>ERZ1026933.309-NODE-309-length-16101-cov-7.995638_pt1 | contig 16101 bp, 10 predicted proteins | sample MGYA00519252_ERZ1026933 | MGnify/ENA primary metagenome ERZ1026933 (study PRJEB26926, sample SAMN06164828) | human gut metagenome | biome: ENVO:00009003; feature: ENVO:2100002; material: ENVO:00002003 | host: Homo sapiens | place: USA | collected 2012 ... | reverse complement strand
AGGACTTTTCTGGTGGAGATAAGCGGGATCGAACCGCTGACCTCATGACTGCCAGCTGTTATCGGTTTGTGGTATTTGGCGTTTTTACGTAAAATACGTCCGTTCCGTCAACAAGAAATACGGAATTTCACAAGATTTTGCCCGCCGCGTCCACACGCTTTCGCGCACGCTTGGGTCACAATCTGGGTCAGGGCAGTCGGGTGAATTTGGAGAGGTTCTGCCGGAGTGGACGTGGAGTATACCTTGATTTATGCTGACAGTCAAGCCATGAAAGAAACGAAATTACACTTCAGACAGTGATTTGTAACATCCCCAGGCGGAAACTGATTACGGCCCGCCGGGAACCGGACTGACCAGCTATGCAGCCAGTGCGCTATACATATTAAAAATCTTCCTGCTCTTCCAGCAACTTCTTCCGGCTGAGATGGAATACAAGCGCCAGCACCGCGACGATCAGATAGGCGATCGCAAACGGAGAAAACGGCGTAAAGCCGAGCTGCGCGCTGTGGATAAAGCCGAAGCAGGCCAGCACATATCCGACCGCAGCCGTAACGGCCACATGATTCAGCTTCCGGTCGATGATCGCGACTGTCATGGTACCGAGCAGGATCCCAATCAGAATTGCGCCGGATTTGACAGCCGGAACACCGTTCCACATGACGCCGGCATCCTTCAACATCTGGGTGAACTCCACCGTATACTCGGAAAGGCCGGAGGTCATCACCTCTGTATACACGCCGGACAGGCCAATAGTGAAGCATTCTATCCGTCAGCGACAACAGCGTGTCGCTTGCATCCAAAGGATTTCGGCAAACATATGAAATACCGCTCGGAATTCTCTATAGGGGCACAATGCGCAGAGCGCCTGGACGTTTAGTATAACTGCACTGAACAGCATAAAGCTGTCGTTAAAAATCGAACATATAGTTTTCGAGCTGCTGCTGGGCGCTGAGGATGGAGTCGCTGTCCAGTCGGCGCTGACGCAGCGTCTTGTCGCTGTCAAGCAGCGCACAGTAGAGCACGTCCGTGACATAGAGGAAAATCAGATTGTTGGACAGGGACAGAGCATTTTGCGTCGTGATCTTATCGCTGATGATGAATTTGTAATCGATCAGCTCGGTGAGCTTGGGCGAGTCATAGCTGGTAATGGAGATGATGGACGCGCCCTTTTCGTGGCAAATGTTGATGGACTGATAGAGCTCGCGCGTGAGGAGCGAGGGCGCGATGATCAAAATGAGGTCCTCCTTGCCGACGCAGCGCGAGAAGATGCGCAGGTCGCTCGCCGCCTTCACGGACTTTGCGTACAGCCCGACCATGCTGAGACGAAATTCCAGATCCTCCGCCACAAAGCAGGCATAGGACGGCGAAAAGATATAGATATGCGCGGCTTTGCGCATGGCGGCGGCGGCGCGCTGGACAAGCTGCTCGTCCAGCATGGCGGTTGTGTTGACCAACATATTGCGATAATCGCGGCTGATCGCGCCGACCAGACCGTCTGAGCTGGCGGCGTCGGATTTGCGCATGGAGTTAAAAAAGTTTTCCTGCGCGAGGGCGATCTTGAACGCGTTGAAGCCTTTGAAGCCGATTTTTTTGCAAAAACGGTTGATGCTCGCCTCAGAGGTGTTTGTATTCTGGGCGATGGTGGTGATGGTGCTTGCAACAACGGCGTCGGCATTGTGGATGACGTATTGTGCGATCTCATTTTCGCTGACCGTAAAGCTCTGCTGCATGGCAACAATTTTCGAAATGACGGGAGATACCATAAATGAATCCTCTTTCAAGAGCAAAATGTTCTCTGATAAGTTTGTTTCCTATATCATACCCTACGAGCCAATAAAATGCAAATCCATTCTGGTCATTTGAATTGTGCAAATTCGCTAAAAAGGAATTCTGTAATTTGTGTGAAATTAATTTTCAATAATGTTGACATGGAATGAAAATATTGATAGTATTTTATTGCAATTACGCGATGAACTTTGTATTCTTTTCAAAAAAATGAAAATTATTTTCAAAATCGTTCAAGCGGGAAGTAATACTGGAAAATACAACGGAAGCCAAAGACGGAGGTGCTTTATGGCGGGAGCAATCTATAATCGGGAATTTGATGTTGTGATCTGCGGCGGAGGCGTGTCCGGCTGCACTGCGGCGATCGCGGCGGCGCGCAGCGGCGCGAGCGTTCTGGTCATCGAGCAGAACGGCTATCTGGGCGGAAGTCTGACGGCGTGCGGCGTCGGACCGATGATGACCTTTCACGCCGGTGAGAAGCAGGTCATCCGCGGCATCATGCAGGAGCTGGTAGACGCGCTCAAGGCGCGCGGATGGTCCTCCGGTCATGTTGCCGACACGAAGCAGTATACCAGCACGATCACGCCGTTTTCCGCAGAGGGGCTGAAGCTGATTCTGGATGAAAAGCTCCGGCAGGCTGGCTGCGAGGTTTTGTTCCATACCTTCTTGGGGCACGTGAACGTGGAGGACGGAGCGATCTGTTCGATCACGGTGTGCAACAAGGACGGACTGCATGAGCTTTCTGGCAGGGTGTTTGTGGACGCGACAGGCGACGGCGATCTCGCGGCATGGTCCGGTGAGACGATGACCAAGGGACGCCCGGAGGACGGAGCTGCCCAGCCGATGACCATGAACGTCAAATACTGCGGCGTAGACACGGAGCGGCTCAAAAGCTACGTTCTGGCGCACCCCGAGCGCTTTTTCCGGCTGGCGCCGCACATGGAGCTGTTCCAGGTCACAGGACCGGTCGATCTGGAGGGCTTTGATGAGGAGTTCAAGCAGGCAAAGCGGGAAGGTCGCCTCTCTATCAGCCGCGAAAACATCCTGATGTTCGGCACGGGACGCGACGGCGAGTACATTTTGAATACGACCCGCATCGTGGAGCACGACGCGACCGACGCAGTCAGCCTCAGCGAGGCGGAATATCTCGGAAGGAAGCAGTGCGCGGAGCTAGATGCGTTCGTACATGAGACCGTACCGGGCTTTGAGCGTGCGATGGTTGAGTTTACAGGACCGTCTGTCGGTGTTCGCGGCTCGCGCCAGCTGGTCGGAAGGTATACGCTGACGGCGGAGGACATTCTGGAGTGCAAGAGCTTTCCGGACCGCATCGCGCACTCGTCCTACCCGATCGACATCCACAACCCGAAGGGCGAGGGGACTGCGAGCCAGTTCGTCAGCCGCCCGGGAAGCTATTATTCTCTGCCGTATGCCATCATGGTCGGGCAGAAGACGAAAAACCTTCTGGTGACGGGGCGTTGCGTTTCGGCGACCTTTGAGGCGCAGGCTGCGATCCGCACAACGCCGACTGTCGGCGCGATGGGGCAGGCTGCCGGAATCGCGGCGGCGATGGCTGCGAAGGAGCGCACCGATATTGCAGATGTGGACATTGCCCGGCTTCAGCAGACGCTGGTACAGCAGGGGGCGTATCTGGAGCTGTAAAATGCGCTGAGAACAGTTCTTAAATGCGTGGAGCATTGAGAATAGATAAAAGAAAGAATTATGGAGGTTCAAGAAATGGAAACTATTCAGGCAATCGGCATTTTCCTGATCTTCGCGGCTTGTGTGGTTCTGATGATGACCCGCAAGCTCCCGACGATCCTGGCACTGCCCATCATGGCGATCGGCATCTCGCTGGTCGCAGGTATCCCCTTCGTTTCGTCCGACTCGGACACGTTCTCGATCGCAAAGGACGTTCTGGAGGGCGGCGCGATGCGCATGAGCACCGCAATCGCGGGCTTGATCTTCGGCGGCTGGTTTGGCAAGATCCTGACCAAGGTCGGCATCACCCACACGATCATCCGTAAGGCTGCCGAGCTGGCAGGCGACAAGCCGCTTCCCATCGCGCTGGCGTTCCTCGTTGTCTGCTCACTGATCTTTGCTGCGTCCAACGGTCTCGGCATGGTCATTCTGGTCGGCACGATCATCATCCCCATCATGATCTCCGCAGGCGTGAGCCCGATGACCGCAGGTGCGGTGCTGCTGTTCTCCAACGGCATCGGCGTTACCTTTAGTGTCGGCACGCTCGGCGTTTACATCGACACGCTCGGTCTTCCGCTCGAGACGGTCACGTCCCATTCCTGGCTGTGCGCGATCCCGCTGATCGTGGTCGCCGTCGCATGGATCGTTTTCTCCATCCAGCGTGACTCCAAGACCCGCAAGGCATGGGCAATGCCCACCGCAGAGAGCGGCAGCGAGAAGAACGTCCGCGCCATCGCGCTGATCAGCCCGCTGGTCCCGGTCGTGCTGGTCTTCGCATTCAAAATGCAGCTGGTCCCCTCGATCCTGATCGGCATTGTCGTGGCACTGATCCTTTCCACGCCCAAGAACGCGGTACAGGTCGTTGCCGGTGCGTTCGTGGAAGGCATTCAGGAGACTGCCGGCGCGACCGCGCTGATGATCGGAATCGGCATGACGCTGAAGGCGGTCATGGCGACCGAGGTCGCTGCGGTTCTGTCTCCGGTCATCAATGCGATGATCCCGCAGAGCAAGATTGCGTACATCCTGATTTTCGGTCTGCTGAGCGTTCTGGCGATCTATCGTGGTCCGCTGAATGTCTGGGGTCTTGGCAGCGGCATCGTTGCGCTGCTTGCGGCATCCGGCATGAACCCCGTTGCTGCGATGGTCGCTCTCCGTCTTGACTCCAACGTGCAGGCGGTCTGCGACCCGACCAACTCGCACAACGCATGGGTCTCCGACTTTACGAAGATCGACGTCAACGAGTATCTGAAGAAGACGATCCTCTGGATCATGATCTCCACGCTTGTGGGTCTGGTCGTGGCCAGCTTCATCGTCACGCTGTAATTCATTATCCTGTATGCCGGTGCAGACCTCTGTGCTGTGCCGGCATACAGGCGCACTTCTACCCGGAGGTATATCATGAACAAGAAAGTCAGGATCGGCATCGATGTCGGCGGCACGTTTACGGACGCCGTCGTGATCGACGCCGAGACCTATGAGGTGATCGCAAAGCGCAAGATCCCGACGACGCACAAAGAGGGCGTCGCACGGGGCGTTGTGCAGATCATTTCTACCCTGATGGAGGAAAACAAAATTGCGCCGGAGGATGTTGCATTCATCGCCCACGGCACGACGCAGGCGACGAATGCGCTGCTGGAGGGCGATGTCGCAAGCGTCGGAATCATCGGCATGGCGACTGGCATAGACGCGCGCGGCGCGCGCGGCGAGACAAACGTCGGAGACATTGAGCTCGCGCCCGGAAAATATCTGAAAAGCGTACAGACCTTCCTCGACAGCAAGATGCTTACGGATGAGAGCATCCGAAGCGTGGTCGACACTCTGCGCGGACAGGGCGCGCAGGTGATCGTCGCCAGCGAGGCGTTCAGCGTCGACAATCCGGAAAATGAGCTTCGTGTGACGGCGCTTGCTGAGCAGGAGGGGCTTTATGCGACTGGCGGACATGAGATCAGCCAGCTCTACGGTCTGAAAATGCGCACCCGCACGGCGGTCGTGAACGCCAGCCTGATTCCCAAAATGATGGAGACGGCAAACATGACCGAGGCGGCGGTCCGCGACACGAAGATCCAGTCGGACCTGATGATCATGCGCTGCGACGGCGGCGTGATGAGCATCGAGGAGGTGCGCAAGCGCCCGATCCTGACCATGCTGTCCGGTCTTGCCGCCGGCGTCGCCGGCGCGCTGATGTACGAAAAGGTGTCCGACGGAATTTTCTTTGAGGCAGGCGGCACCAGCGTTGACATCAGCGTCATCAAAAACGGCAAGGTCATGATCAAGTATGCGCAGGTCGGCGGACACAAGACCTATCTTCAGAGTTTGGATGTCCGCACGCTCGGCGTGGCGGGCGGCAGCATGATCCGCGTCTGCGACAAAAAGATCGTGGATGTCGGTCCGCGCAGCGCACACATCGCAGGCATGGACTATGAGTGTTTTGCGCCGGAGGGAGGTATCACCGGCGGAAGCATCCGACAGATCGCGCCTCGAGCGGACGACCCGTGCGAATATGTGATCCTGGATGATGTGAGCGGGCGCTCCTATTCCTATACGCTCGCGGGCGCGGCGAATCTGCTCGGCTACGTGCCGGAGGAGGATTACGCACACGGTGTCGCCGCCAGCAATGAGGCGGCATGGGCGGCGCTCGGAGTATGGCTCGGGATCAGCGGGCGCGACGCGGCGCGTCAGGTCATGGATCTGGCGATGGCGAAGCTCTCTTCCGTCGTGGAGGAGCTGATCGCAGAATACGGGCTGGACCGGAATTTCACGACGTTGGTCGGCGGCGGCGGAAGCGGCGCCGTGATCGTCAACGCGTTGGCGGAAAAGATGGGCGTCAGGTGCAAAATGGCAAAGAACGCGCCCTATATCTCCACTATCGGCGTCGCGCTCGCGATGGTGCGCGAGCAGATGGAGCGAACGATCGCTAATCCGACGGATGAGGACATCAAGCGCATCCGCGCGGATGTGATCGAAAAGATCGTCCGTTCCGGCGCGAAGGAGGAGACCGTCGACGTTGCGATCGAGATCGACGCCCAGAAGAACATTCTGCGCGCGATCGCGACTGGCGCGACGGAGCTTCGGCAGAAGAGCCTCGGTGCGACGGAGCTGACACGCGAGCAGCTCACGCAGATCGCCGCGGATTCGCTCGGCATTGCGGCGAAGGACGTCTCCTACTGCGCAGGCACTGGTCGGTGGAATCTGTTTGAAGGGCAGACGCAGAAAAAGCTGCTTGGCTTCATCAAGCTGAAGAACACTGCCGTCGCAGTCCTGGACCGCGAGGGCGTCGTCCGGCTGCGCAAGGAGAAGGGCCGCTTCGTGACGTTTACCCGGGCGGAGCAGGATTCGCGCTTCCGCCGCTTCCTGGACGAGAACACGACCTATTCGGACGCGAATGCGACGATCCCGAAGGTCTTTGTGTTCTACAAGGAAAAAATGCTCGATCTGACCGGAATGCAGACCGCGGAGCAGCTCTATTCCATTTTGAATGTGGAAACGGAGATGCTCGCACCGGAGGAACAGCTTCTGGCAGTCGCCTATAAATAAAACGAGAGGAAGGGAGCGTTGTATCGATGGAGGACCGGATCCTCGCCATGTGCGAGCTGTCAAACGATCTGCTGTTTCATAAGATTCCGCGAGAGCGGCTGGGCTATTATGTCGATGCCTCGCTCGAAGCGGGGCGGAGCGCCGCGAAGTGCTTCTCCGGAAGAAGCATCCGCGAGCTGTATGAGGAATATGGCATCGCGATCCGCCACGCCGGAAGCGGAAAGGGCAGCTTCGGCGTGACCCTGCGCGGACAGGCAGTCCTGAGCGAAACGGAATGCGCGGTGGAGGTTTATGATGAATCCATCCGCACGCTTGCGGAGAGCAGCCGCTATCAGGGATGCACGCTGACAACGGATGAAGCGTTGGACGCGCATCTGGCACATGAATTTTTCCACTTCTGGGAGTTTCATGAGCACAGCTCCATCGTGGACCGGCTGGAAGGCGTGACCTCCTTTTCTCTTTTCGGATGGAAGCGAACTGCGCACATTCACCGGTGCGGCGAGATCGCGGCGCACGCCTTCGCAAAGCAGGTCGCCGCGCTGCCGGAGCTTCCGAATCTATACGACTATCTCTATCTGATACATACCGGCAAGATGACGCCCGCGGAGTTCGATGCACTGCTCGCTCGAATGCGGGCAATGCTCGGAGCGGACGAAGAAAAAGAAAACATACGATCTATGGAGGGATCAGGAACATGAAGAAGCGACTTATCATGCTGCTGGCGCTTGTAATGCTGTTTGCGGCGTTTTCCTGCCCGGCACTGGCTTCTGAGCCGTGGGATCTTCTGAACAGCGACCTTTCCGAAGACTATACGTCTGCGTGGAAGGTTTCCGGCGGAAGCTTCGGCGGAGCGGTGACGCAGGAGGACGGCTATGTCAGCATCGTCAAGGGCGACGACAAAACGGTCAGCTCCCCGACCGGCGGCGCATATACATGGCTGGTGCCGCAGAGCCTGACGCTGCCCGAAAGCGGAAAGCTCACTGCCGAGGTGACGCTGCGCGCGGGTGCGGCGGTCGATGCGGACAAGTACGGTGAAATTTCCATGCGCTTCGGCAAAAACGCAAACGATACGAACGGAAAGCTCTATCCCGTATTTATCAAGTACGGCGCGGCAGACGGCTGGATCGCGCCGTATTCGGACGGGACAGGCGCCTACGCGCTGGACACCACGCTCTGGCATAATTACGGTCTTGTGATCGATCTGGAAAGCCAGACGTACAACATCTATATCGACGGCGCGCTGGTGCTGAAAAACATTCCGGCGACCACCTATAAGGGCGGAAACCTCTTCCGGATCGGCGCTGACAACAATGCCCGCTGTGATCTGGACGTCTGTTCTGCCCGCATGGGATCCGGCGACCGGTCGGAAAGCCTCTCGGGCGCAGTCCTCTTTGAGGACGATTTCTCCAACGGCGACGGCGCATGGAGCCCGAACCTCGAGGACGCATGGGGGATCGTAGACGGCGTCTATACGCAGAATCAGGCAAACGGCACGCTCAGCTACGCGGGCAGCGAAGCCTGGACGAATTACTCCGTGGAAGCGGACGTCAGAACGCCCTCCGGCACCAGCGGCACGGTGATGCTGGTCGGACGCGCGACCGACGCAGGGCGCTATTACGGCGCGTGGGTGAATGGAACGCTTTCCATTCAGCGCCGCTATAGCGGCACGTCTGCGAGAATACTGGATTCCATGAAGCTTGACATGGCGTTCAGCTCGGACCATCACTGGCGGCTCGATTTTGTCGGACAGACGATCTCTCTTTACATTGACGGCGAGCTGAAGCTGGAGCATACTGATACCGACAATGCGTTCCCGAACGGAAAGATCGGCTTCGGCACGAATAAGACCAAGGGCTTTTTTGACAATGTGATCGTCCGCTCCCTTGCAACACCCAGAGCAGCGCTCTCGCTTACGACGCCGGCGGACTATCAGGTCATTCAGAGAAACACCGAAACGCAGCGCGCGGATGTTGCACTTTCGGGCGAGCTGAATATGACAGAGCCTGCGTCGATTCAGGCGCGTGTGATAGCGTTTGACGCGCAGGACGACGCGGAGCCCATCGTGGACTGGACGACCGTTGCGGAAAATGTCAGCGGCGAGTGGACCGGAACGCTGAAGGATGTGCCGCAGGGCGGATGGTATCGCATTGACCTCCGTGCAAGCAGCGCCGAAGGCAATATCGTCGCCGAGGCAGCTGGCGAAACGCGCTGGGGCGTCGGCATCAACATTCTCTGCATCGGGCAGTCCAACATGGTCGGTCAGGGTGCGGCACCGTATACCGAGGCAAACGACCTTGCGGCAAACTGCCGCTGGGGGCAGTGGAAGCATCTGAAGGATCCCTATGACGGCGCGGGTGCGTCGATCGTTCCGGCGATGGTCAATGCGCTGATCGACGAGCTTCGGCTTCCGGTCGGCGTGGTCCCGGCAGCCTATTCCGGCTCTGGTCTGCATACGCCCAATACGAATCACGGCAAAACACAGTATTGGATGTTCCTGGATGAGAACAACCACTTTAATACCGGCACGCTTTACGGCCGCGCCATCACGCGCGCCAGAGACGCGGGCGGCGTAGAGCTCGTGGTCTGGAACCAGGGCGAGACGGACGGTGCGCTCAGCGTGTCGAAAGAAGATTACAAGCAGGATATGCAGGTGCTGCTCAGCCGTTTGCGCGAGGATCTCGGCGTTTCCGATCTGCCACTGTTCCTGTGCCAGATCGGCACGCACGCGGAAAATATCTCCAACAACGAAGCCTATACGGGCATCCGCAGCGCCCAGCTGGAGCTGGACGACGGTGAGAATATCTTCCTTGCGGCGACCGAGATGGAGTTTGAGCGCAAGGACACCGCACATTACAAGACACCCGGTCTCAATGAGATCGGCAGACGCGTCGCAAATGCCATGCTTTACCATTATGGTAAGAGCACCTATTACCGCGGACCGTCCATCGTATCCGCTGCTTACGCGGATACGTCGCGGAAGATCATCGATGTGACGATCACCCACCGCGGCGGCACGGACATCGGCGCGTCGGAGCAGGATTATACCGGCTTCCTCGCGTTGGACAACGCCGACACGGCGGAGATCGTAAGCGCAGTCCGTCTGAACGAGACGACGATCCGCCTGACCCTTGCGCAGTCGATCGCCGGAAGCGGCTCGCTTCGGTATCTCTACGGTCTGAATCCGGATGTGTCGAACATCGTAAAGGACAATACCGCAATGCAGCTGCCGCTGGAGGGGACGACCGACGCGCTGCCGATCGGCAATGACGCGCCGTTCGTCAACACGTGGGACATCGTGGACCACGATATGGCGCAGTGGGACAGCGAAAACTGGCGCTCGTCCACTAAAACCGGTACGATCACGCAGAAAGACGGTTATGTCAACATCAAGAAGGACAACTCCTGTGCGCTTGCCTCTGCAAGCAAATATCACTGGGTGGTCTCGCCAGCCGGTCTGGCGCTCCCGCGCAGCGGATTTACCTTCCAGACAGAGGCGCGCGTCGCCGGAGCAGTGGACGCGGCTGCAAATGAGATCGCAGTCCGCATGGGCGTGAACAGCGAGGATCTGAACGGCAAGATCGGCTCGATCTTCCTGGGCTATGGCGAGGAGGGCTTCGTCAGCACCTCCGCCTCTGGCACCGGACGCTATGTCATGCAGCTGGACACCACCGTCTGGCACACCTATACGATGGTCGTCCGTCCGGACGGCGACGGCTTCGTCTTCGACCTCTATGTCGACAACACACTCGCGTTTGACAGCGCGCCCCTGACGACCTATAAGGGCGGCGATCTGCTCCGCTTCGGTGCGGACAACAGCGGACGCTGTGATCTGGATGTCCGCCATGTGCGTGCGGGCAGCGGTGAAATTCTGCCGGAAGGCGTTTCGCCCGCAAGACTTCGGAGCGTGACGCTTTCGGAGAGCACACAGAAGGAAAGCGAAGAGAAGAAGGTCACCGTCACGGTGACCGGCGAGCAGTTCACGGACGGCGATGAGGTCGTGCTCACGCTGTTGGATTCCAAGAACAATGCGCTGAACGTGACTGCTGCCGGCAGCTTCCATGAAAATGTTGCGCAGGTCGAAATGACCTTCCCGGCGAGGCTCCCGGTCAACGACTGCTATGTTCGTGCGGAGGCGAACGGACGCACGGCGTATTCCGCCGCGTATATCATCACTGCCGACCGCGAAGCGCCCGTTTTCCCGACCTTCGAGGCAAAGGCATACACGATCGAGCTGGAGGATTATCTCTACAACCCGACGCAGGAGTTCAATTTCCCATGCGTGGTCGACACGAAGGACCACCCGGTCAGCAACGTGATGGGCGACTACCGTTATTATCTGTTCTACGCGCCGCATGACGCTCCGGCGGGCAACTGTGTTGCAGCCTCCAATTCGCTGGACGGTCCGTGGACGGAGTACAGCGCAAACCCGGTCATCTCCAAGGTCTGGCAGAAGGAGGACGGCAGCGGGAACTATTACAGCGTTTCGCACGTTTCCTCGCCGCACGTGATGTGGAACGACGGCATCGGCAAGTATGTCATGTATTTCCACGGCGAGAACCCGACGACCCGCTATGCGACCTCGGACGATCTGATCAATTGGACCTACGGCGGCGTCTGCGTCAATGCAAACGACTTCTCACCCACCGGCAGCGGCTTGAACGAGGCGAGCTATGCCCGCGTCTTCGAGCACAAGATCCCGGGGCTTGGAAATAAGTACATCATGCTGCTCATGGTCACGGGCTCCGCGACCGGCGGTCACCGCAACATCTACTGGGCGTATTCCACGGACGGCTTTGACTGGACACCGGTCCAGACGCCGCTGCTGAATCCGGATATGGACGCACAGTACATGAACAATTTCTCCGGTCCGTACTTCATGGAGTGGGATGTGAATGGCGAGACGCGCTATTTCGTGATCTGCCACGCATCCTCCGGCGAGATCTATGCGTTCGAAGTCGGCGCGGCGTTGGACGAGGTGATCCCGTGGGGCATCGTGTACGAATCCAAGGGTCAGCGCTATGACAGCGACAGAGACGACGATGCGGAGTGGCCGGATTACGGTCGCGCAGGCGCGCCGTGCTTTATGCAAGACGACGACGGTGTCTGGCACATGTTCTATGAGGGCGGCAAGCGCCTCCACGCGAACATCGTTCACGCGGTGCAGACCTTCAGCGACAGCGAGCTCGCAGCCAGAGTTGATGCGGCAATCGAGGCGCTGCCGAAGCTGGAGGACCTGACGCTGGACGACAGCGCAAAGGTCGAGGCGGCGCGCGCACTCTATGTGGCGCTGAACGAGGCGCAGAAGGAACTGGTCGAAAAGCTTGACGTGCTCGAGGCTGCGGAGAAGCGGCTGGAGGAGCTGAAAGACGTCGACAAGCCGATACCGCCGGCTCCGGACAGACCCAATACGTCGGCTCCGGGGCAGAACAAGCCCTCTTCGGAGTGGAAGAATCCTTTCGCGGATGTGCAGCCGGGAAGATGGTATTTTGATGCCGTGCGCTACGTAGAGCAGAACGGTCTGATGAGCGGTGTCTGCGCGGATGCCTTTGCGCCAGACGCTACCACGACCCGCGGTATGATCGTGACGATCCTTTACCGCCTGGAGCAGAAGCCGGATGTAAACGGGAAAAACGTATTTACGGACGTTCGCAGCGGCTCTTACTGCGAGGATGCGGTCATCTGGGCGGCGGAAACCAAAATCGTCAGCGGCTATGGAAACGGTCTGTTTGGACCGAACGACGCGATCACCCGCGAACAGCTTGCGGTATTCCTGTATCGTTACGCTGCCTATAAGGGCTATGACGTCAGCGCGCGTGCATCGCTGGACGGCTTTGCAGACCGAACGCAGATCAGCGGATATGCCTACGACGCAATGTCCTGGGCGTATGCAGAGGGGCTGATCACCGGCAAGAGCGCGTCGACCCTCGTGCCGAAGGGCGAGGCGACACGCGCAGAGGTCGCAACGATCCTAATGCGTTACTGCGGAAAGTACGAGAACTAACAGATACGAAAAAGCCGGAAGAGGGTGTAAATTCTCTTCCGGCTTTCGACAGATCACGAGAAAGGAAACACCATGAAACGTTCTGAGATCAACAAAGCACTCAAAGAGCTCGAAGCCATGTGCGCGCGGGAGCATTGCTACCTGCCGCCGTTCTGCCATTTTACGCCTGAAGAATGGCAGTCCAAGGGGCACGAATACGATGAAGTCCGCGACTGTATGCTCGGCTGGGATATCACCGATTACGGTCTCGGTGACTTTGACAAGGTTGGTATGTCGCTCATCACGATCCGCAACGGCAATCGTGCGATGCAGGACAAGTATCCGAAAGTCTACGCAGAGAAGCTGCTCTATATGAAAGAGGGGCAGTATTCCCCGAATCATTTTCATTGGTACAAGACCGAAGATATCATCAACCGCGGCGGTGGAAACATTCTGATCCGCGTCTACAACAGCCTGCCTGACGAGTCCATCGACAAGGAATCTGATGTGACCGTCCACTGTGACGGCAGAACCTACACCGTTCCTGCCGGGACACAAATCAAGCTCACGCCGGGCGAAAGCATCCATATCCAGCAGTACATGTATCATGATTTCGAGGTCGAACCCGGTACCGGCGCTGTCCTGCTGGGCGAAGTCAGCCAGTGCAACGACGACAACACCGACAATCGCTTCAATCCGCCGGTCGGACGTTTTCCGAAGATCGAGGAGGACGAAGCACCGTACCGTCTGCTCTGCAACGAGTATCCAGCGGCGAAGGACTGAGCCATGATCGAGCTACAAAATGAAAATTTGACCCTGCACGTCGATTCGCTCGGCGCACAGATGATGGAGCTGCGCTCCAGACATGGCACGCAGTTTCTCTGGAACGGCGACGCGAAATACTGGCGCGACCGCGCGCCAATCCTGTTCCCCTATGTTGCGCGCCTGACGGGCGGCAGCTATACGCTCTACGGCGAACGCTATTCGATGGACATTCACGGCTTCGCAAAGGATTCCGTTTTCTCCGTCGAAGAACAGTCTGCCGATTCTGTCACGCTCTGCCTGCACGAAACGCCGGAAACACTGCGCCAGTATCCGTTCCGCTTCACCTTCCGGGTGCGCTATGCGCTGCGCGGCTGGACGGTCAACGTGACCTATTCTGTCCGCAATGAGGACGAAAAAGAGCTGCCGTTCGGCATCGGTGGGCATCCGGGCTTCCGGCTACCGCTGTCTAACGGCACGGCGTTTGAGGACTACGAGCTGCGCTTTTCGCACGCCTGTGAGCCGGATCGCGTCGGCTTCACGGAAGCCCGCTTCCTGAACGGTCACGATACCCGCTATCCGCTGGAAAACGGCACGACCATCCGGCTGCGGCATGAGCTGTTTAATGATGACGCTATCGTGCTGAAAAATATGGCACGCCGCGTGACGCTCTGCTCCGCCAAGACAAACCGCGCCGTCACCGTGACCTATCCTCGGATGCCATACCTCGGTATCTGGCATATGCCGCACACGGATGCGCCGTATGTCTGCATCGAGCCGTGGGCGTCGCTTCCGTCGCGGCAAGACGTGATAGAGGAACTGTCCTGCAAGAGTGATCTGATTCACATTGCGCCGGGAGCGGAGTACGAAAACACATGGAGCATTGCGATCACAGAGGAATGAGTATGTATGATTATGTATGATGTTGTTGCGCTCGGTGAGCTGCTGATTGACTTTACGACGCAGGCGACCGACCCGGACGGCTATCCGACGATGGCTGCGCATCCGGGCGGCGCACCGGCGAATTTTCTTGCCGCGATTGCAAAGTTCGGCGGCAAAGCGGCGCTGCTCGGCAAGGTCGGCACGGACACGTTCGGAAAGCTGCTGACCGATACACTCCGCAAAGTTGGGATTGAAACGAAGGGACTTGTCGCGTCTGACGAATTTTTCACGACGCTGGCATTCGTCACGCTGGACGAAAACGGCGACCGCGAATTTGCGTTCGCGCGCAAGCCCGGCGCAGACACGCAGCTTCGCTTCGACGAGCTGGACCTTTCCATCATCGACGAGGCGCGCGTGTTCCACTTCGGCACGCTCTCGCTGACAGACGAGCCGGCCAGAAGCACGACATATCGCGCTGTGGAGTATGCAGAGGCGCACGGCAAGCTCATTACATTCGACCCGAATCTGCGTAAGCCGCTGTGGAAAAATCTCGACGGCGCAAAGACGCAGATGCTATGGGGACTTGACCACGCCGACGTGGTGAAGATCAGCGACGAGGAAGTTGAATTCCTGTTCGGTCTCAGTGCGCAGGACGGTGCACAGTACGTTCTTGACCATTTCCCGGCGAAGCTTGTATTTGTGACCTGCGGCGCGGACGGATGCTGGTTCCAGAGCCGCAAAGCAAACGGCCATGTGGACAGCTTGAAAAACATTAAGGTCGTCGATACGACTGGCGCGGGCGATATTTTCGGCGGCAGCGCCGTGTGGAAGCTGCTCCAGACCGGAAAAGCCCCGGAGGAACTGGACGAAGTGGAGCTGCGTGAAATCGTCTCGTTCGCGTGCAAAGCTGCGGGGCTTTCCACGACGAAGCCCGGCGGCATCTCCAGTGTGCCAGCATAATCCGGATTGGTTTGAAGATGAGGATGAGGCATGGGACGAATGGGAGGATGGCTGAATACGGCAGTTCGTTTTTTCCGAAATTAGATTTTCCAACGCTGGAAAATCCAATGCAAAAATAATAAACAAATTACGGATAGAATCGATTCAATTTGAAACGGTAGCAGTAAGAGAAAAAATTTTCGCAAAGAGTTATTGACAAACGTTTGTTCGGACGTTATCATGTGAAACGTGGCAGGAAATCCTGCCGACAACAGAATATTTCGAAGCGCACCATAAAACGTAATGAAGGAGCGCTGCGGCCGAGAATGGCCGCAGCGCTCCTTTCGGTGCTTTCGGGAAGAATTCGGAGGTGGAAATACACTCCCAAACAACTGAATAACCAGCAACGCGGATAACACCGCAGGTTGGGAAAAGCGCACGGCGCGCGCGAAGACCCGGAGGCAGCGAGCTTCCGGCGAGCGAGAAACGCACCGTGGGCAGCCCTGGCAGGCTGCATCATG
>ERZ1026933.302-NODE-302-length-16160-cov-16.604719_pt1 | contig 16160 bp, 9 predicted proteins | sample MGYA00519252_ERZ1026933 | MGnify/ENA primary metagenome ERZ1026933 (study PRJEB26926, sample SAMN06164828) | human gut metagenome | biome: ENVO:00009003; feature: ENVO:2100002; material: ENVO:00002003 | host: Homo sapiens | place: USA | collected 2012 ... | reverse complement strand
CATCGTCGTCACCGACCCTGCGGACGGCACGGTGGTGGCGGATGAGACGCTGCCGGCGGGCGTGCGCAAGGTGCGTGCGGAAATCGCAACAGCTGCCGAACATCTGTGGTCGCCGGCCGATCCGTATCTGTATGACGTGCGGGCCGAATTGCGATACGGGTCGGCGAAACCCGCGGAAACGGCGGGTGATGCGGCGGTCGCGCAATCGCAGCCGATGGATGTCGTAAGTTCCTACTGCGCGTTCCGTTCCGTCGAAATCAAACCGGATACGAAGGGGGTGGCGCGCTTCCATCTCAACGGCAAGCCGCTCTTCGTCAAAGGCGTGCTCGACCAAGGCTACTGGCCGGACGGCCTCATGACCGCGCCCGACGACGAGGCGCTGACGCATGACATCACGGCCATGAAAAACGCCGGCTTCAACATGCTGCGCAAGCACATCAAAATCGAGTCGGCCCGCTGGTACTACCATTGCGACCGCCTCGGCATGCTCGTCTGGCAGGACGCGGTGTCCGGCGGCGGCACGGACGGCGAATACAATGCGTGGACCACGAATCGCAAGCCGACGCTCATCCGCTCCACATGGAACAAATTCCGCGACGACACCGCCAAACATTTCACGGCGCTCGGCGCGGACGACCCGATCTACCGGCGCGACTGGTCGCGTACGTGCGACGCGATGGTGCACATGCTCGGCGGGCACCCCTCCATCGTGACGTGGACGCTGTTCAACGAAGGCTGGGGCCAATTCGACGCGTGCGATGCAGCCGAACGCATCCACGCGCTCGATCCGACCCGTCCGATCGACGCGACGAGCGGCTGGTACGACCAGCATTGCGGCGACTTCCATAGCGTGCACAACTATTTCCGGCCGCTGGAAATCTACCCGGACAAGGGTCCGTTGCGCGGATACGTGGCCGAATTCGAGAAGAAGCACCGCCGTCGCCGCAGGGCCGCGCATTACGTGGTGCTGCCGGTCGCACGGCACGGCGTACGCGCGTTCGTGATTTCGGAATTCGGCGGATTGGCGCAGCTCGTACCGGAGCATGCGGCGGTGTCGCGCGCCTACGGTTACGGTGAATACGATTCGATCGACGATTGGCGGGCCGCCGTGCGTTCCGTGCTCGCCTCCGCGGCCGCACTGGAATCGCGCGGACTTGCGGGATACGTGTATACGCAGGTTTCCGACGTGGAGGAGGAGCTCAACGGCCTGCTGACCTACGATCGCCGCGTCGACAAATTCGCCGAGTGAGATGCGCGATTGCGTGTGAGTGCACGGCGTCGTTGAGCGGCGGTGTTGTATAGCGGCGTTTCATGACGGTGTCGGCAGATGCCGTGCAATCGTCTGTTGCCGCGCTGAACAAGCTGCAGGAAGGCCGTTGGGGCGATATTCAGTGGGATAAACCCCCGAATTCGCACCGTCGTGACATTTCCGCTACGAAATTCTCAGGGAATTGACAGGAACACACATCGTTCCTCCAAGGGTCGGGCGGTTATATAGAACATGTCAACGGTTGCGGCTGTTGGCGAGATTCCTTTGGAATCCCATAACTGAACCCTTCTTCTCTCTTCTCTCTCAGCCGGCGGCTTTCTCTCCGCCGGCTTTCTTTTTGCCGTCTTGCTTGTGGATGGTTGACGGCTTGATTCGGTCCGCTTGCTCGTGGATATCCGAGGAGGCTCTCCGCACGAGGGAAAAGCATGTGCCGCTGGCCTGTACTTCACGCTTTCCTGCACTGAGAAATAACCGGTAAACGTTTTCTAAAAAATCGGAGTGTCGCATGCCGCCATGACCTACACTTGAATGCAATATACGCAGCATACAAGCGCGGCAGGGTTGCTACTCAATGCGAGGCAAGACCTGGAACGACGTCACTATACGTCGTTCCAGGTCTTTTTTGTTTGCTGCGATTGCTGCATCTCATATCGATGAGGATCGATGGGAATGGAAGGTGGAATCATGACTGCGGTGCAGACGTCCAATCCAGTACACGACGCCGAAGGTGCGGTGGAAGCCGGCATCCATGAGGTCGGCGCGGCGATCGACGCCGTCGAGCGGGAGATGGGGCGTGGCGTTTCCACACGTCTCCCGCTCAACAGCGCGTTCATCTTCACGTTCGGCGCGCTGGGAGGCATGCTGTTCGGCTTCGACACCGGCATCATCTCCGGAGCCTCGCCTCTCATCGAATCCGATTTCGGCCTGTCCGTGGCTCAGACCGGGTTCATCACATCATCCGTGTTGATCGGTTCCTGCGCGGGAGCCCTGTCCATCGGCGCGCTGTCCGATCGTTTCGGCCGCAAGAAGCTGCTGATTCTGGCGGCGATACTGTTCCTGCTCGGTTCGGGCATGTGCGCGGGATCCACGGGATTCCTGATGATGGTCGTGGCCCGCATCATCCTCGGTCTCGCCGTCGGCGCGGCCTCCTCGCTGACTCCGGCATATCTTGCCGAGCTTGCGCCGAAGGAACGTCGTGGATCGCTGTCCACGCTATTCCAGCTGATGATCACTTTCGGCATCCTGCTGGCATACGCGTCCAATCTCGGCTTCCTCGGCCACAATATCGCCGGCATCCGCGATTGGCGGTGGATGCTGGGGTCGGCGCTCGTGCCGGCGGCCCTGCTGCTGATCGGCGGCCTGCTGCTGCCGGAATCGCCGCGATATCTGGTGAGTCGAGGCAAGGATCGTGAGGCGTTCAAAGTACTTACCCTTATTCGCAAGGACGTCGATCAGACGCAGGTGCAGCTCGAGCTCGACGAGATCAAGGCCGTCGCCGCGCAGAACACCAAGGGCGGTGTCCGCGAGCTGTTCCGCATCGCCCGTCCTGCGCTCGTCGCCGCGATCGGCATCATGCTGTTCCAGCAGCTCGTCGGCATCAACTCCGTGATCTATTTCCTGCCGCAGGTGTTCATCAAAGGCTTCGGATTCCCCGAAAACCATGCCATCTGGGTGTCGGTCGGCATTGGCGTGGTCAACTTCGTGGCCACTATCGCGGCCACGCTTATCATGGACAAATTCCCCCGCAAGAAGCTGCTGATCTTCGGATCGGTGACGATGACCATCGCCCTCGCGGTGCTGGCCGTGCTTAACTTCACCGGCGATGTGGCCACGCTGGCCGTACCGACCATGGTGCTGATCGCCTGCTATATCCTCGGCTTTGCGCTGTCGTGGGGTCCGATCGCATGGGTGCTCATCGGCGAGATCTTCCCGTTGAGCGTGCGCGGCATCGGCAGCTCCTTCGGTTCCGCTGCCAACTGGCTGGGCAATTTCGTGGTCTCCCAGTTCTTCCTCATGCTGCTGGCCATGTTCGGCAACAACGTCGGCGGCCCGTTCACCATCTTTGGCGTGTTCTCCGCGCTGTCCATCCCGTTCGTGCTGCGTTTCGTGCCTGAGACCAAGGGCAAGTCGCTCGAACAGATCGAAGAGGAAATGGTCCGCCGCTGATACGGCGTCGCGGCATCGACGGCCATTGAATGGGGCGGGCACTCCGGAGGAGTATTCACCCCATTCACGTTATTCAACAGCGTTCGTATGAGAAGCGGCGGATTCGATCAAGGCATTCCCGGCTTTCCTCAAGCCATGGCATGCCGATGACGAACACATGCCCCAACGTCTCATGGCGGCGCGGCTTCGGGTCGAACAATTCAAAATCGGCGCCTTTGCGCGACAAGGCGGCGGCCAACGCCAGATTGTCGGCTTCAAGGAAATCGTCGCCGCAGGTGATGATGAGCAAGGGTGGCAGATCGACGTTGAACGCCAGACCCTCAGCGGTGAGGAACTTCGGATCGGCGGCTTCGAGCCCCGCAAAGAAATCGACGCCCAACATCTGCTCAAGACCGATACGGCGGTTCGGGTCATACCCGACCGTCAGCTTGCGGCCCATGGTCTCCAACGACGCCGAACTGTACGCGCCGCACACCGGAGCGGCACCCGCGAATCGGATGCCGGACGGCTTGTCGACGCCAAACGCAGCCGCGGCTTCCGCATTGTTTTCAATGGCCAAGGTCAGTAGCGTCAACGCGCCACCTGCGGAATCGCCGGTGAGGAACACCGCGTTCGGATTGACCGGATAATCGGCCATATGGGCTGCGATCCAACGCAATGCCGCCTGGATATCGGCCAATTGCCCACGCAAGTCGGTCTGCGGCGCCGGACGATAGTTCAATGAAAACACCGCGAAGCCCTGTTCCGCGAGATGCACGTTGAAATTCCGGTTCAGCTCCTTGTATCCGTAAGTGAATCCGCCGCCATGGATATCGATGTACACCGGCAGGGTGTGCCCACCGCGCAATACCGCGTCATGCGGCAGATACAGGTCGAGCAAATGGCCGCGGCACGCTCCCGCGGCCGTATCGTACCCGCCATCCGGCAGGTAGGCGAGGTCGGCGATTACATCGATGTCTTCCGGCGTGCTCCAGCGTTCGGAACGCGGCGTATCGATGGCGATCGCGCCAAATCGCATTCCCAGAATGCCCGGCAGCAGGTTCTCGGGAACCCCTTCGAGGTCGCCCGTGGTCTCCGTCCAACGTTCCGCGTTCCTGAGCATGTCCTCCGACAGGCCATATTCCGCAGCGAACTTCGCGCGGATGCGCTCCAAGTCCGTCATCCTTGCCGTCCTTTCCTCGACGTGCGTCGCCGATGCTTGTATCGATAGTTCGAGCTTGATTCCATTATCGTGCGATGTTCCGATGCGATGCTCCGATTCCGGCGAGCCAGGCTCCGATGACGGTTTTCGCAGCACCCGCAAACCAGTGGTATGTAACGGTATATATGTTGATTTTATTATGATTGCGACACGCCGAAAACACATCTGTTGCATCGGCGTACGGTTCGTTTAAAATAAGTCGAGTTTGCGAATCCGAACAGGGGTTTCGGCCGGCGGCGGCATGCCGGTGACGGGACGCTCGACACACGACGGACGTGAATCGTGGCGGCAACGAATGGCCGCAACACCACAACCCAACAACAACCCAACCAAGACCCAAGCAAACAATTCGAAGGAACGCTACGTATGTATGTCGATCCGAAACGCAACCAGCAGGCGGGCAACCTTGCATGGATCCTGCCGTACTGCAAACCTGACCTGCCGCGCGTGGCCGGCGCGGTCGTACTGTTCTGCGTGAACAACACCATGGCCCTCATCATCCCGCTGCTGTCCGGACTGATTGTGGACCGCGTCATCACCCAAGGCCATGTGGACGAACTGACCCGACTGTGCGTCATGATGCTCGTGCTCACCGTGGTGCGTGTCGGCTCCCGTTACGGCTGCCAAATGTGGATGGAACGCTTCGGACAGAACTCCATCTATCGTCTCGTCAGCGACGAATTCGAAAAACTCCACGAACTTGACTTCACCTACTTCAACCACACTCGCACTGGCGACGTCATGAGCCGCATGACGTCCGACACCGACGCCATCCGCCACGCACTGAGCTGGGTGAGCCTGCAAGCGCTTGACTGCGTGGTCATGTTCATCGGCGCGCTCGCCATGATGTTTTCGATTGATTGGCGACTTGCTCTTGCGCTCGCTTGCGTCACGCCACCACTGTTCATTTTGACACGCGGTCTGTCGAAGCATGCACGACCCCTGTTCTTCGATATCCGAAACTCGCTCGCCGAAATGAATTCGATGGTCGAGGAAAACATCGAAGGCAACCGCGTCGTCAAAGCGTTTGTGCGCGAATCGTACGAAACCGAAAAATTTGACGAACGCAACGACGACTATATGCAACGCAACATGGCCCAGGCATACAACAGCCGCAAATACATGCCCTGGCTTGACGGTCTCGGCTTTTCGCTGCAACTTATCACACTCGGTTTCGGCGGCTTTCTCGTCATCAAAGGGTACATGACTCTTGGCAACCTTGTGGCGTTCAACTCATACCTGTGGATGCTTGACAGCCCAATCCGCCAATCCGGATGGCTTACCAACGACTGGCAACGTTTCAACGCGGCATGCATAAAAATCCGTAAGCTGCTCACCGCCGAATCGCGTATTCGCGAAAAGCCGGAGTTTGCGGGGAAAGCCACGCAAAGCACTACGCGAGTCGGTACGCAAGGGGCGCAAGCCGCCGATAAATCGGCTAGAATCGCAGGAACCATCGACTTCCAGCACGTCGACTTCGCTTTCCCCGACGATCTGGGGACGCCTGTGCTCAGCGACATCGACTTCCACGTTCCCGCAGGCGCGAAACTCGGAATCCTCGGCGAAACCGGCTCCGGCAAATCGACTCTCGTCAACCTTATCTCCCGTTTCTACGACCCAACTGCCGGTCGTGTGCTCATCGACGGCATCGACGCGCGCGACTGGCCGCTCGCCACGTTGCGATCGCAAGTCTGCATCGTCGCGCAGGATACGTTCCTGTTTTCCGATACGATCGGCAGCAACATCAGCTTTGGCGCGGGCGACCGAGGCAACCGACTTGAGTACAACGGTCAGTACGACGGCCAGCGCAGACGACGTGGTTACGACGAACAGTACGTGCGCCGCATGGCCGCCATTGCCGGCGCGGATGGCTTCATCAGCAGCATGCCGGACGGCTACGATACCGTCGTCGGCGAACGTGGCGTCGGCCTGTCCGGCGGACAGAAGCAGCGACTGAGCTTGGCGCGTGCTCTCGCCGACAATCCGTCGATTCTGATTATGGACGATACGACCAGCGCCGTCGATATGGAAACGGAAGCAGAGATTCAGCGGCACTTGCGCGATTTGGACGAGAAGAAGACGATTGTCACAATCGCCCACCGCATTTCGTCGGTCAAGGATTCCGACTTGATTCTCGTGCTGGAGCATGGGCGCATTGTGGAACGTGGCACGCACGACGAATTGGTGGCCTCGCACGGCCGATATTGGCAGATTTACAGCAAGCAGTTGGGCGTGGATGCCGGCCGCTCGCAGGGATTCGAAGCGTAAGACGCGGGGGAGGATAACATCATGGCACAACGCAACACCTTCCGTGACGATGAAGACCTTGAAGAGAAGATCAATATGCGCGACCTCGCGCGCGTCGGCGTCTACCTGAAACCGTACATGGCCCGCGTGGTCTGGATCCTCATCGTCGTGGCGGCAATGGGCTGCATCAACGTCGTGGAACCGTATCTGACGAAAATCATGATCGACAGTGTCATTCCGGCGAAAAACCTTGCGCTGCTTGGCGAGCTGGTGGCACTGCTGGCGGTGCTCATCGTCATTTACGAATTCGGTTTGCGCTACCGTACTGTGGAAATCACGCGCGTCGGCCAGCTCATGCTTAAAGACATGCGCCGCGACCTGTTTACGCACATTCAGACGTTGCCGTTCAGCTATTTCGACTCGCGTCCGCATGGCAAAATCCTCATCCGCGTGGTCAACTATGTGAACACGCTTTCGGACACCCTGAGCTCCGGTCTGGTCAACGTGATTTCCGACGTGTTCACGTTCTTCATCACGCTAGTGGTCATGTTCGTCGTGGATTGGCGTCTCGCGCTGTACAGTCTCGCGTTGTTCCCGCTGCTCATCGCGTGGGTGCTGGGATTACAGCATTTCCAGCGTCGCGCGTACCAGGTGCTATCCAATAAGCAGAGCAATCTCAACGCGTTCATCCACGAATCGATCGCCGGAGTGAAGACCACCCAGACGTTCGCGCGCGAGGACACGCAGTTCCGCACATTCCAGGAACAGCAGGGCGCTGTGCGTTCCGCGTGGATGCGTACGGTGCATATCCAGACGCTTATGTGGCCGGGCATCCAGACCATTTCCGTCATGACGATCGCGTTCATCTATTATGTGGGCGTCACCGGTTTCGGCGGTGTGGACGTGACCACGGGCGTGCTCATCGCGTTCGTCGGCTATGCGAACAACTTCTGGAACCCGGTAATCAGCATCGGCAACTTCTACAACCAGCTCATCACCTGCTCGGCGTATTTGGAACGTATCTTCGAAACGCTCGACGTGAAGCCGGAAATCACTGATGCGCCCGACGCCGTCGCATTGCCACCGGTCGAGGGTCGCGTCGATTTCAACGACGTCGTCTTTCGCTACGAGGAGGACGGCCGCAACATTTTGAATCTGGTCGATCTGCATGTGAAGCCGGGCGAAACCGTCGCGTTGGTCGGCCCGACAGGAGCGGGCAAAACCACGATTATCAACCTGCTGTCGCGTTTTTACGATGTCTCCGAAGGCTCGGTTGCGATTGACGGGCACGACGTACGTTCCGTCACGCTGGACAGCTTGCGTCGACAGATGGGCGTCATGTTGCAGGACACGTTCATTTTCTCCGGCAACGTGCGTGAGAACATTCGTTACGGCAAGCTGGACGCCACCGACGAGGAAATCGTGGCCGCGGCCAAAGCAGTGCATGCGCACGATTTCATCATGGACTTGCCCGACGGTTACGACACGGTGGTGGAGGAGCGTGGTTCCACGCTTTCCGCCGGCCAACGCCAGCTGATAGCGTTCGCACGCGTGCTGCTTGCCGACCCGCGCATCCTGATTCTTGACGAAGCCACGTCGAACATCGATACGCGTACCGAGGAAGCGTTGCAGGCCGGGCTGAACCACCTGCTCAAGGGCCGCACGAGCTTCATCATCGCGCACCGGCTTTCCACCATCGAGAACGCGGATGAAATCTGCTTCATCGACCACGGTCAGATCGTGGAACAGGGCAACCATGCCGAGCTGCTCGCCCGTCATGGCGCCTACTACCGGCTCTACGAATCGCAGTACGCCATGATCAAAGTCTGAGCAGCCGGCCGCCAGCCCCGGCGGCTAGCTGCTCTGCCCCTTAGCCCGTATATCCGCAATCCGAAATGCCTGTCCAACGGTCGTGCAGCCAATGCGCGGCCATCTTGGGCCGGCTGCCGCGGTGGGATTCCCGTCGGACATGCCGCCATGCGGAATGTGCTTTGGAGCAACCCGTGGAATAATGGATTGTGAGCGTTAACAAGACAACGATGCACTAAGGAGCGCTTGCACTCATGACTACCACCAATCGCACCAGCCATCCAATCGCATTGCGCGACGCCACCGTCACCGACCCGTTCTGGGCATCGCGGCAGGAACTCGTGCGCACCCAGGTGATTCCCTACCAGTGGAATGCGCTGAACGACAACGTTCCCGGCGCCGCACCCAGCTATTGCATGCACAACTTCAAGGCTGCCGCCGCGCAAAACGCCGAACACCACAAGGAAGGCAAGGCCTTTGTGCCGCCGAAATACACGTTCCGCGGCTTCGAAGCCCTGCCGGACGACCCGGCGCACCCCGATCCCGACAAGTTCTACGGCTTCGTGTTCCAAGACACTGATTTCTCCAAATGGATCGAAGCGGTCGGCTACTCGCTGACCCACCACCCGGACGCTGACCTTGAAGCGACCGCCGACACCGCCATCGATATCGTCTGCGCGGCGCAGCTCGACAACGGCTACCTGGACACCTACTACATCCTCAACGGCATGGACCGGCACTTCACCAACCTGAAGGACCACCATGAGCTGTACTGCTTCGGTCACCTGACCGAAGGCGCGATCGCCTACTATCAAGCCACCGGCAAACGCAAGCTGCTTGACGCGGCCTGCCGTTTCGCTGATTACATCGATTCCCGATTCGGCACCGCCGACGGCAAGCTGCACGGCTATCCCGGGCACGAAATCGCCGAAATGGCACTCGTCAAACTCGCCGAGACCACCGGCGAACAGCGCTATGCCGACCTCGCCGAATACTTCGTGCGCCAACGCGGCCGGCAGCCGCTCTATTTCGAGCTCGAAGACCGCCGCCGCGCCCGGGAGGACGGCCGCAACTACGCGCCGCGCGAGCAGAACTACGCCTACTACCAGGCCGACAAGCCGATCACGGAACAGACGGAGGCCCTCGGACACGCCGTCCGCGCCGCCTACTTCTACGCCGGAGCCGCCGACGTGGCACGCCTGACCGGCGACTCCGACCTGCTGGCATCCTGCGAACGACTATGGCGCAACATCGTCGACCGAAAGATCTACATCACCGGCGGTATCGGCGCCACACACATGGGGGAGGCCTTCTCCTTCGACTATGATCTGCCGAACGACACCGCCTATTCGGAAAGCTGCGCCGCCATCGCGCTCGCGTTCTTCGCCCGCCGCATGTTGGAAATCCAGCCGAAATCCGAATATGCGGACGTCATGGAATCGGCGCTGTACAACACCACGCTCGCCGGCATGGCACTCGATGGCAAAAGCTTCTTCTACGTGAACCCGCTCGAAGTGGTGCCCGAGGCATGCCATCGCGATGAACGCAAGGCGCACGTCAAGCCGGTGCGCCAGAAGTGGTTCGGATGCGCCTGCTGCCCGCCGAACATCGCACGCATCGTGGAGGACGTGCAGCAGTACGCCTACACGATCGGAGACGACTCATCCACCCTGTATGTGCATCTGTATATGGGCGGCGGCGTCCATGCCAGGCTTTCCGGCACCGATGTGCGCCTTGACGTCATGTCCGATATGCCCTGGTCCGGCAAGGGATCCGTCACGGTGGGCTTTGGCACAGCCGGTTCGGCTTCCGACGCCCCCAAGGACGCGGTTTTCACGATCGCCCTCCGTCTGCCCGCTTGGGCCGGTGGCGAAACCGCTTCCGATGCGGTCACCGTGCGCGGCCGCGACGACATCTCCCGCGTCATCAGAGACGGATACCTGTATCTGACCGGCGCATGGCATGACGGCGATGTCGTCGATTTCGATTTCCCGATGCCGGTCCACATGGTCGCCGCGAATCCGCTCGTGCGCGAGGACGCCGGAAAGGTGGCGTTCGTGCGCGGACCGCTGGCCTACTGCGCGGAAGGTGTCGATAATGGCGCGAACCTGCATCTGCTGCACGCCGATACCGCGCGCATCGCATCCGATCCATCCTGCGTGTCTGTTGATAGCATCGTCTTCCATGCCGGCGCCGCCGCACAGGACGAGCAGGGGCTCGGCGAGGTGGACGCCGTCGATATGCCGATGACCACGCTGACGATTCCCGCTTGGCGTGAAGTGGAAGACGCCGCGCAAACCTCCGCGTTGTACCATGATTGGCGTCCCGCCGAACGCAAGACGACGACGGCCACGCTGATTCCATACTTCGCATGGGCCAACCGTGGCGAGAACGAGATGACGGTGTTCCTACGCGGGTGAGCATGACGAGTGACGAAGGGACTGCCCGACAAAGGAGCTGTCCTTGGTTTCGGCAACATCACCAAAACCAAGGATGCGCCAGTCAAGTTCATCGCATATCTCCGCTTCGAGTAGACACGCACGTGCGATTTGCCCCATTTACCGCTTAAGCTAGTACCAGGTACGTCAATCGATGCACGTCAATGATCAGGCGGTATCTGAACACGGTTGAGGAGTCGAAGATGATAAGCGGTGCCGGTGCAATGAACCCCGTATGTCCCCGTGAGGACGGGCATCTCGAATGGGGCAATGGCGTGGTTTCCATGCTGTTCGACACGGCAGGCGATTCCCCCGTCCGATTGTGCAACGTTGCAGGCCGCGGCATGGGGCCCATCGGCGGCCGTGTTACCGACGATGGAAGAACCGTGCTGGAACGCGATCCGCGTCCGATCGTCGAAGTGCGTGCCGCCAACACCGGATCGCAGGACAATCGCCTCACCTTGATCGCCACGGTGGCGGGCAGCGTATTGCGATTCGTCTCGGCCGCCGCTTCCGAGCCGGAGGAAGGGTCCGCCGAACCATATCGTTTGGAGATCGTCCAATTCGCTTCGTATGCGGAACTGGAGCCGCACGGGCGCGCGTTCGAACCGACCGCCGCCGAACGGGCCGAAGCCGCCGCGCAGCCCTCGCCGGAAACCGTCCGCCATGCCGACGCCACGGCTGGGCTGGTAGTCACTTCCGTATTCGAAGCGTTCCCGGGTCTGTCCGCAGTGCGTACCTACACGCGGTTGAGCTCCGCGCGCCCGCTGCCTATCGAGGCGGTGTCGTCGTTGAATCTGACGGTGCCGATGCGCGTCAACTGCGGCAAAATCAGCCATTCCCGCATCTTCTGGGGTGATTCGGCATGGGCCGTGGAAAACGATTGGCATAACCGGTCCTTGCGCGAAACCCAACTGCGCGACCGCAATCAGAACATCAATCCAGGCCAATCCAGCTCGCGTTTCGCCCTCAGCTCAACCTCCACGTGGAGCACCGGCGTGCACGAACCGGCCGGCATCGTACAGGTGGAAGGCTCGACCCGCCGCGCCCGCGACTTCTCCGTCATGTGGCAGATCGAACACAACGGCCCATGGGAGTGGGAAGTCGGCGAGGACGATCCCGGCCTGCATATCAGCGCGTTCGGCCCGGAATTCCAAGACCATCAGTGGTATACGCAACTGGGCGAAGGCAACGATTCCGAATCGGTGCCCGTTTCGTTCGCCATCACGTCCGGCAACTGGCAGCAGTCCGTCGCCGAAATGACATTGCAGCGCCGTGCGTTGCGTGCCGCCAAGGCTCGCGAATTGGGTCGTTCCGAGCAGTTCGAACGCACGCAGGGACTCGTCATCTACAACGATTACATGAACACCCTGTTCGGCGACCCGCGCTTGGAGAAGGAGCTGCCGCTCGTCGAGGGCGCGGCACGCGTCGGCGCGGACATTTTCTGCATCGACGCCGGCTGGTACGACAGCACGGACGGCGGCTGGTGGGACATGGTCGGCGAATGGCAGGCCTCCACGAACCGTTTCGGCGAAGCTGGACTCAAGGGTTTGGCCGACACCATCCGCGCGCATGGCATGGGCTTGGGATTGTGGCTCGAGCCTGAGGTGATCGGTGTGAAATCGCCGCTCGCCCAGAGCCTGCCCGATGACGCGTTCTTCCAGCGCCACGGCGTGCGCGTCTGCGATTCGGGCCGCTATCTGCTCGATTTCCGCTCGCCGGCCGCACGCGAGCACGTCACTCGTACCGTCGACCGGTTGATTGACGATTTCGGCGTGGTCTTTTTCAAATTCGACTACAACACCACCCCGGGCGTTGGTACGGATGTCGATACGCGGTCCGTTGGCGAAGGTCTGCTCGGCCATTGCCGCGCCTATCTTGACTGGCTCGACGACCTGCGCCGCCGCCATCCGGACGTTATGATCGAAAACTGCGGTTCCGGTGCGATGCGCGCCGATTACGCGCAGTTGCAACGATTGGACCTGCAATCCACCTCCGACCAGTGTGATCCGCTGATTTACGCCGCGATCGCCGCCGGCGCCGGACTGACGATCCTGCCGGAACAGCAAGGCAACTGGGGTTACGCCCAGCAGGAGATGGACGATGAGACCGCCGTCTTCACGCTGGCCACGGGCATACTCGGCAGGCTGTACCTGTCCGGATTCATTGACCGCATGGACGAGCATCGGCTTGCCTTGGTGCGGGATGCGGTGGCCTTGCACCGCCGTGTGCTGACCGAGCAGCAGGAATTGGTGCCGTTCTGGCCGGCCCGTCTGCCTGATTTCGATGGCGATTGGCTCGTCGTCGGTCTGCGCCATCCGTCATTCCTCCCGTCGGAGGACGACGATCCGTGCGATTACATCATCGTCTGGCGACGTGGCGGCACGCCTTCCGTGAACGTGCCGCTGTCCGAGGACTGCCATATCGAGCAGATCTTCCCGAATCCGGCCGTTCCCGAGCATGCGCCCGACGCCAAGCCGTGGACCGTCGAGCGCATGGACCCCGAGACGGTCCGGCTCAACGCGGCCACCTCCAAGCAGCCGTCCGCCCGCATCTTCGCCATCCGCCGCGCCTGAGCGGTTGCGACGGATGGGCAATCGCGCCGCCTACAGGGCGAAGGCGGTTTCGATGGCGTCGTATTCGGCGGCCGTGATCGGCAGAATCGCGCCGTGACGCTTCTTCAGCGCGCCGAAATCGATATCGTCTGCGCGCTGCCAATCGGCCGGATCATGCGAGGCGAGCGAGGCGGCGCGGAACGACAGGTAGCCCTTGGACTCCGCGTACTGGTCGCACATCAGGCCGAATGGCATGGTCCTGCCGTTGACCACCTTCACGTCTTCGTCGTTGTAACGGAACAGTTCCGGCCCTTCCAAGTAGTGCATGGAATACCGGCCATTGCCGAAGATGTCGGTGAGCGTGCCCACATACGACCACTCATTCGGGTCGTCGGTGCGCAGCACCTCGTAGGTCGTCGCATACGGGTTACGGGTGCGTTCGATGGTGATTTCCGAGTCCTTGGACGCGCGGTACCACCAGCCGTCATCGTCGCGCAGCATGGTCGAATCGATGATCACATTCTTACGATCGATCCACTTGACCGGATCGGAGAAACATCTGAAATCAACGGTCGTCGCATAATACACATTCGTCGGATCGCCGAGCTCGTTGGCCAACGGATCCGCGGAGCTTTCGGCGTTGCTCTTCGTGGACCAGAACACAATCCACTGCCCGCGATCCGGATCCCAATTCGCCTCCGGAGCCCAAGCCATGCCAGCGTCCGGAATCTTCGAGGCCACGTCCACCAGGCGCGGCTCGCTCCAATGGACCAGGTCAGGGGAGTCCCAGATCACCAGGCCGGTCGATCCATTCGTGGTGGCGCCATCGTTCGGCCCCCAGCCGCCACGGTAATAGATGCTCAAATCGGTGGCCACAATGTGGAATCCACCACGTGGGTCGCGCACAATATGCGGGTCGCGCACGCCCTTCTCGCCGCCTAGCCACGTCAACGCCGGACTGCCGGCCGGGCGCAGATCCCTCCAATGCACGCCGTCGCGGCTCAGCGCGAAGTACAGCTGTTCGTCGGTGGGATTGCGTTCCTCGCCGATGAAATGCACGAACAGATAGGCCTGGGTGTCGATGCTCATGATGCTCCTAGAGATTCCTTGATGAATGATGGCGATTGATTCCGATTGAGTGATTCCGATTGAGTGGGATTGGCCGCGAAGGCTGCTGCCTATGGCGGATTGCCTGCCATCGGGGCGTCATCCTCAGACCGCGGTCGATTCCCGGTCCACCAGCTGGTAGCCGATGATGGCCCGTCTTGGCGGCAACGCCTCGTCTGTTCCATGATCGATACGCTCGGACAGCATATCGACCGAGAATTTCGCAAGCTGCGTGAAATCGACCTGGATGGTGCTCAACGCCGGCGTCGTGTACGAGCCGGAGGTCACGCCGTCGAAACCGATCACCTTCACGTCCTGCGGCACGCGCAGTCCGCGGTCCGCGAGCCCGCGTATCACGCCGAACGCCGCGAAATCGTTGGCGCAGCACGCGCCGTCGAACTCGGTGCCACCATGCCCGCTCCGTGCGGCGAGAATACGTTCCGCAATCGCATGCCCGGCGATGATGCCATTGGCCACATCCCCGGCTTCGAACACCATCGACTCGTCATAGGGCAGTCCGGCGTCGGACAGCGCTCCGCATGCGCCGCGCAATCGCAGAGCGAACGCGTTCTGGGCATGCGCCAGATCGGCGCGGGGGGCGAACTTGTGTCCGACGATCGCGATATTGCGGCATCCGCGGTCGATGAGATGCTGCATCGCCGCGCGTTCGGCCTCCTCGTTGGGGAAGTTCACGGCATCGACGGTCGGCGTCTCCTCGCAGGCGTCCAGCAGCACGAATGGTCTGCCGCCATTGAGTTTGGACAGCGGCACATTTGTGCCCAAGCCTGTGGCGTGCAGGATCTCGCCGTCGAACAGCTGCCCGGAGAACGGATTGCTGCTCAGCGCGTGCTCGGCAGCGTCCGGCGAATACTGCGTCTGCTCGATGAATGGAATAAGTCCGCGGGACACGATTTCGTTGCTCAACGCCTGCGTGAGCTTTGAATAGAACGGCGAATCGAATTCGTTGACGATGACGTGGATGATGTTGCTGCGGCCCGATTTGAGCATGCTGGCCGTCAGATTGATGCGGTAATTGAGTTTCTTCGCTGCGGCGATCACTTTGGCGCGGGTCGATTCCTTGACGCCTGGCTTGCCGCGCAGCGCGTTCGACGCGGTCATGGGGGAGACGCCCGCTTCCGCGGCCACGTCGCGTAGCGTCGGTGTGCTGCTGGTCATATGCCGCTCCTTGAAAACTTATGATTGATATGTAACGATATTATATTCTCTTGATTCTGTAAAATCGTTGCAAATACAAAGACTCACCGATATATTGCCTCCATTGCGGATGATTGGATTTGCGCTAGTATGTGTAACGATACATATACGGTTCGCATGACGGCGTCCTGCTTTCCGCGACACAGCCCCCA
>ERZ1026933.294-NODE-294-length-16385-cov-8.499326_pt1 | contig 16385 bp, 6 predicted proteins | sample MGYA00519252_ERZ1026933 | MGnify/ENA primary metagenome ERZ1026933 (study PRJEB26926, sample SAMN06164828) | human gut metagenome | biome: ENVO:00009003; feature: ENVO:2100002; material: ENVO:00002003 | host: Homo sapiens | place: USA | collected 2012 ... | reverse complement strand
CTATGAAACTATCTGTTTTCTTATCCCTTTGCTCTTTGGGATTAAGCTATGCTTCAGGTTTATATGCCCAAGGGGTAACAGTGAACATAGAAGCAAAGAATGAAACAGTAGCAGAAATTCTTAAAGATATTGAAGCGCAGTCGGGATATGATTTCTTTTATAATAATAAACTTGTCAATGTAAATCGTCGTGTTTCTGTTTCATCAAAAAAAGGAGATATATTCGATGTCTTAAATCAGGTGTTTGATGGAACCAACGTCACTTATTCCGTACTTGATAAAAAGATTGTTTTATCTACAAAAGAGATAGACTCTCGTGTTACTTCTTCTAGTTCGCAGCAATCTTCTCGTCATACAGTAAAAGGAAAAGTGGTAGACGCTAATGGGGAACCTATAATTGGTGCTACTATCGTAGAAGTTGGTACTACAAACGGTACAGTAACCGATTTTGATGGTAATTTCACTTTAAATGTATCTGGTACAAATGCGAAGTTGGATATATCCTATATTGGTTATAAGAAAGTTGTACTATCGGCAACATCAAAGTCATTGTCAAATATTGTTTTGAAAGAAGATACGGAAGTGTTGGATGAAGTTGTTGTTGTTGGTTACGGCACGCAGAAAAAGGTTAATTTAACAGGTTCTGTTAGTCAGGTTACAGAGGAGGCTTTTCAATCTCGTCCGGTTCAAAACGTAACTCAAGCTTTACAAGGAGTTGTTCCTGGTATGAATGTAAGTGTTGGAAATGATGGTGGTATGTTAAATAGCACACCTTCTGTTTCTATTCGTGGAGCTGGTACAATTGGAAGTGGTTCTACTGCATCTCCTTTAGTTCTAATTGATGGAGTAGAAGGAAATATGAATATGTTGAACCCTCAAGATATAGAAAGTATTTCTGTATTGAAGGATGCAGCTTCAGCTTCAGTGTATGGTTCTCGTGCTCCTTTCGGGGTTATTTTGATAACAACAAAGAAAGGTAAAGAAGGAAAGGCAACTGTTAGTTATTCAAATAATTTTCGTTGGAATAGTCCGTTGAATCAACCGGAAACTATGGATTCCTATCGTTTTGTACATTATTTGAATGATGCTAAAACAAATGCAGGTCAGGCACCTCAATTCAGTCAGCAAGTAATAGATAATATAGCAGCTCGTAATAGAGGAGAAATAGGTCTTGTAGTTCCGATAACGAATAACGGTACATATAGTTTTGGAGAAGCTAATGCTGATACAGACTGGTATAAATTACATTATAAAGATTGGGCACTTTCTCAAGAACATAGTTTATCCGTTAGTGGAGGTACAGATAAGTTAAACTACTATGTATCTGGTAATTTTATGGATCAAGAAGGTCTACTAAGATATGCGAATGATAGCTATTATCGTTATACATTAAATGGAAAAATTTCAGGAAAAATTAACAAATATATCAGTTTCTCTTACAATACTAAATGGTTTAAGACTAACTATGATGCACCTTCTTATTTGACAGGTTTGTTTTTTCATGAGATATTAAGACGTTGGCCGAATTATCCTGCTATTGATCCTAATGGTTATCCAATTCAGCAAAGTCAGATTATTCATTTACAAGATGGAGGGCGACAGAAAGAAGATAATAATCAAATTATGCAACAACTGTCTGTAATTATTAATCCTTTACCAGGGTGGAATATTCATTTAGAAGGAAACGCACGAATTAATACAGCTTTTAATCATACGGATATTGAGGCGCTTCAAGCTCATGATGCATATGGAAAACCTTATGACATTCCATCTAATAATAAATTAGTAGCAGGACAATCTCGTGTGACGGAAACAGCTTCCAAAACAGATTTTTATACGGTGAATGTTTATAGTGACTATTCACGTCAGTTTGAAAATCATTATATTAAAGTTATGGCTGGTTTTAATGCAGAAGTAAATAATGCTCGTAGCCTGAGTGGGCAACGTGATGGAATTATATCAAGTGATGTACCTACGTTAAATACAGCGACATTGGAAGATTTAGCTACTGGTGGGTATAGTGATTGGGCCACTGCTGGTTTCTTTGGTCGCATCAACTATAATTATAAAGAACGTTATTTGTTGGAGTTGAATGGACGTTATGATGGAACTTCTCGCTTTTTGCGTGACCAGAGATGGAATTTTTTTCCTTCGTTTTCTGCAGGATGGAATGTTGCTAAAGAAAATTTCTGGAGACCAATGGAAAAATGGGTAAATATGTTAAAATTTAAGGCTTCTTGGGGTGAATTAGGAAATCAGAATACTTCTTCGCTTTATCCTTTTTTCGAAACAATGCCGTTAACGATAGGTAAAGGTAAATGGTTATTGGATGGAGCTTTGACCAATACAGCTGGTATACCAGCTTTGGTTAGTACTTTGCTTACTTGGGAGCGTGTTCGTTCATTCAATATCGGTTTAGATTTTGGAATGTTTTCTAATCGTTTAACAGGTAGTATTGAGTATTTCAAGCGTAAAACATTAGACATGGTAGGTCCGGCTCCTCAGTTACCAGCTGTTTTAGGTATTGCTGTTCCTAAAACAAATAATGCTGATATGCAATCTGTTGGTTTTGATTTTGATATTCAATGGAGAGATAGAATAGGAAAAGTAGATTATGGAATTAAATTTAATTTATCAGATGCGCAAGCAAAAGTTCTTCGTTATCCTAACACAACTGATGCGATAGGTGATTGGTATGCAGGTAAGTTAAGTGGAACGTATTGGGGGTATGTTACTAAAGGTATCGCAAAAACAGATGAGGAGATGCAAGAGCATTTGGCATCCTTGCCTAATGGAGGACAAAATAAAATTGGAAGTAAGTGGGGAGCTGGTGATATTATGTATGTTGATGTTAATGGTGATGGACAAATCAGTCCTGGACAAAATACATTATCAGATCATGGAGATAAGACTATCATTGGAAATTCAACACCTCGTTTTAATTATGGTATTATATTGGATGCTGCGTATGCAGGTTTTGATTTTTCAATGTTTTTTCAAGGTGTAGGTAAACGAGACTTCATGCCGCAAGCAGGACAACAAGGAGCTATGTTCTGGGGAGTAGTAAATAATTTATATCAATGTACAGCATTGGAGGAACATTGGGATTATTTCCGTCCTGAAGGACATCCTATGGGAGCAAATCTGGATGCATACTATCCGCGCCCTGATATTTCGACTTCTAAAAACCAACAGGCACAAACTCGTTATTTACAGAATGCTGCTTATATTCGTTTGAAGAATGTCCAAATAGGATATACATTACCTAAAGCATGGGCGAATAAGTTACATTTAAATAAGTGTAGAATTTATGTTTCTGGGGATAATTTATGGACTGGAACAAAACTGGCAAGTATGTTCGATCCGGAAGCATTAGGTAATATGGATAGTTGGGGCGCTGGTAAAACCTATCCATTGTCGAAAGTTATTTCATTTGGTTTAACTGTTAATATGTAATATTATTTTGTTATGAAACAAAAATATTTTCAAATAAAAGTGGTTGTTCTATCATTGGGAATGTTTGCATTTACTTCTTGTAACGATTTTTTAGATAGAGAGCCTTTAGATAAAATTACTCCAGAAATCTATTTTGCAAATGAAGGAGATTTGGCTGCTTATTCTTTAGGTTGTTATAATTTTGCGACATATAATCCAGATGTATTTTCTATAGGTCCGATGGCTAATGACAATGATACTGATAACCAAGCAGCAAGTAGTGGTAATACGGCATTATGGGTACCTGGGGAAAAAAGGGTTCCTGAGAAAGATGGTGCATGGGACTTTACGGCAATACGCAAGGCAAATTATTTCTTTGAACGTGTTTTACCCAAATATGAGGCAGGAACGATTTCTGGTAGTGAAGAAAATATTCGTCATTATATTGGTGAGATGTATTTCATGCGTGCGTACAATTATTATAGTAAATTAGTATCATTGGGAGATTTTCCTATTATAACAGAAACTTTGCCAGATGATCATGAAACTTTAACTAAAGCAAGTATACGTCGTCCACGTAATGAAGTGGCTCGTTTTATTTTGGATGACTTAGATAAAGCAATTAATATGATGCTAGAGACAAGTCCTAATGGAAAGAATCGTTTATCAAAGAAAGTTGCATTATTATTTAAATCTCGTGTTGCTTTGTTTGAAGGGACTTGGTTGAAGTATCATAAAGGTACTGATCGTGTACCTGGGGGACCGGGATGGCCTGGGGCCAAAATGGACTATAATAAAGATTTTAAAATAGATATTGATAAAGAAATTCAGTTTTTTCTAACCGAGGCAAAGAAGGCAGCTGAACAAGTAGCTGATGCAGTAACATTAACAGAAAGTACAGATGTGGTCAATCCGGTGGATGGCAATCCTTATGGATGGAATCCGTATTTTGAAATGTTTGGTGCTGTAGATATGGAGCCGATAAATGAAATTTTGATGTGGAGAGCTTATGATGCATCATTAGGTGTTGGACATTCGGTTGGTGTATATTTATCTAAAGGAGGTGGAAACTTAGGTTATACTCGTGGTATGGTAGATGCTTTCTTGATGCAAAATGGTTTGCCTATTTATGCTGCTAATTCAGGGTATCAGGGTGATGTAGATTTGGAGAAGTTTAAAATAGATAGAGATAGACGTTTGCAATTGTTTATTGCAGCTCCTACTGATACGTTGAGATTATCTTCTTCTAGCGTTGAAGGCTTGGCTTTTGAAGCGCCGTTGATTTTAAATCCGGAAGCTGAAAGAGTTCCTACCGGCTATGCTCCACGTAAATTTTTAAATTATGATCCCAATCAATATCCTACTTATTCAGGGAAAGTTAATAGCTATGGTTGTATTGTTTTCAGAGGTGTAGAAGCCTATTTGAATTATATAGAAGCTGTATATGAATTAAATGGGAGCTTAGATGCTAAAGCTATTGATTACTGGAAAGCTATCAGACGTCGGGCTGGAGTTTCTGATGATTTAGAAGTTACAATTAATACTACTGATTTATCAAAAGAAAATGATTGGGCAAAATATTCTGGTAATGAACTAATTTCTCCTACTTTATTTAATATTCGTCGTGAACGTCGTATTGAGCTTATGAGTGAAGGATTTAGAATGGGAGATTTAAAAAGATGGCGTTCATTAGATAATGTGAAAAATTATCAAATTGAAGGATTTAATTTGTGGGGAGGAGAAATTGAAAAAATGTATGAAGGGAAACTAATTCCTACAGGTACTCCCAATAAAGTAGCAAATGTTTCAAGTAAAGAGATCAGTGGAACCACTTATCTTCGTCCTTATCAGGTTGTAACTAAGAATAACCTCTTGTTTGATGGATATACATGGTGTGATGCCAATTATCTAGAGCCGATAGCTGCCATTCATTTTGTTTTAACTTCACCTGATACTAATAATCCAGATGCATCTGTAATTTATCAAAATCCAGGTTGGCCAAAGATTGCTAATGAATCGGCTATTGGGTATTGATATAAGAGAAATGATGGATGTTAAAGTAAACTGAATAAATAGACATTTTTATGAAAAATATTAATTTTAATAGAAAAAAATATATAGGATTGTGTGTCTTATGTTCACTAGTAATGCTATTTACTGGATGTAAAGATGATACAAAAATTCCTTCTGAATTTTTTCCTGAGCGGTTTTTTGTAGTGGAAACTGAGCATGAGTTGAATATTGACACAAAATCTTCTTTTGATATAATAATTAACGCCTCTTCTTCATGGGAAGCCTCTACAAATGTTTCTTGGTGCCACTTAGAGAAAAGTTTGTTTAGTGGGCGAGATACCTTGACTGTTGCTGTTGATGCAAATCGTGGAACAGAGGAAAGATGTTGCTATATAAAGATTAATACTTTCTTTAAAGATAATCCTGTAATTGATTCTGTGCTAGTGATACAACCGGTCAACACCTTACCAGCATTGGAAGTTTCACCTATGGGAGACAGAGAGGTTTTTTATAAGGGAACTGAGTTTGATTTGAATGTATTATATAATTATGGAGTAGATTTCCGTATTGATTATCTAGCTGGAGGAGAAGGATGGATTAAGACTACTCCTGCTTCTTTCAAAGATTCAGAAGCTGTTATAGAAGTTCCAATGCATGTAACGGTGGAACCCAATATGGAAGGGACGGAGAATCGTGAAGCTGATTTGATTTTTGTAAATAGACAGGACCAAAATGTTTGTAAGATTCATATTACTCAGAACTTCCCTATTCCTGCAATTTTAGGATTTTCTGATGATTTCCAAACAGCTACAACTACAGGGCAACCTTATGTGAAAGATGGATGGACCTTCCAAAGTAATCCAAACGGAACTTTACTATTTAAGCAATTTAACAATTCTGCTCAGGCATTACTTATAAATGGAAGTACGACTTCTCGAGCAGAAGGTTTTGCTATCTTCCCTGTATTTAATATTGCTGATATGCAAAATAAGGTATTTTCTTATACATGGGGAGCAGGAAATAAGAATCCGGCTTTAGATGGTGATGTATTCCAATTAGTTGGTTCATTGGATTATGAAGGTGATGCTTTTAGTGCACATTGGGAAATAATACAAGATTTGACTAATACGGCTGAAGCTCCTGCTATCTCTTTACCTAATAAAAAGGTTGAAGTAAATTTGGGAACTTCAAAATTTGCAAATGAAAAGCGGGTTTATTTGGCTCTTCGCTATGTGGGAGGAGGTCATGCCTATAGATTCGATAATTTAAAGATTGGAGATATAGAATAAAAGGTAATAAAAGATTGTTGTTACATTGAATGAAAAAGAGACCTGGACTATGGTCTGTATAAAACATAGTTTTAGGTCTCTTTCTTTATGTCTTATAATAAATTTTGAATACTTATGAAGAACATTTTAATTATACTTCTATTGGTTGTTAATTTGTCTATGGTTATTTCTCAACCTATAACTGCTAAAGAAAAGGATTTTATAAGTTTGGCTTACGTATCTTTATCCATGTTGAACATGCATAAGCTAGAGGCTTCAGAAGTGAAACCTTTACTTGATAAGTATAACTGGAACGGCATTTCGGATGTAGCATTGATAAATGGTGTTTTTATGACTGGGAAAGATGGAAGTATTATTACTTCTTGGAATAGAGATGAATGGCCTGCCGTATTCGATGGAATAGATTATAAAGGTGATTCTATTGATGAACAAAAACAAAGGGAAATGCTTTGCTCAAAGAAAGTTGTAAAGGAAGTAGTGAAGTATTTTAAAAAGAAGGGTATTGACATTTGGCTTAGTCAAACTCCTTATTGTTGGTTGACGGGAGGCAGTCTTGGTGTGGTGTTGGAAGATCATGAAAAGACTATGCTTTACGCTCATCGCTTGAATCGTTTTGCACATAAATTTGGCTGTGTAGGTTTGGACTTTGATTTTGAATTTCCTCCAACAGAACGTCAGGCACAAGGATATAGAGAATTGATGCAAGAAAGTAAACGTTTGGGTATGAAAGTTTCTGTATGTGCGATTCAGCCAACTGTTGATAAGTCTTATCAAGATAATTGTTTTCCGGATGATGCCGTTGTAAATAGTCATGAGGGGAAGTATATGAAATGGGAAAAGATTGTAGGTGAAGGAATTGTAGATAATATTAATGTTATGCAGTATTTAGCCTACAATCCTCAGCTGAAGCGGATGGATGTAAATGTTAAGTATGAGAAAATGAGCATTTGGGAGAAAGCTTATCCAGAAGAATTTACTTCTAGCAGGAAAGTTAACATGCTATGTGGTATAGGTTATTATTCGTTTATGCTTCCTGAAGCAAAAGTTGGTAAAAATATTAGAGGAAAAGGAACTTTGAATTTTAATCAATTATATGAAAAGTATGGACAGGCTGCATATACGGATGGATTAGTAGGAGGAGAACATGCTGTATGGACTACAGACGATGTACGCGATATCGTAAGAACTGCCAAGGCAAAAGGATGGAAAGGAGTTTTTACATGGTTAGTTACTCATGATTTTACGTTAGAGCATCCATTGAAATATAACAGACAGCAGGCTTTGGCAGAAGAGGTTGAGAAGATATGGAAAAATGAATAAGTTATTCTGTTATGTTAAAGATTTATTAAAAGAGAGAGGCAGTTCATTTCGAATTTGCAATGTGCAATAGTATTTGTTATAAGTTTGTCACTTTATTAAAAATATACTGTAAGTTTTCAATAGAAATAGCATAAATCATGTTTCAGGCCCTTCATGCCATTCACTATTTAGGTAAAAGTTCTATTTATGGAGAATGTGTGAAAGGTGTGAAAGGCAAATAGGGCATTTAAAAACACTTAGTTGTTGGTTGTTAGGGGCAAAAGTTAAACTTTATTCATATGACAAAAATTTCATATTTAGGTTTTAGGAACCTATACATTGGATTTGTCATATAAATGAAGCTATGTGTGATTGATGCATATCTTTATTTTAAATATTATATGGTTTATGGTTAGCTTATAAATTTAATAAATATGAAGAGGATATTCCTTTTGTTGGAAAATAATCTTTCTGATTGATCAACGAATCTACATCCTTATTTTATACTGTATGAACGATTTTTATTTAGTTGTATGTAAATTCAAATTCTTGAAAAAACAATTTTGCTTTGTAAAATGGATTACTTATGAACATGAAGAAAATACTTTTAGCGGGAATATGTTTTTGCACGGTACAACTTTTTGCTGTACCCCGCCATACTATTTATGTATCTCCCAATGGTAATGACAATGCAGTTGGATCTTTGTTAAAACCATTACGTACTGTAGAAGAGGCACTTCGTCAAGCCAAGGAAATAGATGTGAATGTTCCTGTAGATATTGTCCTTCGTGCTGGAGTATATGAACAAGCTAAAACATTAGAAGTAAATAGAAGTAACCTTGCCATATATCCATATGGAATAGATAAAGTAATAATATCAGGAGGAAAGAAACTACTTCCATCTAATTTGAAGAAGGTGAAAGATTCTGATGTATTGGAACGCTTGCAGCCACAAGTACGGAAATATATAAAAGAAATTGATTTTGCTTCTTTAAATGAAAAGCTGATAGGGCTTCATGCTGTGGGATTTGGGCGTCCTAGTATTTCTACATGGACAGAAGTTTTTATAGACGGTAAGCCTTTGAATTTATCGCGTTGGCCTAATGACTCTACTGTGCTGATAGGGAAGATTAAGGAGTCTGGCATTGCAAAAAATGGGGAAAAGGTTTCTTTCCCAATATTTAGTTATTTGGAGGACCGGCCTTCTTCATGGAAGAACTCTGATGAGTTGTGGATTGGTGGATATTTTGCCCATGGGTATGCAGATGATATGATTAAAGTAGAACGAATTGATACCATTTCCAAAATGATTTATACGGCTCAGCATACATTGTATGGTTTTATGACTGGTGCTCCTTTTCGTAGATGGTTTGCTTTGAATTTATTGGAAGAGTTAGATATGCCAGGTGAATATGTTGTAGATGAGAAGAGACAAAAGATATATGTTTACTTGGCGAAAGACAGAGTGGAAGATGTGCAGTTTTCTTTTTTGGATGCTCCCATTATGGCAATAGAAAACTGTAATAATGTGAAAATTAAAGGCATAACATTTGAGTATGGTCGTCAGATTGGAATATATATGGAAAATACGAATCAAGTAATCGTTTCAGAATGTACGATACGTAATATGGGGGGGGCAGGTATCTGTATTGGACGAGGAAGTTTGCTTGAAGGAAATGTAGAAGGAAATAAGAAAGGAGGAGAACCTTTATCCCGTCAGATAGGTGATTTGATGGGAAAAATATATGATGACCCTCTTTTTGACCGTAAAGCAGGAACTGAAAATGGAATTGTGAACTGCCTTATATATAATGTGGGTGCTGGAGGTATCAACATGGGAGGAGGAAATCGTACGACGTTAGAGCATGGTAATAATTATGTGGAAAATTGTCGGATTCATTCTTTTAATCGAATTGAGAAATCCTATCGTCCGGGTATATGGTTGGATGGAGTTGGAAATAGAATATCAAAGTGTGATATTTATGATGCTCCTAGTATGGCAATTTTATTCCATGGCAATGACAATATTATAGAGTTATGTAATATTAGTCGTGTATGTAATGAAATAGATGATCAGGGAGCTGTATATTATGGACGTGACCCGTCGGAGCTAGGCAATGTAATACGCTATTGCTATTTTCATGATTTCAGTACTCGGCATCGTGTGTCTGCAACTTATCATGATGATGGTGCTTGTGGAGCAGAAGTATATGGAAATATTTATTGTAGGGCAGGGTCCGTTCCTGTCTTAATTGGAGGGGGACACTACAATCATTATAAAAACAATATATTTATGGAGTGTCCGGTTGCAATACATATTGATGCTCGTATGCAAAAGTGGGGGAAATTTATGATTGAAAAAGGAGGAGTGATAGATAGTCGTTTAAACCGAGTGAATTATACACAGCCTCCTTACAGTGAGGTTTATCCGAATTTGGTGTCTTACTGGGATATGGATCCATCTTATCCGCAGCATAATATAATAGAGGGAAACTTGTTTTATAATATAAACAATGTAGTAAGAGGAGAAACTCAGTGGCTGGAACTAAAAAACAACTGGAGTACTTCTCTAAATCCAGGTTGGGTGGATGTGACTGATCCGCTGAAAGGATTCAGGCCAGATGCTCTTGTATATAAAAATATTCAAGGTTTTGAGAAAATACCATTTGATAAGATAGGATGTGATTTGCCTTATGAGATTTCGGAAGAAAATCGTATGGTGAGAATCATGTCGTATAATGTACATAATGCAATTGGTATGGATGGTAAAACTGATTGTAATAGAATTGCAGATATAATTACATCGGTTAATCCTGATGTTGTAGCTATTCAGGAAGTGGATAGTATGACCATTCGTAGTAAAAGGAAAGATATATTAGGTGAAATTGCAAAGCAAACAGGAATGAAAGCAACATTTGCTGAAGCTATTCCATATCAGGGAGGAAAATATGGCATTGGTATTTTATCGAAAGAAAAACCAATTCGAGTGAAACGGGTTCCACTTCTAGGTAGAGAGGAGGCACGGACGATGGTGTTGGCTGAGTTTAATGATTATGTTTTTGTTGCTACTCATTTTTCTTTAACTAAAGCTGATCAAGAGTTATCAATACCTCTGATTTTAAATGAATTAAGACCATATAATAAACCCATATTTTTTGCAGGAGATATGAATTCCGTACCAAATTCTAAAGTACAAAAAGATTTGCGTAAGTATTTTAACGTATTAACCGCAGGTGATTGGCTTACTTGTAATGGTACTTGTATTGATTTTATTTATGAATATAAGGAAAATGCGAAAATGTCTCCAGTATTACATAAAGAAATGATAAAGGATTATATAGCTTCAGATCATTGTCCGATATATGTAGATGTGATGTTAGCAAAGTAATAAAATTAAACTTTGTAAAGATAATACTTTAGGTAATTCTCTTTATAACAAGATATGATTAATATAAGTTTTAAATTTATGATAATATGAAAAGCATAAAAAAACTAATTTATGGTAGTAGTGCTTTGCTTGTGTTAGCAAGTTGCAGTACAAAGCAGCAAATGGAAAACAAGCCATTGAATATTGTATATATCATGACAGATGATCATACAGCGCAGATGATGAGTTGTTATGATACTCGTTATATGGAAACACCTAATCTTGATCGCATAACTGCTGATGGAGTACGTTTTACTAATAGTTTTGTTGCTAATTCGTTGAGCGGTCCTAGTCGTGCATGTATTTTGACGGGTAAACATAGTTGTCAGAATAAATTTTATGATAATACGACTTGTGTGTTTGATACAGCTCAACAGACTTTTCCAAAACTTTTACAAAAAGCCGGATATCAAACGGCTTTATTTGGTAAATTGCATTTAGAGAGTTTACCGGTAGGATTTGATTATTGGGAAATATTACCAGGACAGGGCGATTATTATAATCCGGACTTTATCACAATGAATAATGATACGGTCCAGAAGCATGGTTACGTGACGAATATCATTACTGATGATGCTATTGACTGGATGGAAAATAAGCGTGATAAAAATAAGCCTTTTTGTTTGATGATTCATCATAAAGCGATTCATCGTAACTGGATGGCTGATACGTGCAATTTAAAATTGTATGAAGATAAAACATTCCCGCTTCCAGATAATTTCTTTGATGATTATAAAGGACGCCCGGCTGCTGCAGCTCAGGAAATGAGTATTGTGAATGATATGGATATGATTTATGATTTAAAGATGTTACGTCCGGATAAAAAGACGCGCTTAAAATCATTGTATGAACAATTTATCGGTAGAATGGATGAGGCTCAACGTGCAGCATGGGATGCTTTTTATGGTCCGATTATTGATGACTTTTATAAGCAGAATCTACAAGGAAAGGACTTGGCAAATTGGAAATTTCAACGTTACATGCGTGATTATATGAAGACTGTCAAATCGTTGGATGATAATGTAGGACGTGTGCTTGATTATTTGAAAGAAAATGGATTATTGGATAATACATTAGTTGTTTATACTTCTGACCAGGGATTCTATATGGGTGAGCATGGGTGGTTTGATAAACGTTTTATGTATGAAGAGTCTATGCATACTCCTTTAATAATGCGTTTGCCGAAAGGGTTTGATCGTAGAGGAGATATTACAGAAATGGTTCAGAATATTGATTATGCTCCTACATTTCTTGAATTAGCTGGGGTAGAAGTACCAGAAGATATTCAAGGTGTGTCATTGCTTCCATTGTTAAAAGGTGAGCATCCGAAGGATTGGCGTAAATCTTTATATTACCACTTTTATGAATATCCCGCAGAACATATGGTAAAACGTCATTATGGAGTGCGTACAGATCGCTATAAATTAATTCATTTTTATAATGATATTGATGAATGGGAATTATTTGACTTAAAAAACGATCCTTTTGAAATGAATAATTTGATTGATAATCCGGATTATGCAGATGTGTTAGACAGCATGAAAATTGAATTGAATAAATTACAAGTTCAATATAAAGACGTGGTATTTGAGAAGTAATAGTTATGAAGAATTATATAATTGGTTTATTATCGGGGCTGCTGTGTGTCGCTCCGGTAATAGCCCAAAATAGGTTAGCTGAACCATCTCGAGTACAGTTGGAGTGGCAACGGATGGAAACTACTGCTTTTGTACATTTTAGTGTCAATACTTATACGGATATGGAATGGGGATATGGGAATGAATCTCCTCAACTATTTAATCCGGAAAAGTTGGATTGTCGTCAATGGGCACGTACTTGTAAAGAAGCAGGTTTGCAAGGGGTTATTCTTACAGCTAAGCATCATGATGGTTTCTGTTTATGGCCTTCTGCTTATACTGAGCATAGTGTGAAAAATTCTCCATGGAAAAATGGGCAAGGAGATTTGGTTAGAGAATTTGTAGATGCTTGTCGGGAATATGGCTTAAAAGTTGGACTTTATCTTTCTCCGTGGGACTGTAATCATCCGGAATATGGAAAACCTGAATATATCACTTACTTCTGTAATCAGTTACGTGAATTATTGACTAACTATGGGGAATTGTATGAGTTTTGGTTTGATGGTGCAAATGGTGGACGTGGATATTATGGGACGGACTCATTACATACCCGTAAAATTCCTGCTGATTATTATCCATGGGAGAAAATTACTAAGATGGTTTACGAGTTGCAACCCAATTGTGTTGTTCATGGAGGTGATTTGGCTAATATTCGCTGGGTTGGAAACGAAGAGGGATATGCGTTAGAGGAGCATTGGAGTACAGTACGTGAGCCGGAACTTTATGATAAAAATGTACAAAAACGTTTTCAATGGATGAAAGGACATGATGATGGCACAATATGGATGCCTTCGGAAGTTGATGTTTCTGTTCGTCCGGGGTGGTATTATCATGCTTCGGAAGATCATAAACTGAAGTCTTTGTCGAAATTGACCGATATTTATTACGAAAGCGTAGGACGTAATAGTTTGTTATTATTGAACTTGACTCCAAATAAAGATGGTTTGATTCCAGCTCAGGATTCTATTCGCTTGTGTGAATGGCACAAAAGATATACTTCGGAATTAAGTAATAATCTTATGTCAGACCGGATGAGGATTTCAGGAGGAAAAGATACGAAAAGGTTGAGATGCTTATTGGATGGTAACAGAGAATCTTATTGGGTAGCGGATACAAAAACACCCGTGGTTGAGGTGGATTTTGGAAAGAAACTTCGTTTTAACCGACTTCTACTCCAAGAATATATAGAGAAAGGACAACGAGTAAAAGCTTTTACTATAGAATATTGGAAAGATGGAAAATGGATAGTATTGGATACTCAAACAACGATTGGTTACAAACGCATTCTTCGTTTTCCTGAAATTGTTTCTTCCCGTTTACGTATTTGTGTAAAAGATTCAAGGGATATTCCTTATTTATCGGAAATACAAATCTATTTAGCTGAAACTGTACCCGATGCTCCTGTTATTTCTCGTAATCAGAAAGGGGAAGTTAGTTTGACTTGTTCAGATTCCAATGCTGCTATTTTTTATACATTGGATGGTAAAGAGCCTACTGTATCTGATGGGATACAGTATCAGAAACCATTTGTTTCTGATGGAGATTGTATAGTAAAGTCAATTGCAGTGAATGGCAATAGAATTTCCACTACGGCCATTCGTCAGTTTGAAGGTAGTAAGGCGATATGGACTACGATACCGGCAAAAGCGGCTTCTCGTATATTTGATGGGGTAGAACATACAGCCTGGGTAGGAACTAATCCGTTGGTAGTAGATTTAAACGCTGTTTGTAAATTGAAAGGATTGACTTATCTACCTGATCAATCTCGTTGGGCCAGTGGTCTTGTGGTGAAATATGTAATAGAAATTTCGAAGGATGGTGATCAATGGGAAGAAGCGATACGAGGTGAATTTGCAAATATGCAAAATCATCCGGTGGAACAACAGATTCTTTTTCCGAAAGTATGTGAAGGACGTTTCATCCGTTTTCGTGCATTGTCTACGGTAGATAACAGTGATAGACTAGGAGCAGCCGAGTTAAATGTTATATTGTTTAAATAAAAAATACATGAAGAAATATCAAAGTTTTGCGTTTTGTCTTGCTGGTGGAGCTAGTTTGTACGCTTTGCCTGCGTATACCTATGCCCAGACAAAGAAGCATCCGCATATCATTTTAATTATGACTGATCAACAACGTGCGGATGCCATGGGATGTGCCGGCAATGAAGCGGTGATTTCGCCGAATCTGGATCGTTTGGCTTCTGACGGACATTTGTTCTGTAATGCGTATACAGCAGCTCCGAGTAGCACTCCTGCTCGAGCGGGGATGCTTACCGGAATGTCACCTTGGCATCATGGCTTGTTGGGATATGGGCAGGTAGCGGAACATTATCGTTACGAAATGCCTCAAATGTTGAAGGATTTGGGATATCATACGTTAGGTATCGGTAAGATGCATTGGCACCCACAGAATGTTTTGCATGGTTTTGAAGCTACATTAATTGATGAAAGCGGTCGTGTAGAATCTCCTTATTTTATGAGTGATTATCGGAAGTGGTTTAATATACAAGCATTTGGATTAAATCCGGATAGTACAGGAGTGGGGTGGAATGCACATGAGGCGAAGGTCTATGCATTACCTGAGCGCTTACATCCGACTGTTTGGACAGGAGATAGAGCTGTAGAAGCTATTCGTGGTTATTCTTCTGAGCAGCCATTATTTTTAAAAGTGTCATTTGCCCGTCCACATAGTCCGTATGATCCTCCTCAAAGATTTGTAGATATGTATGAAGGAAAAGATATTCCGGCACCGGTTGTAGGTGATTGGTGCAATAGCATGCCGATAGATACTCATCCTGAAAAAAATCCAGAAGCTGCGATAGGTAATTTTGGTGATGAGTATGCAAAAAATTCCCGTAAATACTATTATGCAGCTATTACTTTTATTGATGAGCAAATTGGACGCATCATTAATGAATTGAAAGCAAAAGGTATGTATGATGATGCTTTGATTTGTTTTGTTTCCGATCATGGAGATATGTTGGGAGATCATCATATGTGGAGAAAGACATACGCTTATGAAGGTTCATCAGCTATTCCTTTTATAGTGAAGTTGCCTTGTAGTATAGAAACAAAGTTAAAACCTGGTGAAGTGATAGATGCTCCCGTAGAACTTAGGGATTTACTCCCTACTTTCTTAGAAGCTAACGGAGAAAAAGTTCCGGAGGAAATGGATGGCCTTTCGTTATTACCTTTACTATATAATGAAAAAGCTCCATGGCGTAAGTATATTGATATAGAACATTCTACAGCTTATTTTTCTGATAATTATTGGTGTGCCTTAACAG
>ERZ1026933.285-NODE-285-length-16588-cov-4.930624_pt1 | contig 16588 bp, 6 predicted proteins | sample MGYA00519252_ERZ1026933 | MGnify/ENA primary metagenome ERZ1026933 (study PRJEB26926, sample SAMN06164828) | human gut metagenome | biome: ENVO:00009003; feature: ENVO:2100002; material: ENVO:00002003 | host: Homo sapiens | place: USA | collected 2012 ... | reverse complement strand
GGCCAGTCCTTCCGTGCGCAAGTCCATTTCGATGTCGGCCTTATAAAGCTCTGCTGCCCACCGCCCAGAAGCGAGAAAGAAATCTTCCGCCTGTTCTGACATCCCGGCACGGGCCAACCTGTCCCTGAAGACTTCCATATTATAAGGGTACAAGACACCCGTGTACTTGGCCATCTCGCGATAATCGGGATATACCTGAAACTGTCCCGTCTCATGGCTCACTACTGGAACATCTGCCCGCGCCACGGCTCTGGAAAAGTCCATCACCGTATTGGGATAGGTATGGTTGAGATATCCTCCGTCGTATGCATCGGCAAATGAAAACGAGCCACGGACATGCGTGTCGAGGCTCTGCGGCTTTTCACCTCCGATACGGCACGTCACCAAATAGTCCTCACCCGGAAGCTGCCCTTTGAAACCCAAGTAATTATTGGAACCGTAAGCATACAAATGCCGGTGGTCTGCCTGCCGAAAAGTATCGACCAAAGATTGCATGACTTCAAAATCTCCGGACAGTTCATTGCCCAACGCGAACATGACGAAAGAAGCATGATGGCCGTATTCCTGCTGAATGCGTAAACCCTCTTCGCGCAGATACGAAATCAAACGGGTGTTATCCTTCCCCATCCATCCCCAGAACGGCAGTTCGGCCTGCAAATATATTCCTTCGATGTCGGCGGCTTCAAAGCAGGCTTCGGGCGGACACCAGGAATGAAAACGATAGTGGTTGATGCCGTAAGATTTGGCCACCCGGAAATAATGCCGCCACGTCTCCATATCCATGGCCGTATGTCCTGTCAAAGGAAACACACAGGCGTCATGTTTTCCGCGCAGGAAAGTGGTCATACCGTTAATCGCGAAATGCTTTCCCTCCGCACGGAAGTCCCGCAAACCGAAATCGACGGATAGCCGGTCATACCCGGGCAGTTCGACCTCCAACCGGTACAGCGCAGGGTCGTACTCGCTCCACAACAAAGCTTCTTCGCCCAACGGGAAATCGAAGTCGTATTCCGCCTGCCCCTTCTCCAAACCGAACTCAAGCGGACGGGCGCGATGCGCCTTCTCCGTATTCCATGCCGTAGCGCGCACTTCCAACTGCATACGGTTCCGGATGTCTTCGGGCGAGGCCAGCCTCACTTTCAGCCGAACCGACTTTTTCTCCGCATCCGGATAAACCTGCACACCGGACAAATGCAACGGTTCTTTCGCTTCCAGGAAAATGTCGCCAATGATGCCGTTCCAATTCGTTTGTGTGGATTCCGTATAGGCATGTGAAGACCCGAGCAACTCCGGTGGCACGGACTCGCCATTGTCCACCCTGACGGCTATTTCATGCCGGCCGGGCGTGAGAAAACGGCTGAGGTCGTACACTTGGCGCACGGAAATGCCGTCCCGGCTTCCGGCTTCCTTCCCGTCCACCCACACGCGAGTGGGCTTCGTACGTTCCAAAGTCAGTGTCACGACTTTATTTTTCCAACTTTCCGGTATGTCCACCACTTTCTTATACCAAGCCTTGCCCACATAAGCGTGCAACCGTGTGAGATAAGTGGTTTCGTCCGTCCTTGCGGGCCGGAATCCTTTCCGGTTCGTGTCTGTCGTTCCCGGGAGTACCACTTCCTCGGCAAACGGTGCTGTGGCAAAACCGCTTTCTTCCCCGTTTCCCCTGACATCCAACTTGAATGCCCATTTGCCTTGCAAGTCCATCCGTTGGCGTTGGGGAAACATCGCGCACGAAAAAAGCACGGCCCATACCCATGCACACATCCTTTTCTTCATCATGTCTTTTTAATGGTTTAGGTTTATCGTAAGGCAAAGGTAAGAAAATCCAAATTGTCCAGTTATATCCCACCCTGCACTTTTTACCGAAAACTCGGGATGTCGGATACGTAATCCTTAGGTAAGGCTTCCGAAGTCAGCTCTACCCACACAGGTTCATCCCATCCTTCCACGTCGAAGCGTAAACGGATTGTCCCTACCTTCCGGGTAGACTGCACAATGGCCATGGCACGCCCGAAATACGTCTTGTCTTCATGGGAAGTGAAAGGAGTCTTACGCCGCAAGTCACTGCTGATGAATCCCACTAAACGGCCCTCGCCCTCAATGGAGGCTTTCACCCGGCGGTCTGCATGCTGCACGAGTGTTCCGTCTTGGTCCAACAACTCCACCTGCACATAACTCAAATCTTGCCCGTCGGCCATCAATTTTCCACGGTCGGCTATGGCTTTCAACTTCACGGCATCACCTGCCGTACGTATTTCATGCACAGCCACCGTATCCGTCCCGTTAATGCCTTTAGCCACAAGCGTCCCACGCCGGTAAGGCAGGTACCACGTTATCGTATGGTTCGGGTAATCCGCCGTCCGGCGTACGCCCATCTCGTTGCCGTTGTGGAACAGAGCCACACGCTCGCAGTTGGTCGTGGTGTTCACTTCGATGACCAAACCTTCGTAAGCACGGGGAAAATTCCATATCGCCGCCATGTTCGGCCATTGCCAGAGGTCGCGCCCGTGGTCGATGTCGAGCGCATTGTCGCGCACGGCGATACGCACCATCGGCTTGTCGTTCCACATCGCCCGATGGAAAGCCGCACGCGGCTTTTCCACCATGCAAATGTCGAAAAGTCCCGCAGGCCAACCGTGGCTCGGCCAACCGGCTTCACCGATGTAGTCCGTACCGGTCCAAAGGAAACCGCCCGCGATAAAATCGTTTTCGGCAATGATATTCCAGGGATTGTTCGTGTCGTAACTACGGATATTCCCTTCCGCCCCGCAGTAATAAGGCAACTCCTCCGTCACTAAAAAGCGACGCTCGGGAAATTTCTTATGGTCGGAAAGCATACGTGCCTCCAGATAATTGTAGCCCACGACATCGGTCACTCCGGAAAACTTCTCGTTATGGCGGTTCTGTGCCGCGAGGCAAACCTGCCGCGACGGTTCGAACCCGTGCACGAAGTCCTGCAACATAGCCGCCCGTCGGCATCCCGTATCCGACCCGTCCCATGCTTCCTGCAATTCATTGCCGATGCTCCATAATACCACACAGGGATGGTTGCGGTCGCGCACCAGCATGTTCTTCAGGTCCTCCTGCCACCACGCATCGAAATACTGCGCATAATAGCCGGACTTCCACTTGTCGAACGCCTCGTCGATAACGACAAACCCCATGCGGTCGCAAAGGTCGAGAAACTCCGGCGAGGGTTGGTTGTGGCTGCACCGGATGGCATTCACTCCGTACTCCTTGCAAATCTCCAATTTGCGTTCCATGGAACGCAAAGGCAGTGCCGTCCCCAAAGAGGCATCGTCTTGGTGCAAACAGAAACCTTTCAACTTCAAGGGCTTCCCGTTAAGCAGGAAACCACGGTCGGGAGTGAACTCGCACGTACGCACGCCGAATACCGTTTCGTAGGTATCGACCAGTTTGCGCCCGTCATATACTGCAGTATGCAAAGTATAAAGATAAGGATGTTCCGTGTCCCACAACTGCGGACGGGGGATTTTGAGTGTATGCTCTGTGTCAGCCGTCTGCCCGGCAGCCACTTGCAAGGCTTGCTTGCCGGATTGCACGACTGTGCGCCCCTCTCCGTCCGTAATCTGTTGGCGGACGGACAAAGTCTTGGTACGCTCCGCCTCGTTCGCCACCGACGTGCGGACACGAACCTCCGCCCGTTCCGCCGTCACCACCGGAGTCGTGACGTAAGTCCCGTAAGAAGCCACATGCACCTCGGCTGTTTTCACCAACCAGGCATGGCGGTAAATTCCCGCACCGGTGTACCAACGTGCCACGCTGTCGTGTTCCAACGGATTGTTTACCCGGACAGCCAATACGTTTTCGGCTCCATAATTTAAATAAGGTGTGAGATCGTACTCCTGATAACAGAAACCGTAGGGGCGGAATCCCAAATGCTGCCCGTTCACATACACGTCGCTACGGCTGTATATGCCGTCGAACAACACAGCGATACGCCTTCCTTTGTCCTTTTTGTCCACCCGAAACATCTTCCGGTACCAACCGATGCCACCGGGCAAATGCCCGTTGCTTCCGCTCAACTTCGGATCGAAATTCTGAGAAATGCTCCAGTCGTGCGGCAACTGTACGTCCTGCCATCCGGTTTCCGACACTTGCATACCGGCATTTGCCTGGTCGTCGGCATTCAGGATGAACTTCCAATCGAAATCAAAATTCTCTTTTTCCCTCACACGGTCGTGGGCTGCGGCCATGAATGGCCAAACCACCGCTAACGCCAGTATCCACCGGCTCCATAATCTCTTCTTCATCATACGTTTTCAAGTTTTTCATGATTCTCGCAGCAAAGTTAGGAAAATCCCAAGCAAGGGGCTTTATCGCATGTTACCAATCTTTGCCCTGAAAAAGCTTTTTCAAGGTCTATGTTACATACGCAAAAATATATGTTATACAAAAGAAAAGGATGTTACTTGTACGAAAGTATCCGCTAACGGAGCGAAAATGCGACAGGCTGAAAATCCGTAACTTTGCTTGTCATCAAGAAAAACAGATGAACCATGGAACTTACCCTATAAACTTTAAAACCCAAAACACATGAAAAGAATGATTTCCCTCTTGTATGCAACAGTCCTCACGGAATGCATACCGCTATGTGCACAGCGCACGGTCAGCGTAAACCTCGACCCCGAAACGAGATACCAAAAAATAGACGGATTCGGAGGCTGCGGAATGAACGGACAATGGGCTGACGTCTACACCCAAGAACAAGTGGACCGGTTGTGGGGACCGGACGGAATGGGCTATAACATCATGCGTATCCGTATCAACCCCGACGAAAGTAACTGGAAGAGTTACGTGAACGCTGTCAAATGGGCCAAGGCACACGGTGCCATCGTTTTTGCCAGCCCGTGGACACCTCCCTTCCGTTTCAAGGTCGGTGCCGAACAGACGTGGGGAGAATCCTCTAACCACGGCCATATCAATACGGACAGCATCGACTCATACGCCCGATGGTTGGAACGCTACCGCCAGTTCATGGAAGACCAGGGAGCGGCCATAGACATCCTATCCGTCCAAAACGAAAGCGACTACGACCCGGAAGGATACGAAGGCTGCCTCTATACCGTCGACGAAATGACCCACATGGTGACAGCCTTACGCCAACACCTTTCACCGGAATGCAAGGTCATGGCACCGGAATGCTTCGGATGGGACAGCCACAAATACAACCGGGATTTAGTAAGATCGGCGGCCATGCGCAACAGCATCGACATCTGGGGTAACCATATCTACGGTGTCAATGACATGACCTACGTGGACTACGTGCGCAACCTGACGAAGCGCCCCATGTGGATGACTGAATATATATTCGATGAAGACAAGGTGGGCACATGGGAAAGTGCCTGCGATTTCCAGGAACAGATAGACAGTTGCATGCGAGCCGGCTTCAGTGCCTACGTTTACTACAATATGATAAACCACATGTTCGGCGACGGGAAAGGAGGTGGCAACGCTTCGGAATTAAGTACTTTCGCCTACGTGCTAGGGCATTATGCCCGATATGCAACCGGAATGACGCGCATCAAATCCTCATTCTCCGACAAAGGAAAAACTCCGGTCAACGGTTCGGCATACGTCAGTGAGAACGGCGACACCCTCAGTCTGTTCGTCCTCAACCGCTCTTCCGAACCAGTAAAGTTGAAAGCAAACCTCCCGTTTGAAAGCCGGCAGGTATACGCTGCTCTGACGAACGCCACGCGTAACCGCTTCGTGCAAGACGTAAGCACACAATATGTGGGAACGGCCTCACCGGAAATCGACCTGCTCGGAAACGCTTTCTATACCCTGCAATTTATCCGGACGGAAGCAGAGACACCCGAACCGAGTGAACCTACCGTCATGGAAGCCTACAAGAAAACAACCGAGGTGAACCCGCTCAACCCCTACCGTTTCTGTGCCGACCCGACATCCGTCGAATATGAAGGGCGCCTCTATGTGTACGGAACGAACGACCAACAGGAATTCGACGCGACAGGAGGCCTGACCTCCAACACTTACGGAAAGATCCGTTCCTTGGTCATGATGTCTACGGAGGATTTGGTCAACTGGACTTACCACGGCACCATAGATATGACGACCGTCTGCGGGCAATGGCTGAACGCTTCGTGGGCACCTTCAATCGTCTCCCGTGAAGAAGCCGACGGGAAAACCCATTTCTATCTATATTTCTCCAATAGCGGAGGAGGCGTAGGCGTCATTACCTCCACTTCTCCTCTGGGGCCATGGACCGACCCGCTCGGCAAAAACCTCATTTCCGGCAGCACACCCGGACTCGGCCTTTGCAGTACACCTTTCGACCCGGGTGTCGTCATCGACAACGACGGTACGGGGTGGTTGGCCTTCGGCGGCGGAAACCCGAACGCGGAAGGAACGGAACTCATGCCGGGCAATGCCCGTATCGTACGCCTCGGTAAGGACATGATTTCGCTTGACAGTGACATCATGCCGATTCCTGCGCCTTATCATTTCGAAGCCAACGAACTGAACGTGATGGGCGGAAAACTGGTCTATTCCTATTGTACCAGTTGGCGCGAACGTACGAACTGGCCTTCATACGGCGGTATCTCTGAAGCTCCTTCGGCATGCAGTATATGTTACATGACGACCGACACGCCCCTTGCCCCGGACAGTTGGACCTACAAAGGAGAATACTTCGCCAACCCCGGCACATTCGGCTACCCGTACGGTAACAACCATTCACACCTGCAAAAATTCAGTAATGCTTATTACCTTCTTTACCACACGCAAGGATTGGAACAACAAATGGCCATCAACGGAGGTTACCGTAGCATAGCCATGAACAGATGTACCGTAGTGGAACGCTCGCAACGCATCAATGCCGTGACGGCTTCTCCGACCGGCGTTATGCAACTCACGGCCAAACGTGTAGACCCGTTCATCCTCCAACAAGCGGAAAATTTGTGCACGGCAGCCGGAGTGAGTGCCGAAAGCTACGGGAAAACGGGCAATACCCGTATCAGTATCCCACAATCCGGAGGTTGGACCATGGTAAAAGGTGTCATGTTCGGCACGGAGGGCATCAAAAAGTTCACGGCAAACCTGCAAGGGGAAGGCACGTTGGAAATCCGTCTGGACGACATAGAAGCCGAACCCGTGGCCACCCTCGACTTCTCCACACCGGAGGCCACAGAAGTATCCGTCGACTGTCCCATATCTATTACCGGGTCGCATGACGTGTATTTCCTTTTCACGGAAACACGGGGCGAAGTGAAGTTCGACACATGGCAGTTTGCCGGGAAAGGTTCCGATGCCATCACAAATACCGAAATGGAAGACAGAACTCCCGTACGGTATGAATATTACCACCCCAACGGTATGCGTCTTACAGAACAACCCGCCACAGGCATGTATATCCGTAAGACGTATTACAGTGACGGAAGCGTGAAAACCGACAAGAAACTCTCCGAACATTAAAAAAGGAATGCAGATGCAAAAATAACGGGTGCGCCGCTAACGCACCCGTTATTTTTGCACTTAAGAAACCGGAAACGGTATCCGGAAGCAAACACCTTATTTATTCCCCATTACCACAAAAGAACGGGAGAATACCACGTTATAGGTCTTGACCATCCCCTGATAGTCGAACGTCACCACGGCTGTCTCTGCATCCGGACGAGCCTGCTTGACTTCCACTTTCACGTCCTTATTATCGGAAGATGCCGACACCTTAGGCAAACGGGCAGTCTCGGAAGGAAGCACGTATACCACTTCATACGTCCCGTAGCCGGTTATGCCATTGGCATTGGTGGAACGTACCGGAGTCTTAGGCAATTCAATAGCCTTCCCGTCCACCGATATGCTGACAGAAGGTACGACCGGACGGGCTATCTTCTTCCCGACCGAACTGAATCCCAACCCTGTCAAGTCGAAAAGTTCCTCTCCACTACCTCCTTCTGCCACCAAATAAATAGCATGCTTCCGACCCAGTCCGTCCACATGGGCCGAGACATCCACAGTAAACTGTGTGACTTCCTGCGCCGAACCGGCTAGTACCTGGATTTCTCCTATCTTCTTGCCTTTCCACGTAGCGTTGTCCCAAGGACCATCCATCCATACGTTTACTTTGAAAGCTTTGGACGTTCTTGGGGTCAGGAAAAGATTGAAAGCCGTCTGGTTTCCTTTCTTCGTCCCCTCAAAGGCTTTCAAACCCAACTGGTCCTTTTTCAAACCTCCGAAACCAAAATATTTATATCCGATGATATTTCCGTTTTTCACACCGACAATCGGGGCATGGTTGTCCCAAATGTCCCAAGCATCTTGCTGAAGACGTATATCCGACAAGTAACAGGCGATACCGGCAGAATAGTATTGGTAAGGGTCAAGCCCGAAAATGTGGAAACCTTCCGACGTGACTTCCGCCCCTTTGTATTCGTTACCTTGTTTGTCCTTGGCCGTCCACACATGGTTCTTGGCATACGGGTCGTAAGCCCGGATGGAGACTTTGCCTCCCTTGGCTACCGGCTTCTCATCCCATTCCACCTGAATGGGGGCTACCATGGCCTGACGCGCAAAACCGAATCCACGCGGCGGACGGTGGTAGAACACGTACCATTGTCCGTTAATTTGCTCAATACTCCCATGCGTATTGTGCCCGGCATTGGTGGTCTGCAAACGTGAACCGTCTTCGTTCAGCACCGGAGCACGGGAATCGACCAGCACTCCGCCGCTTTTCCAAGGCCCTAACGGGGTATCGGCGTAAGCATAACGCAAAGTAGAATTAGAGTTTCCCAATCCATAATCCGGGCCTGAATAACCGCTGTAAATCGTCACATACTTGTTCCCCACCTTGCGGATGGAAGAAGCCTCGAAGAAGTTGAACGCTTTGGGATCCTGTCCTTCAAAGAGGCACGGATACTCAGTACCTTCCGGATCACGGATGCCCCCCTGCGGTGTCCCGGCCGGCATGAAATACGGTATCAGTTCCGTGCCCGGACGGACGGAATACATCGTATTAGGATCGAGTTGGGCCGCAGACGAACGCTGGAAACCCCAGTAACCGTACGCCCTGAAACCAATATCGTAATCTGGATCGTTCTTGTCGGTAATCTGCTCCACATAAATCGAGGGGTCGAAACCCAAGATGCTGCCCGGCAGGGTTTTCGTGCCATCGGCATTCAGATTCACGGGCGTAAAAGGCCCGTCGGGACGACTCCCTTTGGCTACCATCGCTTCACGGTTCCTCCCACGGCTATGCGGATACAAATAATATTCTTTCGTCCCGTCCCGGCGGCGTACTTCCACCAAATCGGGCGCATACATCACGTCCCACTGTCCTTCGATGGGATAAGTGAAGATAGGGCCTTCATCGCGCCAACTCGACAAATCCTCTACGGGTGCCGACCACATCCGGATATCAGGCCCGCAATAGCTCGTCATCCGCAAATCGTGGGAACCGATGATGTAAGCACGGTATTTCCCGGGGTTGTCCGGATCTTCAAACACACGCGGCTCGCCGTCCGGCAAGTGTTCCCACAAGGGGAGATAAGGATTTCCGGCACCATGGAACACGTACTCCGCCTGTTGCGGCTGCTCCGCCGCCGTCAGTCCGCACGTGACGGAAGAGAAAGCCGCTGCAAACAAGCAGGTAGCCACTCCCCCACTTTTAAAAATCATCTTCATTTTTTCCATTTCTTCTATTTTGTTTTTTCGTTTAAGGGAAAGAGACAGAACGACATCCACAGTCGTCCCTTCCCTTTCCCGTCGGATTTATTTTTTCAGTATTTTCTCTACTTTCACCGTTCCGTCTGTCAAGTGGCTGCGACGGATGATGACACCCTTCGACACGTCGCCTGGACGAATTCTGCGTCCGGCCACGTCGAAATACTCTTCATATTTCACAGTAGCCGGGCTATCCACTGACAGGATCCCATCGGCCACTCCCTCATCGTACGTGATTCCCTCGAAAGCAATGTCGTCGATGAGGAAATTATTCGTAGAAGCAGCCAAGCCCCATACGAACTGCGTGGCTCCTTGCAGAAATTCTCCCCCTTCGTCGGTGGTAGAAGTTCCGAGTTTCCAATTCTCTCCATCGGTGGAGTACTCTATTTTCAAGGTAACCTTGGAAGCTCCCGAAACAGAAGCCCGATACCAGATGCTTTTCCCCGAAATAGCCTGTAAAGATACGCTCGCGCTGTTGAACATGTTTAATTGTTTGGAAGCCGTGGACTTGTAAATGCGGAAATCGGTAACCGTACCGTGATTATACACATTCATATAATAACCAGCCATGATACCCGGAGTATAACCTTGACTGGCGTTCCCTATCGTGAGCGTATCACCACGGAGAATAACCCCGTTCTTGTAATCGCCTGATGAAGTCAAGATTTGACGCCACATCACACTGTAATCCGTGCTCTTTCGCGTAAACTTATCCAAATTCAAGACACCTGTACCGTTGGCACTCGGTGCGGAATACGCCCGCAACATCTTGCTTGCCCGGCTTTCTGTATCCGTATATTTCGACACGCCCGCAGTACAAAGGTTACCAGTGCCACGGGTAATCCCTTCGGCCGGCGGGTTGGAAGCTCCGGAAGAGACAGCATCGTCCTCGAAATCATAGAAAGTGGAATACGTTCCCGGTGTCACACTTCCTTTCAGGTTCACCGTACGTACATCCAAATAAGATGTAGCGATGGTAATCGCATCCTCATAGTCATCGACAGCCATCTCCGGCTTCAAACGGACGAATACGCGCACCGTACCGTTCACGTCTGCCAAACGTTCAGCCCCAATGACCAATGCATCGGTATATTCACCCAAGGAATCGAGTGAAAGTTCAAAAGCCCGGCCTGCCATGGAGAGGCTCACGTCCTCCAACAAATCCGTTCCGCTGATATCCAAACTGCGGATGACCGCATTTGTCCCCCCATAAGTCATGTTGATGTCTTCCATATCGGTCTGGGACACCATAAGCCCGGTATTATAAAACCTTATATCGTCCACCGTCATAGATGCTTCCCAACAAAGGCGCGTTTCACCGGATGCGAAAGTGGCATCTTCGACAGAAATCATATTCTGCCACTGTTTGCCGTCCGTAGAACCGTCAAAGTACAATTTTGTACCATGCAGAGTTGCACGGAAATAGGCCATTCCATCGGCCTTATCACCTTCACCCAACGTCCTTCCGAGTTTCAGAATACCATTCTCGTCTTTTTCCATCATAGCTACAGAAACCTTGTCTCCTTGCGTACGGAACAAGTAACCACCGCGAAGCAACATGCCCGCATCGCCTTCCAACTGATGCCAAGACACGCTGTAATCCACCGCATCACGAGGGAACAAGTCCAATATAGCCTGCCCCATTCCGTCAGAACCGGCGGCATAAGCATGCAGAGCTTGGTTTCCTTCCTGAGTCACCACACCGGCTTCACCTCCTGCCAGAGTCAACATGGACGCAGCAGGCTCCGTAGCCGAAGTGCCGGCCTCGTCATCTTCAAAGTCATAGACGTAGGCATTGCCACGGTCTATTTTAATGCAGTCTATCAGCACGTTCGCAGCTGCCGTCGCAAATTTCAATTCCACTTCGTTTGTCCCGGCATTCAATTCCGTCTCTACGGACGTTTCGGCCCAAGCATCACCCGTAGAACGCAAATTCAGGAACTGCCGTTTGCCGTTCACGTTCATCTGCAAGCGCAAGCTGCCGCTCGGCAGCAGGTAACGGACAGTGATGGCATAGGTTCCCTTCCGCAGCACAGTCACGGTATCACGAATGGAGGCCGAACGGCTTGTTCCCATCTCCACGTATCCCTGACCTTGGTAACCAGGACGGCCGTTATAATAACCGTTAGTACGGCATGCCCCGATATCCTTGTAGTCAAAAAACTCAGCTTCATATTGCAAAGTCCCGGTGTAAACGGAAGGAATCTCAGGTACTTCTATCCGAGCCTTCGTCCACTCCGTCTGGCGGTCGGTGGCTTCACCTTTGCCTTTAACCGTGATTTCCACCGGCCCGTTGTGAGCCACCACCAAGGTCAGCACCCCATCCTTCCATATCTGTTTTATTTCGCTGGCCCGATGGGCTGCACGGTCGAACCAAGTCACCACAGGTTCTTCCACGATACCGTAGATGCGCACCGTGTCTTCAACGTTTTCAGCTTCTGTCAGGTTGTTGTCATCGGACAAACGATAATTGCTCATATAAAGCATCACGCTGTCCGGATATTCCTTCATTACAGCCATGGCATACGGAGAAAAGTCCAACGAAATACTGTCCGCCGTATTATATAAGAAAGGTATGACCCCGGAAGCACGGCGCGCAGAAGTATAACGCGTACGCACACCATTGGTTATTTTGTCTTCATATTGGTACGGATTGTACGTCATCCATGTGTTCTCGGCATGGGCGGCATAAATATCACCTGTGTATTCCTGCGGGAACAACTCATTGAGTTCAGCTACTTTGGCAGCCTCATTCGGCCAACGGGTATTGTATTCCGAAACTTTCACGACCTGAAGTTTTTTAGCCGTATCATCCAGCAAATCATAAACTTGCGGAATCGTAGGATAGCGTCCGGAAACCTTCATCCACCATTTGTTTTCCAACCACGAATTATTATAAACTCCATCTGCACGGTCACGGTCGCAATCCGGACGGTAAAGCCCGTCAAACAAAGTGGCCGGTGTCAAATAGCTGTCAAAAGTCCCGTCGTTTATATCATTCTGCAAACAAATCTTGGTACGGTCGATAACCTCTTCACGGCTGAGGATACGCACCGTTCCATCCAACACCTTACGGAATTCATCCATCTGAATGTTGACATATTGCGGAAACCAATCCCAATTACGGCGAGTGTATCCGTCGGGAGTCACAGAAGTACCGACTTCACGCGACACATCCGTCCATATCAATTCCGGTCCGTCTATCACCGTCTGCCCCGTCAGCATAACGTGTTCCATGATAGGAACCGCACCGGCTGCTTTCACGAAAGGATAGACATCGCCGTCGTTTTCCGTGGCATCATTCCCGTCGCTCGGCGACCATCCGCAATCATCGAAGCGGATGCCATAATTCCCGGCATAGCCACCCAGATAAGCCCCGAGGCAATTACTCTCGATGTCGAAGAAACCATTCTGCATCGTGTACTTCTCGCAACAGATGAAGTGCTCGGGATGTTCCGTCAACAGGCGGTTCACTTCAGGGTTTCGCTTCATATAAGCTATGGGCATCATGTCGGCCGAATAATATGCCTGGGTAAAGCTTACCACAAGATAACCTCCATAACGGTGGCATATCTTCAAAATGTCGCCGAACAACGAAAGGCGCTCCAAAAAGGAAGGCGTACCCTCCTCGCCGAATCCCCAGAACTGCTCTGCAAAGTTCCAACCGAGGAAGTTCGGATATTTGCGGAAATAATCCTCATACACCGAAAGGTCATGATCGGAAAAACGGCTGTGACCACCGCTGGCACATTGCACGATAGCCCACGCACGCTTTTGTGCACAAGCCTTCAGCCAAGAGCCTGCCACGGCATAACCATCCGCACACACATTGTCGGAAGCCGACAATGAAATGTTGAACACCACGTACGGAAGGATGTCTTCGGGCACCATTTCAATGATGCGCTCAGGATCCGGATAGTTCCACGTGTCAATATGCACAAGCAACATGGGACGCTCCGGCGATATGGGACGTCTCAACGGGACATCGGCCAACACCTCCATACTTACCACGAACATTACCACAAACGCCATAGCCGAAAGCCATGCCTGTTTGCACTCCAAAAACATTTTTTTCATATACAAATCTATTTAAATAATTCTATATCACCAATTATCCGTACGGAAAGGAGCAGCCAACAACCCGTCTTTATTGCACAAATTGGCATCCGAAGGATTGTCGCTCCACGCATACCGCACGGCTACAGGGTGCTTCACGTCCTTACTGCTCACTATGACCTTGTTTCCTCTAATCACGGCATCCGCCCATACGAACTTCCGGTCTTCACCGGCCACGGCAAAGTGTTTCAAGCCGCCTCCACGGCTTGCCAGTCCGCGCCCCACCTCAGTAAAAGAGATTACGACACGGTCGCCATCCACCTCCATACCTTTATATATAGGACCGGAACAGACCACTTTCTCCCCGTAAATCAATTTGCGCGCCCCGAGAAACAACCGTTGCGCCACACTTTTCTTATCCAACGGATGAATGTCGTTCCATTCACCCACATCGTAGGTTACGGCCAAAGCCGTATGGGAAACCTCCGAAGCCGCTTGTAATTGCGCCTCCCGCAAACGCGCCCAACCGCTATCCGTAGGACGGTCGTACTTCTTCATATAATTGGGCAACTGCACCAAGAGAAAAGGCATGTCCGGCATCTGCCATGATTCGCGCCAATCCGCTATCAGGGATTTCAGCAACGGCGCGTATTCCCCTGCCCGTCCGGCATTGTTCTCGCCTTGGTACCAAATGGCTCCCCGCACTTTCCAGTCCCGGATGGGATAAATCATACCGTTATACAGTCCTGAGCCCACCATTTTTTGCTGCCGAAGACGTTCAACGTATTCTTCCACACCGGTCCGGTCGAAGCCTGTTTTATACTTCCAAGTACCGCAGAGCGACACGGAGTCCTCATCTCCTCTTATCACGTAGGGCTTGTCCGGCACGATTTCCCCATGGCCGTTCATCGCCGTAAGTTTCAGCGTCACGTTATTCTTGCCCTGCACCAACACACCGGCCGGGATGTCATATTTGCGTGGAGGACCGAAATATGAGGTGGTGCCCACCAAACGCCCATTCACGAACACAGAATCACCGTCGGCCATACGTCCCATATAAATCCGTGCGTGCCGCCCCACCATGGAAGAAGGCAAATCGAAAGTCTTGCGGTACCATACGGAACCTTTCGTCCGGATACCGCGCTCATCCCACGTACCCGGCACTTCCGTCTCAGCCCAATCCGAATCATCGAAATCTTTTTGATTCCATCTGCCGGAACCTTTATCCTGACGGGATTCCTTCACTTTGCGCACAGCCTCTTCGTCCACCAAGAGACGCGGAAAATCTTTCAGACGCTCCTGACTGATCCACGACTCGATATCCGTACCTCCCTTGCTTGCCACCAACATGCCCACGGGCACATGGTAGCGGTTCCACACTTCCGTGGCGAAAAAATAAGCCAGTGAAGTCCAGTTCATGACTTCGGATGCAGTAGCCGAATGCCACACGGCATCTCCGGCAATTTCTTCCCTTACACCATCCGTCACATCCTGCGAAGGCACTTTATAGTGACGTATCATATGATTATTCGACACCGGTATCTCCGGAAACTTCTCCACCAGACGTTCGATAGGTGTCTCCTGATTCGACTGCCCTCCGCAGAGATAGACATCTCCCACGAGTACGTCGCGTATCACCTTTTCATTCACTTCCATCAGAAACGGTCCTCCGGGCTGTTGCGGAGGCAACATGACGTGCCATTTCCCCGTCCCGTCGGCTTCTGTATAATAAGGTGTATCTCGGAAACGCACCGTGACTTTCTCACCAGGATCCGCCTACCCCCAAATTTTCTACTCGGTTTCCCGTTGAAGCACCATCCGGTCGCCTACCAATTTAGGCAGCCTGACCGCCGCCCATCCTTCGCCGCCTCCTACCAAACCGGCGAGGAACAAAAGCACCGGACTCACTTTTTTTAGACAAAAGAGCAAAAGAACAAATTTTGTTGTCGTAACTTTCTTCTGTCCTTCTGTTCTTCTGTCTAAAACAATAGGCTTCGGCTCATATCGGCCATTTTTTTCAACTAAAATATCCATTGCACTATAATGTTAAAACCATATCGCTTATCGTAGCCTGTTTTTAATGATTCAAAGATACACCTTCTATGCCTACTCGATTTTACGTCGTGTAACACATTTGTTTGCTCATGTTTCATTTGCAAAAAAAAATGCCGTAAGGTTTCATAATATAAAATATCCGCTACATATTCAAAAACGAAAAAAGAAAGAATATCCTAACTTTGCCATAGAGACAATCATAAAAGTGGAAATAGGTTTCATAATATAATGATTAGGTTAATGTTGGTTTTTCAGGTAGCTTTGTGTGAAGGTATCAGGATATTCAGGAGTTTCATAATTGGAAATTAGGTTAATGATTGGTTCTTAGGTGGTAGGATTGTTTAAGAGAAAAAGGATTGTTTTTGCAGGAAACCCTAAGCCGGATGTTACCCGGCTCACAAAAAAACAGCAGACGGTCACACCCGCCTGCTGTTTTTTATTTATCGCGTTTCCGCTGAAAAGTCGTGTCCTGCCACGTCTACTTCTTTGCCGTCATCAGCCTTACCTCATACACGCGAGGAGTGGCTTTCTTCTCCGAAGGAGTGATTTTGACGGTCAGAACGTCCTTCCCGTCCATCTCGTCCGGCAAATCGAAATACGCCGTTTTCATCCCTCGTCCATCCACCGGACTTAGCATACCGACCGTACGTTCTTCTACCATAACCAAAGCGTCCGTATCAGCCATACCCCCCTCGTACTCCACACGCAAACGGGACACATCACGTCCATTCGTTTTCATGCGGTACGAGCTGTCTCTTATACACATCTGACGCTG
>ERZ1026933.278-NODE-278-length-16709-cov-9.835955_pt1 | contig 16709 bp, 13 predicted proteins | sample MGYA00519252_ERZ1026933 | MGnify/ENA primary metagenome ERZ1026933 (study PRJEB26926, sample SAMN06164828) | human gut metagenome | biome: ENVO:00009003; feature: ENVO:2100002; material: ENVO:00002003 | host: Homo sapiens | place: USA | collected 2012 ... | reverse complement strand
TCTCGTGGGCTCGGAGATGTGTATAAGAGACAGATGCAATATCTTTGCAAAAAAAATATTGATAAATGGATAAAATTATTGGAATGGGCAATGCTTTGGTCGATGTTTTGGTCTTAATCGATAGTGATGAGGTGCTAAATGACCTGAATTTGCCTAAAGGAAGTATGCAGTTAATAGACGAGGACACATTATTTAATATACGTACTAAGACAGCTGGGCAGAAACTTCATCGGGCAACTGGAGGAGCAGCAGCTAATACAATATGTGCACTTGCAGGGCTGGACGCAGAAGTTGGATTTATTGGGAAAATTGGTACAGATGAATTCGGACAATTTTTTGAGCGGACATTAAGAAAAAGAGGAATAGAAACTTCTTTGTTGAAATGTGACTGCCCTTCGGGAGTTGCTTCCACATTTGTATCACCTTGTGGTGAACGTACTTTTGGTACATATTTGGGAGCATCAGCCAAACTTTGTGCTGATGACTTGTCGCGTTCAATGTTCGAAGGTTATTCCTATTTTTATATTGAAGGTTATTTGTTGCAGGATCATGATCTTATTGTACGTGCCATGCAATTAGCAAAAGAGGCTGGTTTGCAAATCTGTCTTGATATGGCTAGCTACAATGTGGTTGAGGCCGAGCGTGAGTTTTTCGATATGTTGATTACAAAATATGTGGATATTGTATTTGCTAATGAAAGCGAAGCACGCGCCTATACGGGTAAAGGACCTGAAGAAGCTTTACAGGAAATATCATCTAAATGCAGCATTGTAGTCATAAAAACAGGTAAAAGTGGTTCATTGGTAAAAAAAGGTACTGAGGTTATTCGTGTAAATCCTTTCCCTGTCAAGAAAGTAGTTGATACAACGGGGGCTGGCGATTTTTATGCAGCAGGTTTCTTATATGGTCTTACATGTGGCTATTCACTTGAAAAGTGTGCACAGATAAGTTCCATTTTGGCTGGGTATGTTATTCAGACAGTGGGAACAGCCCTGACAAAGAAGAAATGGAACGAAATAAAGTTAAATATTGAGTCCGTCTTGCAGGCTTGAGCAGAATAATATGTTTATTTGCAAGCTAAAATCATGATAACTATGAATACAAAAAGAACGCTGATTGGAGCTTTTATCATTTTTCTTGGTCTGGGACTTTCCAGCTTTAAAGATGATGACCGTAATTTTCAGATATCAAAGAATCTGGATATTTTCAATTCTATTTTTAAGGAGCTGGATTTATTTTATGTAGATACTATCGATCCTGAAAAAATGATTCAAAATGGGGTTAACGGTATGCTGGCTCTGACCGACCCATATACCGAGTATTATCCGGAGGAAGGTATCAACAGTCTGAAAGAAATGATTACGGGAAAGTATGGTGGTATCGGAGCTGCTATACGATATTATAAGAAAAAAGATCGTATTGCCATTGTGGAACCTACTGAAGGTATGCCGGCTGCAGAAGCTGGTGTAAAGGCGGGCGATATTATTCTTTCGGTTGGTGGAAAGGAAATGCTGAGAGGAAATATGAAACCTCAGGAATTTTCATCGAAAGTAAGTGAGGCTTTGCGTGGTGAACCGGGTACTTCTTTTGTTTTAAAAGTGCTTCGTCCATTGAAGAACGATAGTACCGTGATGGAGTTTAAAATTACGCGCAAGAATATCCGTAACAATCCGGTTCCTTATTATGGTATAATTAAAGATAGTATAGGCTATTTGTCGCTGACTGGTTTTACAGATAATTGTGCCAAGGATGTGAAAAAGGCATTTATTGAATTAAAGCAGCGTGGAGCTAAGTCTTTAGTAATAGATTTGCGAGATAATGGAGGAGGTTCTTTACAGGAAGCTGTAGAAATTATTAACTTTTTTGTTCCGAAAGGAAAAGAAATTGTAGTGACGAAAGGAAAAATTCGTCAGGCTGCCAGTTCATTCAAAACTCAGAATGAACCAATAGATACAGAAATGCCTCTGGCTGTGCTTGTAAATGGTAATACGGCTTCTGCTTCTGAAATTTTGAGCGGTTCTATGCAAGATATGGATCGTGCGGTGATTATTGGTACACGTACTTATGGAAAGGGTCTGGTGCAGACTACTCGCCCATTGCCGTATAATGGTACATTGAAGGTTACTACATCTAAATATTATATTCCAAGTGGCCGTTGCATTCAGGCTATCGATTATGCAAAGAAGAATGCAGACGGTTCGGTAGCACGTATCCCTGATAGTTTGACAACTGTATTCCATACAGCTGCCGGACGTGAAGTTCGTGACGGTGGAGGTATTCGTCCGGATATTGAAGTGAAAGGGGATAAGTTCCCGAATATATTGTTCTATTTGATGAACGATGATTTGATTTTTGATTATGTTACTCAGTATTGTCTGACGCATCCTGCTGTTACTTCTGTCGATTCGATACGGATTACTGATGCTGATTATGCTGAATTTAAGAAACAAGTCAAGGCTGCTAACTTTACTTACGACCGTCAGAGTGAAGGACTTTTAAAGACGTTGAAAGAAGTTGCCGAATTTGAAGGCTATATGGAAGGGGCAGCAGAGGAGTTTAAGGCTTTGGAACAAAAGTTGAATCATAACTTGGACCGTGATCTCGATTATTTTGCAAAACCGATAAAAGAACAAATTGCTGAAGAAATAGCAACCCGATATTTTTATCAGCGTGGAGCAGTTATGCAACGTCTGAAAGACGATGAGGACTTGGATAAAGCTATTGAAGTTCTGAATTCTCCAGAAAAATACAAGGAGATATTGTCGGTTCCAGTGAAAGTTGCAGAGAAGCAGAAATAGGAAACTGTAAGATAGAAGATGAACCATCAAATCAAATTATAGGAAAAGATGGAATTTCTAATTTGAAGCTTACACATCATTTATAGATGAAAAAGGGTCGTATCAAACCTCATTTTGAGTAATGATACGACCCTTTTTTTACCTTTTAGTTTATGCTTTTAAAGTATAATGCCTTTTTGTTTTGACGCGTTCTTTATTGACAGAAGCTTATACCTGCGGCTTCTTATTTATAAAGAGCAAGAACAGAGAAAGAATCTCAAAATAAAAACAGAGATAAGCTTATTTATAATCTATCATTGTTTCTCCGATAACACTTTTCAAGCCATCAATGATTCATTGATATACATGAATTTGAACAATAACTTAAACAGAGGGTTTGTCTATAAAACGATATTAATAATCAGTCTATTGAATATGTTTGTCAGATACTAATAATCTATAAGTTATAACATAAAAACTCCTGCTTTTAGCCCTATATCGAAATAAGCAAAGACTAAAGCAGGAGATTTTTATTTCTAAGTTTTAATCTATAAGATTTTTACTTTCACAGTTTTATTTTGAGGCAGCTTCATTCTTTGAAATCTATTCTGTAATATTACATTTGATAGTACAGAATACTGATTTTTTGCTTGAGATTGCAGTTTATTTTTCCTTGTAATCTCCGTTCGCCTTAATTAGTTCAATCAGCTTTTCTACTGCCTGCTCTTCCGGAATATTCTTTTCAATACATTCTTTTTTCTTGTACAGGCTGATTTTGCCTCGTCCGGCACCTACATAACCATAGTCTGCATCTGCCATTTCACCGGGACCATTGACAATACAGCCCATGATACCGATCTTGAGCCCTTTCAGATGTGAGGTCGCAGCTTTGATACGAGCGATGGTAGCTTCCAGATCGTATAGCGTACGTCCACAGCCGGGACAGGAAATATATTCTGTCTTCGATGTACGCGCTCTGCCTGCTTGTAGAATGCCGAATGCAGTTTCATCTACTTTCTCTTCAGTAATAGCATTTCCGTGATTATATAGTAAAATACCGTCGCAGAAACCATCAAATATCAATGCTCCCATATCAACTGCCGATTTGATCTGCAAATCTTCTGTATTGTTTTCCTGATAAAATTGGAAGAATACCAATGGATTGGTTAAACCTTGATTCATCAGTTGATGTGCGATTCCCCGAAATTCGCCGAGACGATTCGGATGATTACTTTGGGCAATGATAACAACTTCTGGATGCATGCGCAGACAAGCTGTAGCTTCTTCATTCAGTCCCATATATGGAGTGAATAAGAATTTGACTTTTGCATTGCAGTGGTGCAACTCAACCAGTTGCTGGTAATTGAAGGCAGGATAAGTTCCCTCTTCTCCTTTCCATATGTTTGCATCTACAATGTAGCCGATATTGGTACGACGCATTTCAGGAAGCTGCTGTCCGCAATAGATGTAGTCCGGACAGAACTGCTCATTGATTTGCATATTACCGTCAAGACGGGCAGATATAACAACCGGTACATGTTCACCTCCAATATTTTCAACAGCTGTTGTATGGCGTCGGCTTGGATTGGTATAGTTAAATTCGGCTGCTTCTGCTCCTGGTATATAGGGATGATTCTCGCGTTGAAGCACATAATCCACCAGTTTGCGGGCTACTGGGATTTCTGCTTCAGGAGCTTCACTCAGTGAAACGCGGATAGTATCTCCTAATCCGTCACACAACAAAGCGCCGATACCTAATGCCGATTTGATACGTCCGTCTTCTCCATCACCGGCTTCGGTAACTCCCAGATGAAGAGGGAATGACATACCTTCCTTTTCCATCTGTTCTGCCAGCAGTCGGACTGTCTTGACCATTACGACCGTATTGGAGGCTTTGATGGAAATAACGACGTTCATGAACTGTTCATCTACACAGATACGGAGAAATTCCATACACGATTCTACCATACCTTCAGGAGTATCACCATAACGTGACATGATACGGTCGGACAATGAACCGTGATTTACTCCAATACGGATAGCAGTATGATTCTCTTTACAGATATTTAGGAATGGAATGAAGCGGTCACGTATCTTCTGAATTTCCTGAGCATATTCTTCATCTGTATATTCCAATTTCTTGAAAGTGCGCGCAGCATCTACATAATTTCCCGGATTGATGCGTACTCCTTCAGCATACAATGCTGCTACTTCTGCCACTTTGGGATTAAAGTGTACATCGGCTATCAGCGGAGTGTCGTACCCTTGTGAACGCAGTCCGATATTGATATTCTTTAAGTTTTCAGCTTCACGTACTCCCTGAGTAGTGAGGCGTACATATTCACCTCCTGCTTCAATGATGCGTTTAGCTTGCTCTAAACAGGCCTCAGTATCCATTGTGACCGTATTGGTCATACTTTGTATACGGATAGGATTAGTGCCACCCATAGGAGTGGCACCAACATATACCTCATTTGCCTCTCGGCGTGAATAGTTGAAGTAATCCATTAATTTGTTTTATAAGCGTATTTTACTTCTTTCAATTCTTCGTTAGCTTTGACTATCTTATTTTTTAGACCTTCCTTGTAAGCTGCAAATTTTCCGGCGAGTCCTTCATCAGATAATGCCAACATTTGTACTGCAAGGATAGCTGCATTCATAGCACCATTGATAGCAACTGTTGCTACAGGTATGCCGGGAGGCATCTGGATGATAGAATAAAGCGCATCCACTCCATCGAGCACAGAACCTTTTACGGGAACTCCGATAACGGGAAGTGTAGTATTCGCTGCAATCACTCCTGGCAAAGCTGCAGCCATTCCTGCTGCTGCAATAATAACTTTAATACCTCGTCCGGCAGCTTCTTTTGCGAATTTTTCCACTTCAGCAGGTGTACGGTGTGCCGAAAGAGCATTCATTTCGAAAGGAACTTGCATTTCGTCGAGCAGTTTCGCCGCTTTCTCCATAACAGGAAGATCGGACGTACTACCCATGATGATACTTACAATTGGTTTCATGTCTGTTTATTTAGTTTTATTCATTAATGATCTGTTTGTATGCTTCAGCATCCAGCAGTTCATCCATTTCTGTAGTGTCAGTTGGTTTGATCTTGATTAGCCAGCCGTCACCATATGGATCTTTGTTTACCAGTTCCGGATGTTCTTCCAGCTCTGGATTGATTTCAAGTACTTCACCACCAATGGGAAGGAAAAGGTCGGATACAGTTTTTACAACTTCAATGGTTCCGAATACTTCACCTTTTTCCAGAGTTTCACCTTCGGTCGTTACATCTACAAAGACGATGTCGCCCAATTGTTCTTGTGCATAATCTGTAATTCCTACATAAGCTTCATCACCTTCCAGACGAATCCATTCGTGTTCGTTCGTGTACTTTACATTAGTTGGGAAATTCATAATCTTAGTATTTTAGAGGTTAATATAATTATGTTTCAAATAAACAAAATTCCAGTGATACCGCAAAACAAACCGACTAAAAAACCTCCTCCAACTTCGTTTAAAGTATGTTGGCGGACGATGATTCGTGCGGAACCTAACATTCCTGCCAGTAAAATAAAACCGCAGAGCCACCAGATAGGATTGAACTGGAAAATGAAACTGTATGAGAGTAATCCTCCGATAATCATACCACAGCTGGCCATGTGAGTACTGATTTTCCATTTCAAGTTGATACTGGTACAGATAACCATACAAAGCAGAGTAGCTATGATTATTCCGCTCATATAGCGTGGAAGATGAATTCGGTACATGGTCAGAAAACATCCTGTATAACTCATGATCGTAATCAGGTATGGCAGAAAGCGTTTCTCTCTCTTCCCCAGCTCCCGTAACGTCCAGCCATTGATTTTCTGAAGAAGGTATATACCAAGCATCGGAAGGAGAATGGTAAAGCAATATACCATGATCAGAACTGTCAGTTTATATTGCAGGGGGAGTATTCGTAAATATGTAAAAAAGAAAAGCAGTAAAAACGCTACAAAAGGAACCATAAAAGGTGTAAATATGGCAGAGATGATACGTGCTGCCATAAATAGTGCGTCTTTAGACTCTTTTGTTGTTTCCTGAGAAGGAGCATGATATGTTAACTGATCGGGAATATTAGTCTCTTCCATCCTTGTGTTATGATTGTTTTTTGTCGTTTGGTTTATCTTCTTAATCGTGCGACTGGAATGTTAAGCTGCTGGCGGTATTTGGCAACCGTACGTCGTGCTATCGGATATCCTTTTTCTTTTAGCATCTCGGCCAGTTCGTCATCGGTGTAAGGTTTATCCTTATTTTCCTTGTCGATACACTCTTTCAGGAACTGTTTGATTTCACGCACAGACAATTCTTCTCCGTTTTCTGTTACATATCCGTCGCTGAAGAAAAACTTGAGTGGATATATTCCGAAGTTAGTCTGTACATATTTGCTGTTGCTCACTCGTGAAATTGTTGAAATATCCAGTTGTGCACGTTCGGCCACATCTTTCAGTATCATAGGTCGGAGTGAAGACTCATCACCATCCTGGAAGAACGGTCGTTGCAAGTCTATAATAGCCTGCATCGTACTGAGCAATGTTTGCTGGCGTTGTTTAACAGCATTGATAAATCCCTGAGCTGCATCTACCTTTTGCTTGAGGAATAATAATGCGTTTTTCGATTCCTTACTTTGATTAGCTTTATTGCGTGTATGCTCATCAAGCATTTCTGTAAATTCACGGCTTAAGCGCAGTTCAGGAACATTCCGGTTGTTGAGGCTAAGATGAATTGTACCGTCTTCTTCTGTCTCAACAATAAAGTCAGGAATAATTTGCTGCAAGTTTTTACCGATTGTTTCTCCCATGGAACTTCCCGGACGCGGATTCAGCTTGGTCAGCTCCACTACGGCTGCATTATATTGTTCTTCAGTTATCCCTAACTTTTGTAATATTTTATCTTTATTTTTCTTGGTGAAATCATCGCAACATTTGTTGATGATATCATATTCTATTTGTTTCAACGGAGAGTTTTCTTTCCGCTTGATTTGCAGCAAAAGACATTCCTGAAGGCTTCGGGCACCTATTCCCGCAGGATCAAAATCCTGTATGATAGACAAGATATGCTCCAGTTGTTCGGGGGTCGTATAAATACCCTGATAGATGGCAAGTTCGTCCATCAGGGCTTCTGTTGTTTTTCTCAATAAACCGTCATCATCCAAAGAGCCGATGAGATACTCGCCTAGTTGTTTTTCTTCGGGAGTAAGATCTTGCATGTCAAGCTGTTCTTTCAGCGTTTCGTAAAATGAAACACTGTCCGAAAAAGGAATCTCTTCGGGAGTTTCTCCCTTAGAACGGTTGTTCTCCTGAAGCTTATAGTCGGGAATGTCATCCTCTGTGCGATAATCTCCCAACGATAAATCATCATTATAGTCGGTTCCGGATTCTTCATTTTCATCGGCAGGATAGTCATCTTCATGTCCCTCAGCCTCTTCAGTATGTTCTTTACCTTCTTCTAGAGCAGGATTGTCCAGAAGTTCAGAATGAATACGTTCTTCCAATTCAACAGTAGGCAGCTCTAATAATTTGACTGCCAATATCTGCTGTGGAGATAAAGTCTGAACCTGCTGCTGGGCCTGAGTTTGTACTTGACGTGAATTTATAGCCATAAAAATGAATTTGATTTTTTCGCTGCAAAAATAAACAATTAGATACGGATTATATGGTTTTCACTTAATTTTATTTTATGTGGACAACCAACTTCTCTACCAATATCTGTGGAATTTAATATCTGAAACTGCTTCCTCCCAAAAACTCGCGCAACAAGGAAGTCGGCGGAAGTTCATTGTCTTGTACTGAAACAAAATAGGCAAGGAAACGCAGAAGGCGGTGAGCTTCCGAGTATGCCGGACAGTTATTGGGTACCTTTCGTAAAATGGGTTCTGCATAGTCCTTTAACACGGCAAGTTCGAAGAGCAGAGCCGAGTTGAACATCGCATCTGCATACTCCTGATAAGGGAATATCCACTTGTCTTCTCCAGCACGGACACTTTCCCATCGAGAAATTGTCGCTTCTGCCGAGTAATTGCGGTATCGGAAATCGCGTATGATTCGGCGTAGCAACCGGTTGTCGGTGGTAGGAATATAATTATGGTTGTCGAGTGAGATTGTAGTCAGGGCAGATACATATATCTTATATTTATTGGCTGCCGGAATATTGGGGGTCAGTGCCGGATTCAGCGCATGTATCCCTTCCAGTATCAATATCATATTTTCGTCAATACGCAGTTTCTTGCCACTGTTCTCGCGTTTGCCCGTTGTAAAATTAAATCGGGGTAATTCAATTTCCTTACCATCTAACAACTCCTTTAACTGGGCTTCGAAGAAAGGAAGATCCAGTGCGTACAGTGATTCGAAATCATGTTCACCGTTTTCATCGAGTGGAGTATCTTCTCTGTTTACAAAATAGTCATCCAGTGAAATCGGATAAGGCTTCAGTCCGTTGGTCATTAACTGAATACTGAGACGTTTGCTGAACGTAGTCTTTCCCGAAGATGACGGTCCGGAAATCAATACCAGTTTCACTCTTTCTCCATTTTGGTTCCGGTGAGTGATTTCGTCGGCTATATGTGCAATTTTCTTTTCTTGCAGTGCCTCCGATACATTTATCAGGTCGGTAGCATGCCCGTTGTTGCAGGCTATGTTGAAATCCCCAACCGTACTGATTCCCAATATCTGGTTCCAGCGGTGATATTCCTGAAATACCTCCAGCATCTTTTCCTGTTTTACAAGTTCCTCCAGTTTTTGCGGGTTCTTTTTGTTTGGAATACGTAGCAACAATCCATCATAGTATTTTACGATATCGAACAGTTTGATGTATCCTGTACTTGGAACCAGACTGCCATAATAATAGTCGATGGTATCTCCTAATCTGTAATAGAAAGTATATAACTGTCCGGAAGTCTTCAGCAGTTTTGCTTTGTCCATCATTCCTCTTTGGGTGAATAATTCGACGGCCTGTTCTGTATGGCACTCTATACGTTGGAAAGGAATGTTGTCGGTAATTATTTCCTGCATTTTCTGCTTGATGCGTGTAACATCATCCAAACCAATGGAACGGTCCAGATGCAGCGTACAGTAATAACCCTTCGATACGGGATGTTCCAGGGAAATGCTTCCCTGCGGATAAAGCTCTTCTACTGCTTTTACAAGGATGAAACAAAGCGATCGGAAATAGGTACGCATGCCCGACGGATTAGTTATATCAAGAAACTCAACATCTTTATTGTAATATACCTTAAAGTTGAGCCCTTCTACCTTATTGTTAACTTTCGCACTGACAGGTCCATAGGGCATTTCTAAATTAAAACCATTATAAATATCCAAAAGCGTGCTTCCCTCGGGGAAATCTTTTGTTAAATTGTTATTTTTGCAATATATTTGTAGCATAATTGTAATATGTGTTACTTCTCGGTGATTTGGCAATTAATTTACACATTAAACAATTAAGAGCCTACCTCCGACTTAATTAATTACAAATGGAATATACTTTTTATGATTTTTTAGCGTTGCTCGGTTCGTTAGCGCTTTTCCTTTATGGAATGAAAATCATGAGTGAGGGGCTTCAGAAGTTTGCCGGTGACAGGCTTCGTAGTATCCTGACCGCTATGACGACCAACAGAGTGACCGGTGTACTGACTGGTATGCTTATTACGGCCTTAATTCAATCTTCTTCTGCTACGACAGTTATGGTGGTCAGCTTTGTCAATGCAGGATTACTGACCCTTTCACAGTCCATAGGTGTAATTATGGGAGCCAATATTGGTACTACCGTTACTGCTTGGATTATTTCCGCCCTTGGCTTTAAAGTCGATATCTCTTTGTTCTCTTTGCCTCTTCTGGCTTTTGGTATTCCGCTTTTATTTTCTCAAAAAAGTTCCCGTAAATCTGTCGGTGAGTTTATTTTTGGTTTTTCTTTCCTCTTTATGGGGTTAAACCTGTTGAAAACGAATGCTCCAGATTTGAGTGCCAATCCGGATATGCTGGCTTTCGTCCAGAACTATACCGATATGGGATTCATTTCTGTACTTTTGTTTGTCTTTATCGGTACTATCCTGACCATGGTTGTACAGGCGTCTGCGGCAACGATGGCGATTACGCTTATCATGTGTGCCAACGGATGGATCAGCTTTGAGCTGGGAGCTGCACTGGTGCTGGGAGAGAATATCGGTACTACCATTACGGCAAATCTTGCTGCTCTGACTGCCAACACTCAGGCCAGACGGGCTGCTATGGCTCACCTGATGTTTAATATATTTGGTGTAATCTGGGTTTTGATATTGTTTAAGCCGTTCCTGTCGATGGTAGACTGGATAATTTCTGATTTTATGAATGTCAGTGAGGCTGACGGTGTTGCTGTTTCATTTAAACTATCAGCGTTCCATACTTGCTTCAATGTATGCAATGTGCTGATTCTGATATGGTTCGTTAAGCTGATAGAAAAAACAGTCTGCAAGCTTATTCCTCAAAAGGAACAGGAAGAAGAGTATCGCTTGCAATTTATTACTGGTGGTATGTTGTCGACAGCCGAACTTTCTGTTTTGCAGGCCCGTAAAGAAATCAACCTTTTTGCAGAGCGCATCCAGCGGATGTTCCGTATGGTTCGTGATTTGTTACATACGGAAAATGAGAATGATTTTAATAAATTGTTCAGCCGTATAGAGAAATACGAGAATATCAGTGACAATATGGAGGTAGAGATTGCCAACTATCTGAATCAGGTTTCTGAAGGACGTTTGAGTTCGGAAAGTAAACTTCAGATACGTGAAATGCTCCGTGAAGTAACAGAAATAGAAAGTATTGGTGATAGCTGTTACAACCTGGCAAGAACTATTAACCGTAAGCGCAGAGGAAATATTGATTTTACAGAAAAGCAATATGAGCATATTCATCAGATGTTTGCTTTGACTGACAATGCACTGACGCAGATGATAAAGCTGGTGGAAGATGTGCATCATATCGTAGATGTGAACAAATCATTTAATCTGGAGAATGAAATCAATAACTACCGCAATCAGCTGAAGAATCAGAACATAGTCGATGTGAACAATAAAGAATATAGCTATCAGATGGGTATTCACTATATGGACATTATCGGTGAATGTGAAAAGCTGGGCGATTATGTAGTGAATGTGGTAGAAGCACATTCTGATGTGAAGGAGAAAAAAGCTTGAGAAAATAAATAGAACAGGCTATATATAAAGGGCATCTGCATGTTTTTCAGAACGTGGAGATGCCCTTTTTTTACTCTAGACTATTGTTATAAAAATAATTCAGCAATTTTTCATAAAAACTTCTCGATATTTTTTTATTTTTTGTACGAATACTCAGGGAGTTTGTACAAAAAATGAGCAAGATTTCAGCATGTTTTTCTTGTAGTTTCCGCGACTTATTTTTGATATCTGTCGAAAGAGATTGTTTGACTACTGTTGTTTGCGGTAACTATGTATCGCCCAGCCGTATAAGATTGTTGCAAAGCAGGATAATACACAAAGTTGTTGCACGATATCGCCGATACCGCTCCCTTTTAGATATACCATACGCATCATTTCCATGAAGTAGCGTAGCGGATTGATATAAGTGATGTACTGTGCCCAGTCGGGCATACTGCTGATGGGTGTGAACAGGCCACTCATCAGAATAAAAATAAGCATGCAGAACCACATGACGAACATGGCCTGTTGCATGGTAGACGAATAATTGGAAATGACCAGTCCGAGTCCCGACATAACTAGTACAAATATGAGTGTTGCCAGATAGATGGTGAATATGCTTCCTGCAGGTGTCAGGCCATATACGGCCCATGCAAGCAACATGCACAGATTCAATACAATAAAGCCTATAAGCCAATAAGGAAGCAGCTTGGAAAGAGTAAAGGTAAAGCGGCTTACCGGAGTGACATTAATTTGCTCAATGGTACCGGCTTCTTTTTCACCAACTACATTCAAGGCAGGTAGAAATCCGCAAAGCATAACCAGCAGCATAGTCATCAGGGCAGGAACCATAAAGGTTTTATAGTCCAGATGTGGATTGAAACGGTACCGGATTGAAGCTACCGATGTAGATTGTGGGTTAAGTATCTGTTGCAGATATGTATTCCCTAATCCTCCTTTTGTTCCATTTACGGCATTAATGGCTACCAAAGCCGATGCCGGACGTCCGTTGACTTGTTCTTTTTCAAATCCTTTAGGAATTTCCAATAACATGTCAGCCTGATTTCTTTCGATGCATTCCACCGCTTTGTGATAAGTATCCGGAAGTGCAACTAACTTGAAATAGGGAGAAGATTCTATCCGGTGTGTCAGTCGGAGAGAAGAAGGGGTATGGTCATTGTCTATGATGGCTATACGTAAGTCTTCTATTTCCAGCGTAGCAGCCCATGGCATCACCAGCATGATCATACATGGGAATATCAGAATTAGGCGGGGCAGGAAACTGTTCCGTATAAGCTGCTTGAACTCTTTTTCTATGAGGTATCGTAATATCATATTCTTTATTTACTCTAAGCGGTTTTTAAATATTTTAGAGGTAATACCTATTAGTATCACAGCCATAAACAGGAGTACACATACTTCTTTCCATACATAAGATAGCGGTACTCCTTCTATCATCAGTTGTCTTACCAGTGATACATACCAGCGGGCAGGGATGGCACAGGAAATCCATTGCAGTATAGCTGGCATACTTTCTATTGGGAAAATGATTCCTGATAAAATGATAGTAGGTATCATCAGTACCATTGCCGAGGCCAGCAGGGCAGCTACCTGCGTGTGAGTGATGCACGATATGAGCAGTCCAAGAGCAAGGGAAACAAAAATAAACAAGAGAGATACAGCCAACAGGCTAAATAGACTACCGGCTATTGGTACGTCGAGTACATAAACAGAAAGCAGCAGGATTGTAGTCAGATTCACTACTGATAAAACAAAGTAGGGAACTGCTTTCGACAGAATGACTGCCAGCGGGTTCATCGGAGAAACCAATAGAATTTCCATTGTTCCGGTTTCTTTTTCTCTTACGATGGATATGGATGTCATCATTGCACAAATCAGCATCAGGATCAGCCCCATCACTCCCGGTACAAAATTGTATGCGCTTTTCATTTGTGGATTATATAGCAGTTTGCTTGATACAATGATTTTTCCGGCAGAAAGGCTTTGTCCCATTGCTGCCAGTGCCTTCGAAAGTACTCCGTTTGCATACGCTCCACGTGTGACTGCGAGATTGGGATCGGTTGCATCGGCTATAATCTGTATCTGTTCGGAGTCGAAACGCTGTCTGTTTAAATCGTCAGCAAAGGCAACTGCAAGTTCTATCTTGTTCTTTGCAAATAAGTCTTCTATTTCTGCAGGAGAATGAACAACATATTTCACATTGAAATATTCGCTGGCATCCAGTTGGTCTACTATGCGTTGAATATCTGTATTTGCAGAGTTTATCAGCACGGCTGTCTGTACGTTGCGTACTTCCGTAGAGATAGCAAAGCCGAACAATATGATCTGTACGACAGGCATTCCAATAAGAATCAGCATCGTACGCTTGTCGCGCAATATATGGTAAAACTCTTTCTTTATGAAAGCAATGAATTGTTTCATATCTTTTCTGTTTATATTGGGTGAAAGTGCTTGTTAATCACTGCTTCGTTTAGCTTCCCGGGCCAGCATCTGGAAAACCTCATCCATGTCTTTTGCATGGAAATGCGATTTCAGGGCTTCCGGCGTATCAAGTGCACGAATGCGTCCGTCTACCATCATCGAGATACGGTCGCAATACTCTGCCTCGTCCATGTAATGCGTTGTGACAAAAACCGTTATACCTTGGTCGGCAGCCTGATAAATCAGTTGCCAGAACTGTCTTCGGGTTGCAGGATCTACTCCTCCTGTCGGTTCGTCGAGAAAAACGACTTGAGGCCGGTGGAATATGGCAGCCGAAAATGCCAGACGCTGTTTCCATCCTAGCGGTAGTTCACGGACTAACGTATTACGTTCATTATATAGTCCAATACGGTTCAACATCTCCTCTGCTCTAACTGGAATTTCTTTTTCACGGATACCGTAGATTCCACCGAACAAACGCAGGTTCTCCCATACCGTCAGATCTTCGTATAATGAAAATTTCTGGCTCATATATCCTATATTCCGTTTGATATCTTCGCTTTGGGTACTGACATTGTAACCCATTACCTCAGCATGTCCGGCACTAGGAAGGCTTAATCCGCATAAAATGCGCATAGCTGTTGTTTTTCCAGCACCGTTTGCTCCCAGAAATCCGAATATTTCTCCCCGTTTTACTTCGAAAGAAATATGGTCGACTGCCGTGAACGTACCGAACTGCTTTACCAGTTCATGAACCCGAATAACTGGTGTGCAATCGTTGTCCGTATTATTACGCTTCAGTCTGGGCGGACAAAGAATATCTTTAAACTTTTCCAGAATAATACTTGGAGTATCAATGCCTTTTATTTTTCCCTCATATAAAAAAGCTATCCGGTCGCATTTACGGGCCTCGTCCATAAAAGGAGTAGATACCATGATTGTTATTCCTTGGTCACGGAGTCTTCCGAGCATTTGCCAGAATTCCTTTCTCGAAACGGGGTCTACTCCTGTAGTGGGCTCATCCAGAAAAAGAACTTCGGGTGAGTGTATCAGCGCGCAACAAAGAGCAAGTTTCTGCTTCATACCTCCCGATAATGCTCCGGCACGACGATTCCGAAAAGGAGCTATTTGTTCGTAAATATCTTTAATCTGATGATAATGCTCGGCTACGGTAGTATGAAAAATAGTTGCGAAAAAGTTGAGATTCTCCTCTACTGTCAGGTCCTGATAAAGTGAGAAACGTCCGGGCATATATCCGATTGTCTGTCTGATAGTCCGATAGTCGTGGCATACGTCGTGATTCAGAACACTTGCCTTTCCCGAGTCAGCATTCAGTAGAGTGGTAAGAATACGAAACAACGTACTCTTTCCAGCACCATCGGGACCTATCAGACCGAAAAGTTCTCCACGTTGTACCGTAAAAGATACATCGTGTAAGGCTTCGGTTTTGCCGTAACGTTTGCTGATATGCTCTATTTCGATTACAGGGGTCATAGTTTTAATAGTGTTACTGTTCTTCACTGAACCTGACTTCTCCATACATGCCGAGCTTAATGAAACCGTCATTTTTGACAGCTATTTTCACTGCATAAACCTGATTGGCACGTTCATCGTCGGTTAATATTGTTTTCGGTGTGAATTCGGCTTCATCTGCTATCCAGCTTACAGTTCCCTGATATTCTTTCCGGTTCTTGTCTCCAAAGTCGGCAAAGACTTTTACCTGTGATCCCAGTTTTACCTCTTCCAGCTGGGATGAAGTGACATATGCGCGCAGGAATATATTTTCTGTGTCCGCTATTTTGAAAAGTGGCTTGCCGGTTGAGGCAAGTTCTCCCGGCTCGGCATATTTGGCAAGTACTGTTCCGTTGATGGGAGAGAGAATATGGCATTTATTCAACTGGTCTTCTGTTTGTAGTATCTGAATAGCTACAGATGAACTTTGTTCGTTCAGGCTTTGTGTACTATTGGTTAAAGAAGATATTTGTGCTTCAAGCTGACTCTGCAATACCGCAATCTGAGAATCCCAGTCGTCTAGCTGCTTGCGATTGGCTGCATTGGCTTTCAACAGATTTTCTACTCGTGTGCGTTCGCGCCGTGCTGTGGAAAGTTGTTCTTTGGTCGCAGCTATTTGCTTACGGACGTCAGGGCGTTGTTTATCTACCGATTTCATAGTTGCTTCCAACTGGAGTTTTTTTAAGTAAAGCTGGACGGTATCTATGAGTCCGACTTTTTCTCCTTGTGTAAGATGGGTACCTTCTTCAGCATCGAGACGGAATAATTTACCGTTTGACTCGGCCGAAACAATG
>ERZ1026933.265-NODE-265-length-16888-cov-5.865681_pt1 | contig 16888 bp, 15 predicted proteins | sample MGYA00519252_ERZ1026933 | MGnify/ENA primary metagenome ERZ1026933 (study PRJEB26926, sample SAMN06164828) | human gut metagenome | biome: ENVO:00009003; feature: ENVO:2100002; material: ENVO:00002003 | host: Homo sapiens | place: USA | collected 2012 ... | reverse complement strand
GCATCCGGTCTGCCTGCTTTGGCGTCAGGCCGGTTCCGCTGGCATTTTCACCGTTGACAACGCAAAAATCAATGCGGTATAACTTTTTCAGGCTTCGCAGATGCTGTTCCAGACACTGCAGTCCGCCTTCGCCGACCACGTCGCCGACGGCCAGAACACGAAGTTCCATAAGAAGCCTCCTTTACATATCATTTTTTTCAGTATACCATTTAAAAAATTTTTTGGCAATGCTATACTGTATCCTGAAACCAACGGGACGCGTTTGCGTCTTTACAGACAGAGAAAGGAGCACACAGATGGAGGATTCCGCAATTATCGATCTGTATTGGGCGCGCGAAGAGCGTGCGCTCAGCGAGACGGATGCGAAATACGGCGGCTATTGCCGCTCCATTGCCCATAATATTCTGAAAAACCGCGAGGACAGCGAGGAATGCGTCAGCGATACCTGGCTGCACGCATGGAACGCCATGCCGCCGCAGCGGCCGTCGATTCTGTCGTCGTTCCTTGGCAGGATCACGCGCAATTTGTCCTTTGACCGCTGCCGCAGGCAAAACGCGGAAAAGCGCGGCGGCGGGTCGCTGCCGCTGGCGCTGGATGAATTATCCGAGTGCGTCCCGGCTCCCGGCCGGGTCGAGCAAGCGCTTGAAGCACGCGAACTGGCAGAGGCCATCGACCGCTTTCTTCGGACGCTTCCCGAGCGCGAATGCAGCATCTTCCTGCGGCGGTATTGGTATGTCGATTCCGTGCAGGATATCGCCGCGCGGTATGCGCTTCGGGAGAACACCGCAAAATCCATTCTGTTCCGAACCCGGGAAAAGCTGCGCCGGTATCTCGCCGGAGAGGGGATCATCGTATGAAAGAACAAAGTGAAAAGCTATTCCGCGCCATCGGCGATGTCGGTGACGATCTGATTGCGCAGGCCGATGCACCGGTCAAAAAGGCGCCTCGCGTGTGGGTCAAATGGGCCGCGCTTGCGGCCTGCTGCGCGCTGGTGATCGGCGCGGCGGCATTTGTCGTGCCGATGTTCCACGCAGGCTCGTCCGCGCCGGAGACGGCATCTGCTCCGACGGCGGATACCGCGGCGCTGGAAGCGCCCGCGGAAGAGGAAATGACGCTGGAGGCGGCGGAATCGCCCGCCGAGGCCATGCCGGAAACATCCCCGGCAGAGCCCGCGGAGCAGAAAACTCGGACGCTTCCGGGCGCGGACTGCTTCACGGTCGTGCCGGAGAGCGTTACACGCACGTCGGCAGATTTCACGCTGACAAACGAAGAAGACGCTGTGCTTGCACTGCGCAGCGAATACTGGCTGGAAACACTGACGGATGGCGAGTGGCAGCCACTGACGTCGAATCTGATGAAGTCTCAGAGCCAGACGGACGAATCCGCGCTGGAATCGACCGTCTGCACACTGCACTATGACTGGCAGACGCTCTACGGTGAGGTGGAGCCGGGTGACTACCGCCTTGCCCAGCCCGTGATCCTGCCGGACGGGTCAGACTATACGCTGTACGCGGAATTCACAATCGAATAACAATAAATTGCCCCGCCGCATTTAGACTGCGGCGGGGTGTCTTTTACCCGATGAACCCGATGGCGCTGCGGCAGACAAAGTAGAACAGGCGGTCTTCGCTGTTGGCGAGAATCAGAACATCTCCGACCTCGCCGAGCACGCTGGCATAGGTGGCCCGATAGCTATAGCAAGAAATTATCCCTCATCCTCTGCATCCATATTCATTTCTAATCTGTAGTAGATGTCGATATCTCTGATAATTCCATCTATGTCAGCGCCTTCGAGTTCCCTAGTCCATTCTTGCAACTCATTGATTGTAATAATGTCCTCAATCGCTTCTTTATACCGCCTCTCCAAAACCGTCATGCCACTCGACCGCAGCGTAATATATTGTTCCAAATCCTTCAATACGTCGCTCTTTTGTTGCGTTGTTTTAATTACAAAACTGATTGGGAAATGCATAACCTTGTCAATATCAAGAAGATATTTGTCATAGTTATTTACTTCGGTTACTTGAAAAAACCTACCCACCGGTCGCATAACAAAATCAATTCCCCCGTCGTTGGCATTGGTACGCCCGGTCTTGTACAGTTCAAGTTCAACTTCTGCAATCGTCTCTCGTGTGTACCCAAAATATACTTTTATGTTTTTATAATGATTTTTCAAAATTGCGTAGCTGATTATCTCAAAAACACGCGCTTCGGCATCTTCGGTTAGCAACGCATTAATGGTAGCTTTCTTTTGTGCATAATCAGTCAGCGTTTTCAGTTTCTCTAGAATACTGATCAATTCATGATCTTTTGCAATCAGCAGTTCAACATATCCCTCAATAATATGACAAGCAGCCTTGCTAATGTCATGCTCATTGACATAAATATAATCAATATGTATCAAATATTTCCCATTATTTACGATAATGAGGTCATTTGTCGCATCTTTAATCTTATTATGGAATTCTCCGTTTACGCGGGAATTTAAAGCATGATTTTGTAATTTATTTCCTCCGTATAGACTACGATAAAAATTGAACAGACGCATATAATCATAGCCTTCAAATCGGCGGTATTCGCTTTTCTTTTCGTAAAAATCACTCTGGTAAAAATATAGGATAGAATATATCGCATATATGTTTGCCAAACTGCGTCTGGTTTTACTATTTCCATGAACTGCTTTCATCTTTTTATCCAAATACTGCAGTAAAGGGCTTTCCTCGTACACCAGTTGATAGTCTGTAGGGTATTCCTTTTTCAGAATGTCAGCAACAAATCTTTCTGTGATGTTCACGGTTGATCACCTCTCATGTATTTTGATTTCGCATTCGTTTTGCGTATCTTGACTTTCTCGAGACTTTTCCCTTTCCGTTCTGCAGCAATCCCCGTTCTGCGAAGACCTATTTCATAGTATTCTTCATTTATGTCAATCCCAACGCCGATTCTCCCTAGGCGAGCAGCAACTGCCGGTGTTGTAAAAGATCCGGCGAATGGATCCAAAACCACATCTCCGGGATTAGAAGAAGCCATAATGACTCTTTCCAAAAGAGCCTCTGGCTTTTGAGTCGGGTGATTCTCATACTCATCCATTTTGAATCTGACCCTGTTAAAATTCCATACGTTCCCTGGAAGTTTTTCAGCATTATATGGCTGTGGCGGATCTTTGCGGTAATCAATCAGATTCCGCTTGGCACCGGTCTTCGCCTCCACAAGAATATCTTTTCCATTAAACGTATACACATTTTCTTTTGCCTTATTTATCATAAGAATCGGTTCATATAAAGAACCATATATCTTTTTTGCTTGTACACCAGAACTGTCATAGGTCCAAACAATTCTACAGAGTACGTTGTATTTTTCCGACACAAAAATATCTAGATACGGCATATATTGTGTCGCTGTCATAAAATACATTGTCCCCTGGTCTGACAAAATCCGCATGCACTCGTCCATCCATACCTTGCACCAATCAATATACTGTTGCGCAGATTTCCACTTATCGCTATCATTTCCGAAATCCTTGCCTATGTTATATGGCGCATCAGCAAAAATCAGCTGCACAGACTGAGTCTTCATTTTTTTCAGAACTGAGATACAATCTCCATGTATCGCCATTGAATTTTGGCTGTATTGGTATTCCTCATCTATATTTGTCGAAAAAAGGTTCATAAAGTCAAAGCCCGTATCTTGACCTGTTTCGATTTTTCTTGTTTTCGGAACTAACTCATCAAATTCAAATTCCAACTGTCCGTCGCTGTTTGTTCGCATTTTTTTCCTCTTTCATTTCATTTGAGATCACTCAAATAGCGTATATAGCACAACACAAAAATTTTTACATGATGCCGACACAATTCTCACTCTTGTATTTGTTATTCTTTTATACCACAGAAGCGTAAATAAATCAACGAAATGGACGAATTTGATCGACTTATAGGTACCCAAACTCCCGTTCACAACTCTAAATGGTGCATGATGATTGCAACAAAAAACGGATATCCAGCCCTTGCACCGAATACCCGTTTTTTCATTGCCATTCATATTCGGCAAATGCTCATCCCGTTATTTTAGCATATACCGACCATGAATATCCCCCAAATGCGGCGGGGTGTCTTTTACCCGATGAACCCGATGGCGCTGCGGCAGACAAAGTAGAACAGGCGGTCTTCGCTGTTGGCGAGAATCAGAACATCTCCGACCTCGCCGAGCACGCTGGCGTTGCCGATCACGAGCGGCCCCGCGGTTACGGACACCGTGCCACGCCCGGCAATATCGCCTGTCGAGCGGTCGCACGGCGTCGGCTTGACAGGCGTTGACGGCATGGGGCCGCAGCCGGCATGGGTGGCCTGATAGAAGAGTTTTGCAAGTTCGTTATAGGCCGCCTCCGCACTGGGGAAGTCAGTCGTCTCCGTCACGCCGAAAGCTACGGCGCTCACGCTGCACAGCCGCACAGAGTCCGCGTCAAAATACGGCCCCTCGACGCAGCAGGCTGTCTCCGCGCCCCCGGTACAGATGGGAATGGGATAGTAGATCTGGCCGGAAACCTCTAAATTCTCACACGAATCCGGCGTAATCTTCACAAATTCCCCGTCCAGAGGCCCGGTCAGGTTGTCGTATGGAGTTGTAACCGTCGCGGGACAGTTCAGCGACGAGCCGAGCACAAAATCGCGCGTGATGAACGCAAACTGCTTATAATCCGTCAGTGCCGCAAAGCGCGGACGGCACAGCAGCTGCAAAGCCGCAACGAGCCCCGGCGCACAGGAACATCCGCAGCCGCAGCTGATGTCGGCCTCCGTGACCGGCGCGACGGGCCGCTCACCACCCGGCCAGTCCGGCGGGAACGGGGGCGGATACGGCGGGAACGGCCCCGGCCCGGGGCACGGCGGCGGACAAGGCGGCGGGCAGGGCGGCGGACACGTCTGCTGGCTGCCGCCGGAACAGGCCGCGCAGCCCTGAACTGCCTGCGGCTCGGGACAGCCCCCGGTCGTCGTATAGTTGCAGGGTTGATTCATAAAACCCCTCCTTCAAAGACAAGAATGTTTTCTGTCTTCCCTACCATATGCCGGACCCGCCCGTTTGGTGCATAGTTGCAAATCCGGGTGCAATGCGGTATGATGCAGCTATTCGGAAATGCAGAAGGAGAAGCTGGTATGATAATGAAAAAATTCCGTTCGGCAGCCGCAGCGCTGCTCTGTGCGTTGTGTCTTGTGCAGGCGGCAACTCCTGCGCTGGCAGCGGAGGCCTATACTGCCCCCGAGACAGCAGGAAAAACTGTGGAAGAACTGATCGACGAGTTTCGCGCGGAGCATGCACTGACCGAGGACAATTTTGAGATCAGCTTCTATGTGCCGGAAACGGGCGAAAGCTACGAGTTCAACGAGACGAAAATGCTCTACGGCGCAAGCACCTACAAGCTGCCGCTGAACCTGTATTATTATGATATGCAGCTCGCGGGCGAGATCACCGGAGATACGATGATCACGCAGGGTGCTTCGCTGGACGAGGCGCATTATCAATCGCTGGTTTATTCCAACAACGAACTTTCGTATTCCCTCTGGCGGCGCATCGGCGACTGGCCGGAATACAAGATGGCCATGCGCAAATATTTCACCATGACCGACGACGAGATCCCGCAGAATTACTATTATGACCACCTGTTCTGCACGCGCATGATGATGGACACGCTGAAGATCGTCTGGGACGGACAGGCACACTATACCGAGCTGATCGACGATCTGAAAATCGCCTGCCCGGGCGCGTATTTTAAGACATATCTCGACGTGGACGAAACGCCCATCGCGCACAAATACGGCAGCTACGAGGGTGCGGAGAACGACGTCGGCATCATCTGGGCCGAGCGGCCGTTTTTGCTTGCCGTGTACACAAGCGGACTGTCCTACGGGCCGGGCGGCAATGTGGACATGGCGTATGCTGACGGACAGAGCGCAGGCTCTGTTGTATGCGGGCAGCTGGCAGTGCTGTTGAAAGCCTATCTCGACGAGCAGGTACAAGCCGAACGCGAGCAGGCGGAAAAGGAAGCCGAAGAAGCCCGTCTCGCCGAAGAGCAGGCGAAGGCCGAACAGGCAGAAAAAGAGCGGCTTGCCGCCGAGCAGCAGGCCGCCGCAGAAAAAGAAGCCGAGGAAGCCCGACAGGCCGAACTCCAGCGTCAGGCCGAGGAACAGGCTGCGCGCAAAGCCGCACAAAAAGCCGCTGAGGAAGCAGCTCAGGAGGCCGCACGGCAGACTGCGCACCGCAGGCTGATTATCCGGCTGGCTTGCGTTGGCGCGTTCAGCGCGCTTGTCATTGCGCTGGCTGTTGTGCTCATTCGGAAACTCCATAAGGCAGGCAAATGCTGATTTAACACAGAGATACCGTGATCGTATGCACGTTTCTGTTTCGCCGTTGATTACCGTAAAATCAACGCACTCACGGGATGATCCGGCTGGGCTTTTGGTAGCGCTCCTGCTCAGAGAAGATACATCCGCAGTATTTCTGCATATAAAAGCCCAGTTCCCGCGCACGGGCCTGCCCGTCGCGGAACATGGGGCGGAAATCCTGATAGTAGAATGTCACACCGTTTTCCTCCGCTGCGAGGTAAGCCACATCGCGCATCAGTTCGTGCTTCTGATAGGGGCTGATGAACAGCGACGACGTAAACGCGTCGAAGCCGCCCTCCTTCGCTGCCCGTGCCGCCTCAAAAAGCCGCATTTCGTAGCATTTAACGCACCGGCCCGCGATATCGTCTGCTACCTCGCGCACGAACGGCCGCAGGCCGTAATCGTCGCGCACGAGAAGCGGCAGTTCGATGGTCTTCGCGTATTCCTGTAAGCAGTTCCGCCGGGCACGGTATTCGGTAAATGGATGAATGTTGGGGTTATACCAGTATCCGGTCAGATCGATCCCGTCCGCGCGCAGCGCGTCGATCGGCATATTCGCGCAGGGCGCGCAGCAGATGTGCATCAGTAATTTCATGACGTTCGCCTCCTGTTTGTGCACTAAGCATATCACACATCGCCATTTCTGTACAGATTGCAAAAAAGAATCTGCGACATTCCGTAGAAAATGAACATGGACAAGCGGCAGGAGCAGTGCTATAATTCCATCTAATATCAGATACAAGCAAAACTGAACGCAGAAAGGAAGATGTTCCATGGCATTTCCCATTGAAAGCTACGCAGCGAAAATACAGCGGAAGCTGTTAAAAAAGCAGCGCGTGATCGAAGCTGCCTCCGGTAGGCAGAAGGCTGATCTGGTGCTGAAAAATGCAACGTATGTCAACGTGTTCTCCAACGAACTGCTGACGTGCGACATCGCCGTGGCGAACGGCCTGATCGTGGGTCTTGGCAGCTACGAGGGCGAAGTCGAATACGATATGACCGGCAAAATCGTCTGCCCGGGCTTCGTTGACGCGCACATCCATCTGGAATCCAGCCTTGTCACGCCGAAGGAATTCGTCCGCGCAACGCTGCCGCACGGCACGACCACGGTTATCACCGACCCCCATGAGATCACCAACGTCATGGGCACCGACGGCATCGATTACATGTTCCAGGCGACCGAGGGACTGCCCATCGACGTGCGGTTCATGCTGCCGTCCTGCGTCCCGGCCACACCGATGGACGAATCCGGCGCGAATCTGGACTACCGCGCCATCGACTCCTTCTACGACTATCCCAGAGTGCAGGGTCTTGCCGAGATGATGAACTCCTACGGCGTGATCCACAACGACCCGGAGGTCGTCTCGAAGATCGTCGCTTCGCAGGCGCACCACAAGAAGATCGACGGCCACGCACCGGGCCTGCAGGGCAAGGATCTGGATACCTACGTTGCCGCCGGCGTCTATTCCGACCACGAGTGCGCCACGATGGAAGACGCACTTGCAAAATTGCAGCGCGGCCAGTTTATCATGATCCGCGAGGGCACCGCCGCACGCAACTTGGAAGCGCTCGCTCCCCTGCTCACGCCGCAGTACGCTGAGCGCTGCATGTTCTGCACTGACGACAAGCACCCGAGCGACCTGCTGGAAAAGGGTCATATCGACTATATCGCCCGCGAGGCCATCAACAAATATGGCGTCGATCCCATCATCGCCGTCAAGGCCGCCTGCCACCACGCCTCACGCTACTTCCTGCTCAATAACCGCGGCGCAATTGCGCCCGGGTATCTGGCCGACTTCGCCGTGATCGACAATTTCAAGGACTTCAACGTCGAAATGGTCTTCAAGAAGGGCATTCTGTACTGGAACAACGGCGAACTGCGCGACTTTGAAGCACCGAAGATCGAGGAATATCTCGACAAACGCGCCCATGACACTTTCCACGTCTCGACGCTCACACCCGATGATTTCCGCGACACGCGCCAGAGAGGTGTTCTGGGCATGGTCCCGGGCGAGATCATTACAACCGACAATGGCTACGCTGACCACGTCGATCTAGAAAAGGACATTCTGAAAATCGCCGTTGTCGAGCGCCACAAGGGCACGCACCACATCGGCCTCGGTTACATTCAGGGCTACGGTCTGAAATCCGGTGCAGTTGCAACCAGTATTTCACATGACTCGCACAACATCATCGTCGTCGGTACGAACTCCGCCGACATGGCGTTCGCCGCGAATTACATCGTCGAACATCACGGCGGCATCGTCGTGGTCGAAAATGGGACAGTGAAAGGTGACGTTGTGCTGGAGATCGCAGGCATCATGTCCGACCGGCCGCTGACCGAGGTCAACGACCAGCTTGAGGCAGCCAAGGATGCAGCTTTCACGCTCGGCGTCAGCCGAGGCATCGACCCGTTCATGACGCTCAGCTTCATGGCCCTGCCCGTTATCCCCAAACTCCGCATCACCACCCGCGGCGTCATCGATGTCGATACCCAGCAGTATGTATAATCCAGCCGGCCCGCAGGAAGCATCCTGCGGGCCGGTTTGCGGCATTGCAATACCTTCGGAAATATGGTATGATATTCCCACTTGGTAACCTTACCGGAAGGGGGAACTGCTTTGCTTTATCTGCTACTTGCGCTGTTTACGGCTGCGATCGTCGCAGTTGATCAGCTGACAAAATATCTGGCTGCATCCAATCTCGTGGGGAAAACCGTCACGCTTATCCCCGGCTGGCTCCAGCTGCACTATATCACAAACGACGGCATGGCGCTGAGTCTGCTGCGCGGCGCGCGGTGGCTGTTCGTGGTCATGACGGCGGTGTATCTCGCAGTCGTGATCTATGTGCTCGTGAAAAAATGGTTCAAAAAAACGCCGGAGTTGTGGTGCATCGCGGCCATCACCGGCGGCGCGATCGGCAATTTCATTGACCGCATCTCCACGGGCCTTGTCATCGACATGATCTGCATCCCGTGGTTCTCCACGTTCAATGTGGCAGATCTGTTCATCACATTCGGCGCGCTGATTCTCGTGGTCTATATTCTGACGAAGGACAAGGAACTGCTGGCCGACAAGCCGAAGGAGCAGAAGAAACCGCATGACGCTGACGATTGACAGAGACGGCGAACGGCTCGACAGCGCGCTCAGCCGCCTCGTGCCGGAACTTACCCGCAGTCAGGCCCAGCGCCTGATCGAGCAGGGCGCGGTCACGCGGGACGGAAGACCCGTCAAAAAGAACGAAAAGCTGCCTGCCGGGACGACGCTGGAGTTGGCAATTCCCGAAGTGCGTGAGACGCCCATCGCGGCGCAGGAGATCCCGCTCGAGGTCTGCTATGAGGACGCGGACGTAATCGTTGTGAACAAGCCCAAGGGGCTTGTCGTTCATCCAGCCCCCGGTCATGCAGACGGCACGCTCGTCAACGCACTGCTGGCACACTGCGGCAATTCTCTGTCCGGCATCGGTGGGGAAAAGCGGCCCGGCATCGTCCACCGCATCGACAAAGACACATCCGGCCTCATCATCGCAGCCAAGAACGACTTCGCGCACGCCGCGCTTGCCGCGCAGCTGAAGGATCACAGTCTGGCCCGGACGTATGTGTGTATCGTCTGCGGCAATATCAAGGACGATTCCGGCACCATCGATGCGCCTATCGGCCGCCACCCGGCCGACCGCAAGAAAATGGCCGTCACGGAGAAAAACAGCCGCAGCGCCGTGACGCACTGGCGCGTGTTGGAGCGCTTTTCCGGCTATACGCTTGTCGAGTGTAAGCTGGAAACGGGCCGGACGCACCAGATCCGCGTCCACATGGCCTACCGCGGCCACCCGATCTTAGGCGATATGGTCTACGGCCGCAAAAAGCCCGAACTGGGTCAGGACAGCCAATGCCTGCACGCGAAGGAACTTCGCTTCGTGCACCCGCGCACGGGAAAGCCCGTGACTGTCTCCTGTGAATTGCCGGACTATTTTGCCGCGCTTCTGGAAAAACTGCGCAGCGGCTACAGAAGGGCTTGACTTTTTAGCCTCAGTCTGCTACCATGATGCCATCTTCAACATGAGGTTTTTACGATGTACGTTTCCATTCTGTTCGCGTTTCTCTTTACCTTTACTGGCTTACAGTAAGGGTAATTTGTGATGCGCAGAAACGACGTCAGGTTCGCAACGCGGCACAGATTACACTGTGCCGCGTTTTTTGTTTGTATTTTCTGAAAGGATGGGAATATAGAATGGAACTTTCTGATTACAGAGCACAGATCGACCGAATTGACACGGAACTTCTGCGGCTGTTTGCCGAGCGGATGCAGACAGCTGCGGGGATCGCAGCATATAAAAAAGCGCACAGCCTGCCAGTTCTGGACGCTGGGCGGGAACGCGAGAAGCTGGCGCAGATCGTAAAGGCCGCGCCGGAGGATCTGCAAGAGGAGGCCGTGAGCCTCTACCGGCTGCTGTTCTCTCTCAGCCGCAGCTACCAGCGCGATTTGCTGGACGAAAAAACAACGCTTCCTGCGCTTCTCAAAACAGCGCTGGAGCAGACGCCGCAGCTGTTCCCGCCCACAGCAGCTGTCGCCTGCCAGGGCGTCGAAGGCGCGTATTCGCAGCAGGCCTGCGATAAACTCTTCCAGCATCCGAGCGTGTTCTTCTGCGCAACATTTGACAAGGTTTTCTCCGCCATCGAGCAGGGCCTGTGCCAATACGGCGTTCTGCCGCTGGAAAACAGCACAGCAGGTTCTGTCAATGCGGTGTACGACCTCATGCAGAAGCACAACTTCTCTATTGTTCGCAGCGTCCGCCTGCGCGTAGATCACAGTTTGCTTGCCCTGCCGGGCGTGAAGCCGTCCGAGATCCGCGAGATCGTTTCGCATGGTCAGGCACTGGAGCAGTGCTCCGAATTTCTGAAGCAGCTGCCGAACGTGACTGTGACCCGCTGCGAAAACACGGCGGCAGCGGCCCGCATGGTTGCCGAGTCCGGCCGGCGTGATCTTGCCGCCATCGCCTCGCCTGCCTGCGCGGAAATCTATGGTCTGCATCCGCTTCAGGAGCGCGTGCAGAACGAGCACGGCAATTATACCCGCTTCATCTGCATTGCGGCCAAGCCCGAGGTCTATCCCGGTGCCGACCGGACGAGCCTGCTCGTCACGCTCTCCAACGAGCCCGGCAGCCTCTATCAGGTGCTGGCCCGCATTTATGGTCGCGGCATCAACCTGACAAAGCTGGAAAGCCGGCCCATTCCCGGCTCGGACGACACGTTCCGGTTCTACTTTGATCTCGAGGCCTCCGTCTACTCCCCGGAACTGCCGAAGCTTCTCGGCGAACTGGAATCCGTCTGTGAGCACGTCTGCTACCTCGGCAGCTATTCTGAAACGGTATAAAATACGCAGCCGCCCTCTGTCTGTGAGGCAGAGGGCGGCTGCGTATTATTCTGCATCTTCCGGCTGCCAGAAGATGCGGAAGGCCGTGGGGAGGGCGATATCCTGTTGGAACCTTGTGCCGCTGACCCATGTGAAGCTGTCTGCTGGCATCGATACACGGATATCATAGCAGCGCATGCGCCACTCGACATGCGTGAAGATATGCGTCCGTTCGCGCGTGCGTGTCAACTCCTCCGGAACAAGGCCCCAGCTGTCAAGCAGTGCAAGCGCCTGCTGCGCGTCCAGTGTTCCTTCCACATTCGGAAGTTCCCAGAGCCCGGCAAGCAGACCCGTCTCGGGCCGCTTGCGCACGGCGTACTGCCCGCCGCATTGAAGAAAGAAGACCGTCTTTTCTTCGATGCGGCGGGGCTTTTTTGCCTCCTTGACGGGGAGCGAAGCCCACGCGCCGCTCTTTTCTGCAAGGCAGACTGTCCGCAGCGGACAGGCATCGCACTTCGGCGCGCCGTTTGGGACGCATACACAGGCTCCCAGTTCCATCAGTGCCTGCGTCAACTCGCTCCGCTTTCCGGGATTTGCAGCGTAAACCGGGCGGAGCGCCGTCTCATACGCCTTTTTGACGGCAGGCCGCGTGACCGGAGCCGTATCCTGCGTCACGCGGGAGAGTACGCGCAGCACATTCCCGTCAACCGCCGGCTCCGGCACGTCAAAGCAGATGGACGCGACCGCGCCAGCCGTATAATCGCCCACACCTGGAAGCGCCCGGATCTCGGCGTATTTCCGCGGAAACGCGCCGCCATGCTGCACCATGATCACGCGGGCAGCCTTTTGCAGATTGCGCACGCGGGAATAATAGCCCAACCCCTCCCACAGTTTTGTGAGACGGTTCTCCTCACAGGCCGCAAGAGCAGCGATATCGGGCAACTCCGATAAAAACCGCGCGTAATAGCCCTTCACCGCCTCCACGCGTGTCTGCTGAAGCATGATCTCCGACAGCCAGACGTGGTACGGTTCATGATCCTGCCGCCACGGCAGCGCACGGTGTCCCGCAGCATACCAGCCGAGCAGCCGCTCGGCAAGCGAATCTGGCAGCTGCATGGCAATCCCCCCTCTCTAATACAGAAAAAACGCCGGGGGAAATCCTCCGGCGTTTTGGGTTTATTAATAGCCGGGCTTGCCGAGCAGGTGGAACATGTTCTTCTTGTAGGCCTCGACGCCGGGCTGGTTGAAGGGGTTGACGCCCTCCATATAGCCGGACACGCCGCAGGCGAACTCAAAGAAATAAATCAGCGCGCCCAGCGCTTCCTCGCCAATCTCCGGCAGGCGGATCTCGGTGACGGGCACGCCGCCGGAAATATGCGCGGCCTTGGTCGCTTGCATGGCCTTTTCGTTGATATAACTCATCTCGCGGCCCGCCAGATAGTTCAAGCCGTCCAGATTTTCCTCGTCGGACGGAACAGTAACAGATGTTCTGGAGTTGTCGAAGAAGACAACCGTTTCCTGCAGCATGCGGATGCCATCCTGGATATACTGGCCCATGGAGTGCAAATCGGGGGTCAGATCAACGGAGGCCGGGAAAATACCCTTGCCGTCCTTGCCCTCGGACTCGCCGTAAAGCTGCTTCCACCATTCGGCCATGAAGCGGAACGCGGGCTCGTAGGCAGCCAAGATTTCAATATTTTTACCGTCCGCGTACAGAGCCTGACGGCTCATGGCGTACTGCACGGCGGCGCTTTCCACACCGCGCTTCAGCGTATCCTCACGCTCGGCCTGTGCACCGTGCATGAGCGCTTCAATGTCGATGCCGCAGCAGGCGATGGGAAGCAGGCCCACAGCCGTCAGAACGGAATAGCGGCCGCCGACATTATCGGGCACAACAAAGCTTTCATAGCCCTCACGGAACGCAAGCGTCTTCAGAGCGCCGCGCGCCTTGTCTGTCGTGGCGTAAATGCGGCTCTTTGCACCCTCCACGCCGTATTTCTTCTCGAGCGCAGCCTTAAAAATGCGGAACGCGATGGCAGGCTCGGTCGTCGTGCCGGACTTGGAGATGACGTTCACGGAAAAATCGCGGTCGCCGATCATGGCGAGGATCTCCGTCACAGCGTCGGAGGAAATGCCGTTGCCGGCGAAATAAATGTCCGGGGTGTTCTTGGGCAGGGCATTGTAATTCGGACTCTTCAGCAGTTCAACCACAGCGCGTGCACCAAGATAGCTGCCGCCGATACCGATGACGACAAGTGCCTTGGAGTCAGACTGGATCTTCTTCGCAGCCTTCTGGATGCGGGCGAATTCTTCCTTGTCATAATTTACCGGAAGATCGACCCAACCAATAAAGTCATTGCCCGCGCCGGTACCGTTTACCAGCGTGTCAAACGCGGCCTGCGCCGCGGTCTTGTCCGGCTGCTTGGCATAAAACTGCTTTGCGCCTTCAAAATTGATGCTTACCATATATTGATCGCTCCTTTTATGATGAGAAAATGACAAAACCAATGTGCGCCATTATGCTTCTGCGTCGCGCGCCAGAAGCGCTGCACCGATCATACCCGCTTCGTTGCCGAGCACGGCGGGAACAAGCTTGCCGCGCGTGGAATAAAAGCATTTTTTGCTGACCTTGTCCTGAAGCGGGTCAAACAGGAACGGACCTGCCGCGCTTAAGCCGCCGCCGAGGGCGAGAACTTCCGGATCGAGGATATTATAAATCGACGCGCAGGCAGAACTCAGATGTTCAATATAATCATCGAAAACAGCCGTCGCAGCAGGGTCGCCTGCCTTGGCGCAGTCGGTGACAAGCTTGGGCGTAATCTTTGCCGGGTCGCTGCCGGTCTTTTCGGCCAGCATGCTCTCCGGGTGCGCCTGCATGGCTCGCCGCCCCTCGCGCGTGAGCGCGGACGCGGCGCAGTAGGCCTCCATGCAGCCGTGATTGCCGCAGGTACACGGCTCGCCGCCGTCGACCAGATACGCGTGGCCCAGCTCAACGCCGTGGTTCATGCCGCCGTTGAACATTTTGCCGTTCAGGATGATGCCTCCGCCAAGCCCCGTGCCGAGTGTCAGCAAAACGCCCGTTTTGCAGCCGACAAACGCACCCTTATAGAGTTCGGCCAGTGCAGCGCCGTTGGCGTCATTGGCGATATAAACAGGGATGCCGGAAAACTGCTCCTGCAGGAGTCTGCGCAGCGGAACATCGTGGAAATCCAGATTGTGCGCGTCAAGAACCGTCTCTCCGCTCGCGTCGATGCTGCCGGGGACAACTGCACCGAGCGATTCTACGCCGGAAAGCGACGCGTTCCGCTCTTCCAGCAGCGCAAGAACTGCCGCACGGATTTTTTTCGCCATGTCCACCGCCGTTGTGTGCGGAAATGGGATGGATGCTTCAGCGGTCAATTCCAGCGTCTCGTCCAGCAGGCCGATCTTGACGTTGGTGCCGCCGATATCAATGCCGATCTGATACATGTGTGTTTCCCCTTTTCTTTATTCTTCGTCTCTCAGACCCAATAATTTCATGAAATTTCCGTACAAAATCTTTTGCTGGTCGCTCTCGCTCAGACCAAGGGAGAAAAACCTGTTCAGTTCCTCCTTCGGGCTCCACATGGGAAAGTCCGTGCCGAAGATCAGCCGGTCTGGGCCGATCGCGTCGATGAAGCGCAGAACCATGTCCCGGTCAATCATGCCGAGCGTGGAGGATGTGTCGTACAGGACGCTTTCCGGCTGCAGATGCGCCAGCGACCGCGGCCAACTGCGCCAGCCGCCGAAGTGTGCAGCCACAGCCCGCAGTTCCGGCACCCGCCGCAACAGATTCGTCAGCCGTTCGGGCGAGGAAAAATCATACCGGTCGTCGCCCATATGGAACAGCACCGGAAGATCACGCCGGGCAATGGCGCGGTACGTCTCAATGCCGCGCTCGTCGTCAATGGCCAGCTTCTGAAAATCCGGGTGAATCTTAACCCCACGCAGCCCAAGTTCCAGCATGCGGTCCAGTTCTTCCTCAAATCCGTCCATACCGGGGTAGATCGTGCCAAAGGCAAGATAACCGTCATGCCCCCGGACGGCTTCAGCCAGAAACGTATTGGCGTTCCGAACCTGACTGGCATTCGTCGCGGAGTTGGAGACAGCGCAGCGGGTAATGCCCGCAAGCTTGTCCTCCGCACACAGGCGCGGCATGTCCGCCTCGCGCTCAATGGGAACGCCATAGAAGCTGCCGATGGAGTGCGACGCCTTTTCCGCCAGCTTTTCCGGGAAAATATGCGCGTGGATGTCTGCGATCTTCATGAAAAAACCTCTTTTATTCTATACGGAGATATGCCCGGTATGCAGAGCCGAGCTTTCCGTCTTCAATCAAAGTTTATCACACTTTTTCCCTGCGTACAAGTGGCAGAAAAGCCGGAATCCGCATGGGATCCCGGCAAAATTTTGTCGCTTTCTTAGGCAGCCCGGTTCCGCAGTGCAAAGGACACGGCAAAGTAGACAGCCAGCAGCAGCGCGATCGTCGCACCGGCCGAGCAGCCAAGCCAATATGCCGCGCACAGTCCCAAAAGGCCGCATACAAGCGCGGACAGAACGGAGAGCAGATGATACTGCCGCAGATTCCGCGCCAGATTGCGCGAGGACGCCGCTGGGAGCACGAGCAGGGAGTTGATAACCATCAAGCCGACCCAACTCATTGCCAGCGTCACAACGATGGCGATTGCGACGGTAAAAAGCGTTTCATTGCGCTTCGTCGCCACGCCGCGTGAGGACGCCAGCTGCGGGTGCACCGCCGTAAGCACCAGCCGGTTTGCCCCGAACACCCAAAGCAGCACGACCGCCAACAGAACCAGCGCCAGCAGGCCGATCTCCTGTGGGGAAACAGACAGGATATCACCGATGAGATAGCGGTTGAATTTTGTAAAACTCCGCCCGCCGAGCGTGACGATAAAAATGCCGAGCGCAACGGCGGTGGAGGAAAAGACGCCGATGATGGTGTCCGCCGACTGGCTCGTCCGGCTGCGGACAAAGGAAAACAGCAGCGCGAACAGAACCGACAGCCCGACCGCAAAATAGATCGGCTGCACCGCGCCGCAGAGCACACCGATGGCGATGCCCGTAAAACCGGAATGGCCCAGCGCATCGGAGAAAAAACTCATTTTTCCCGTCACGATCATCGTAGACAAC
>ERZ1026933.252-NODE-252-length-17273-cov-6.401615_pt1 | contig 17273 bp, 9 predicted proteins | sample MGYA00519252_ERZ1026933 | MGnify/ENA primary metagenome ERZ1026933 (study PRJEB26926, sample SAMN06164828) | human gut metagenome | biome: ENVO:00009003; feature: ENVO:2100002; material: ENVO:00002003 | host: Homo sapiens | place: USA | collected 2012 ... | reverse complement strand
TCGTCGGCAGCGTAGACGGTGCCGTAGTCCACCAGCCCGTGCCAGCTCTCCAGCGTGAATTCGGTCAGCTTATCCGGCATGGCTGCAAAGGCTTTCAGGAAATCCTCAATGCTGGCCCGCTGGGTCTGCATCTGATGGATTTCCGCTGTGACCGCGTCCAGTCGGGCCTTGGCCTTCTCGAATCGCTCGGTCAGGCCGTCGTAGCGTTTCTGGTATTCGGTCTGGTCGAGGGCAACGTGTGCGTTTTCGTAGATGCACTGCCGAACCATATCGGAGACCACCTGCGTCTCCTGCTGGAGTTCTTCCTGCTCTCGCTCCAAGTCGGTGGTGTCAAAGAGCAGGGCCATCATTTCCCGGCCATCCGCGATGACTGTATCCTTGGTGGCCAGGAGCTTATTTGCCGCTGACAGGAAAGCCTGCTGGATGATGTCATCGGTCAGGTGCGGAGTGCTGCAATGCTTGTCGCCGTCGAATTTGTGATTGCACTGCCAGATGACCTTCCGGTACTTGCTGTTGGAGTGCCATACCTTTGAGCCGTACCAGCTGCCGCACTCACCGCAGCGGATTTTACTGGAGAAGGTGTGGACGCCACTATGGTATTTCCGGCCCTTGCCGCGCTTCTCCATCTCACGCTGCACCATCTCGAAGGTGTCCGGGACGATGATAGCCTCGTGGTTGTCCTCCACATAGTATTGCCGGATTTCGCCCTCATTGACCTTCTTTTTCTTCGTCAGGTAATCGACGGTGTAGGTTTTTTGCAGGAGAGCGCAGCCCTTGTATTTCTCATTCGACAGGATGTTAACACATCCGCTGGCAATATTCAATTCCCTTTGTAAAAGTAACTTCCGGTTTGGCCAATGTTTGTAAAACTTACTTCCGGCTTTTCACATGCGGCACTACTTTCCCGGAATTTAATCTTGCGAGGCTTTTGGAAACCCGGAAGTTAATCGTGCAAACTGGAAGTTACTTTTGCAATCCACCGTTTGTCGAAAAGCGTATCTATTATAGCATCTAAACGGAGAACTTTCAATAACAGTCGCAGAATATTCTTGCGTTTGCAGAGAATTATCTTGTTTTTTCGACAGGAACGTGGTATCATGGAAACACACTTATAAGATTTCGGCGAAACCAAGGCTCGATGTACAGGAACAGGTTTATTATTTTGGGGTGACCATTATGGAAGTAAGTTATAAAAAACTGTGGAAACTGCTTATCGATAAAGATATGAAAAAGAAAGATTTGCAGTCGGCGGCAGGAATTAGTTGGTCGTCCGTGACAAAGCTGTCCAAGGGCGAAACGGTCAGCATGGAAGTCCTTATGAAAATCTGCAAGGTTCTCAACTGCGACATCGGAGACATCATGGAGCTACTACCGGAGGAAGCTCCAGAATCCTAAAAGAGAGGTTTGTATGGCGAAAAATCAACGTGATTTTTTCAAGAAGAAAAACGAGTGGTCTGAAATTAAGGATACGCTTCTTAGATGCTACTTGCCCCAGTATTTCCAAAAGCTCCTTGTTTCAGGGAAGCCGATTTTCTATATTGATTGCTTTGCTGGCAAAGGCAAGTTTGACGATGGAAATGATGGCTCCCCACTGATAGCAATGCAAATCATAAACGAGCGGTTAGGCATGAGCAGAATATCCCGAAAGAACAATGCAATAGTGCCTTGCTTTATTGAGCTGAATCACGCTGCAGACTTGGAACAGAACCTGATGCTGCATCCTTATCAGTATGGGACACCACAGGTAGTTGACGGGAAATTCGAGGATAATATCCGTGGCTTATTAAAGGATAAACGCGGATACAATGTCTTCCTTTACATTGACCCATATGGAATACAAGCACTTGATTCGCAGCTCTTTGATGAGATTGGCACATACGGATTTCGTTCCTTTGAGATGCTCATCAATTTCAATTCCTTCGGTTTCTTCCGAGATGCCTGCCGTGTGATGAAAGTAGATATTTCTCAGGATGATGCCTTGATGGGCCTTGATGACTTGGTTGAATATGAGCCAACAACGGTAACAGCATCTCCTCAGTCAGAGAATTTGTTGACGCGAATCGCCGGTGGAAACTACTGGATGGATATCGTCAGGGATTTTCAAATGGGTCGCATCGACGGGTATCAGGCAGAACGCAGGTTATCAGCAGAATACAAACAGCACCTGAAGCAGAAGTACAAATATGTGTTGGACATGCCCATCAGACTGAAACCTGGTCAGAGGCCCAAGTACCGGATGATACATGTTTGCGACCATGAAGACGGCTGTTTTCTTATGGCTGAAAACATGCAGCGTCGAAAAGATGAGCTGTTTGTCAACATCCAGCAAAACGGTCAATTGTCCCTCTTTAATATGATGAGCACCGTAACATCCACAGTGGAAAATGATATTTTGACGCAAGAAGAGATAGAGCAGATGGTTCTGGCCCATATCTATCAAATGACAAGTGAGACGCATATCACGGTTTTTCTTGCTGATTTTTGTAATGAATACGGAGTTATCTGCCCATTCAGGATGATATACGAGATTCTCACAAAACTCGAAAATGCTGGAACGATTGATATCGTAAGAGACCCAGCGTTAACAGCCGCAGGAAAGAAAAGAATGTTCTGGGAAGAGAAAGCTGGCCAGACCGTAATTGTTAGGAGGCACACATAATGAAGCACGTAAAAGGATTCATAACGCGGAAAACCATGCTCTATGAGACGGGGGTGGAGTATGGCGATTACACCATGAATCATGTGCTCGGCTGTGCGCACGGATGCAAGTATCCTTGTTATGCGTTCCAACAGAAAAAACGGTTCGGTAACGTAAAAAGTTATGAGGAATGGTTACAACCATATCTCGTTTCAAACACGTTGGAGCTCTTGGACAAAGAAATTCCAAAGCTGAAAGACAAAATCAAATCGGTACAGCTCTGTTTCACGACCGACCCTTTCATGTATGGATATGACGAGATAAGGAACATGAGCATTGCCGCGATTAGGAAACTAAATGAGGCAGGCATTATCTGTACTACATTGACGAAAGGTATCCTTCCGATAGAGCTGAAAGAATGCTCATTGAGAAACGAACATGGTATCACACTAATAACGCTTGATGAGGATTATCGTCGTAAAATGGAGCCCGGAGCAGCCTCGTGTGAAGAGCGCCTCGCTGCATTACGGGCATTACATGAGGCCGGGTGCAGGACATGGGTAAGTATTGAGCCTTATCCAACACCAAATCTCATAGAGCAGAACCTTCATGACCTGCTTGAGTCCGTCGGTTTTGTTGACCGGATTATATTTGGGCGCACGAACTATAGCAAAGAAGTGAGCGCATACACTGCACACAAACATTTTTATAATAAATGTGCTGCCGAGGTGGTTCAATTCTGCCAGGAGCGAAACATCAGCTATCACATCAAAGAGAAGACAATCACGGAAGAGTAATCTCCAGAGAAAAATACAGGAGGCAAAAACGCATGGCTGCTTTAGACGATTTGATTAGCCAGATTCCGGACGAGTCTCTGCGTGAGCGGATTCGTGCAGAGGTAAAGAGGGCAAATCGCCAGAAAAAATTCGGTCTGGTATTTGAAGAGCATCTGCCGGAGGCCACACCGCTTTACGATATCCCGGTAAAGCGCGGTTCCGTCGTGGCCACGAAGGACGGGCAGGTCACAGACATCTACTATGTAGAGAAAATCGAGGATGGACAGGCTGCCTGTTTCCACAAGGCGACGAAGGAGCGCGTCGTGCTTCCTGTGGATGCGCTGGTTTGCGTGGCCCAATTCGGTGAACCCATCTATCCCTATCTGCAGCCGCTGGATACCGTCTGCAATGCGCCGGACAGCGACCTGTGGCACACGCTGATCGAGGCGGACAACTACCATGCGCTCCAGCTGCTGGAATACCTCTATGCCGGAAAGGTGGATTGTATCTACATCGACCCGCCCTATAACACAGGGGCGAGAGACTGGAAATACAATAACGACTATGTGGATGGCAACGATACCTATCGACATAGCAAGTGGCTTTCGATGATGGAGAAGCGACTGAGAATTGCCAAGCGACTACTGAATCCCGCCGAATCTGTTTTGATAGTAACCATCGACGAAAAAGAGTACCTGCATTTAGGCTGCTTGTTAGAAGAACTCTTCCCGGAAGCACGCATTCAAATGGTTAGTAGCGTTATTAATAGAAAAGGTGTTGCAAAAGCGAGAGAGTTTTCAAGATGCGATGAGTATTTGTTTTTCGTAATGATGGGCGAAGCTGGCCCAGCCTTAACGGATGATAACATGCTCGATAGTGAGGGTAATAGTACGCCATCAGGGACTACCTGGCTCCCTATGAGGCGAGCAGGTACAAATTCACTCCGTAAAGATAGGCCGAGATTGTGTTATCCAATTTATGCTGATGTCAAAACCGAGCGAATCGTTAAAGTGGGTGAGTTTCTTCCACCTGAAGAAAAAATAGAAAATAACTACCGAATTACAGATGGCTTAGTAGAAATATGGCCAGTCAAAACCAATGGGGACGAAGGACGATGGCAACTACAAGGCGACACAGTTATGTCGCGTGTTAGCATGGGTACCGTTAAGGCAGTTCCCAAAAGCAATGGCACTTGGACAATTCAATATCTAAATGAAGGTGCACTAAAAGAAATCGATGAAGGAACGCTTGTAGTTACAGGTCGAGATGCAAATGGTGTGCTGATTGTCGAGCGCAGTTCGGCAAAATCTGTTGCTGCAAAGTCTATCTGGAATAAAGTTACTCATGATGCAACAGCAAATGGGACAAATCTTATAGCTAAAATCATAGGCAATTCACGGTTTTCTTTTCCTAAGTCACTATATGCTGAGCATGACGCAATTCGATTTTTTGTTGCTTCAAACCCCGATGCTCTTATTATAGATTTCTTTGCTGGCTCAGGCACGACGCTTCACGCGGTCAATCTTTTAAACGCAGAAGACGGTGGACATCGGCGCTGTATCTTGGTCACAAATAATGAGGTTTCCGCAGATGAAGCAAAGGCTCTTACGGAAAGAGGTTTTCAGCCCGGAGACGAGGAATGGAACAAACTCGGTATCGCCCGCTATGTGACATGGCCGCGCACCGTCTGCTCCATCGAGGGCCATGATGTGAATGGAAAGCCACTCAAGGGAGACTACATTACCAGCGGAGAGGAACCGATGCACATGGCCGATGGCTTCAAGGCCAATGCTGCTTTTTTCAAGCTGGGCTTCCTCGATAAGAACGCCGTGGCGCTGGGACGCCAGTTTAAAGAGCTCCTTCCGGTGCTCTGGCTGAAAGCTGGTGCTCACGGGCCTTGTCCCGCGCTTGAGGAGACAGCGGAAGCGCCCGACATGCTGGTGCTGCCGGTGAACCGTTTCGCCGTGCTGACTGACGAATCGCAGTATGAGGAGTTTGCTGCGCGGGTGAACGGCGAGGACTCCATTACGACGGTATATATCGTGACCGATTCTGAACCGGGCTATCGGGAGATGGTTTCCGGCTTGCATGCTGAAGACACCTATCAGCTTTACAGAGACTATCTGGATAACTTCCGAATTAACCACGGAGGACGCTAAGATGAAAGTAGAATTATTTCCGTTCCAGAAGATGGCGCTATTCCAGCTGCGGAGAAAGACTGCTGAGGCCCTCGGCTCCTACCAGCGCACCCATACACCGCAGGTACTTTCTTTCACCGCTCCTACCGGCGCGGGTAAGACCATCATCTTGGCGTCTCTGATTGAATCTATCTATTTCGGTGATGAGGAGTATCCCGACCAGCCGGATGCCATCTTTGTCTGGCTCTCGGATTCTCCGGAGCTCAACGAGCAGTCGCGCAGCAAAATCGACCTAAAGGCGGACAAGATTCGGCTCGACCAGTGTGTGACTATCACCGATGAATCCTTTGACCAGGAAATGTTGGATGATGGGCATATCTATTTCCTGAATACCCAGAAGCTGGGTAAGAGCAGTAATCTGACAAAGAAGGGCGACGGACGCACCTTCACCATCTGGGAAACGCTGCAGAACACGATGGACGAGAAGTACGACCGCTTGTACTTCATCATTGACGAGGCCCACCGTGGCATGCAGGGACGCGCTGCTGCGCAGGCCACCACCATCATGCAGAAGTTCCTCAAGGGCAGCCGGGAAGACCGTCTGGCTCCCGTTCCCGTCGTGCTTGGCGTGACCGCTACGCCGGAGCGTTTCAACAATCTGGTGTCCGGGACAGAGTCGACCATCCAGAAGGTCATCGTGTCCGCCGACGATGTTCGGGCATCCGGTCTGCTGAAAGACAGAATCATCATCGCCTATCCGGAGGATGCCTCCGGAAGCAAGGATATGGCCGTGTTGCAGGCTGCCGCTGATGACTGGAAGCAGAAATGGGAGCACTGGTCTCAGTATTGTCAGGAGCAGCACTACGCCTATGTGAATCCGGTTTTCGTGATTCAGGTGCAAAACCAGACCGGCAGCGGCATTTCCGATACTGACTTGGATGACTGCCTCCGGAAGATTGAGGAGCGGACAGGCTTTCACTTCCAGGATGGAGAAGTCGTACATACCTTTGGCCAGACGACCAGCACCATCCAAATCAATGGCGTCGCAGTCAGATATCTGGAGCCATCCCGCATCGCGGATGAGAAGAATGTCAAGGTGGTTTTCTTCAAGGAGAATCTCTCCACTGGCTGGGACTGCCCTCGCGCTGAAACCATAATGTCTTTCCGTCGTGCCACAGACGCGACCTATATCGCGCAGCTCCTCGGCAGAATGGTCAGAACGCCCATGCAGATGCATATTCAGGTGGATGATGTTTTGAACGACGTGCACCTTTATTTGCCGTACTTTGATGCACAGACCGTTGAGGATGTGGTTAAGGCCCTTCAGAGTACCGAGGGCGGTGAGATTCCCACCGATGTTATCGGCGACTCCTTCGAGAACAGTACCATTGAAACGTGGACTGTCCGGCCTACCAGACCGGCTCCCGCCCAGCGTCCCGCGAGGCCGAAGCCGCAGGTTCCCGGCCAGATGTCTTTGGGAGACAGCCCTTCCCCTGAGACCGGCAATGAACCTTCCGCGCAGGAGGCGACGCAGCAGACGCCCTCGCAAAGTGGTAGCACCTCATTCGGCGCACCAGCGGCACCTGCTTCCGGTACCACGGATACCATGCGCCCGGTTAGTGGCGTGAGCACCGAAACGCCTGCAAATGGAGCTGCTGCAGGGGCAGAGCCTTCCGGTGCAACGGAACCGCAGCCTGCTCCGGAAGACGTTCCCGAAGAGCCGGAGCTTGACCGCGAGGCCATCGTAAAGGCCATCAATGATGCCGGACTTCTGACCTACGATGTGCGCAGGGTCAGAATCAACGACTATCTGAAATCCCTGTTCAGCCTCACCCGGCTCCTGACGCAGTCCGGCCTTCAGCCCTCTGCCTCCTATGATGTTGTGAATGAAATCGTGGAGATGATTCGCACTTTCATCAAAAAGACAAAGGACGAGGGCAAATACGACGAACTGGCCACACAGGTGCTGCAGTTCAAGCTGAAAACGCAGACATTTGATGTGTTCGGCGAGTCTGTGGACGACCACGCGGAGATGGATTTGTTCTCCACCACGGACACCGACCTCGACCGTCAGTTCCGTCTTGCGGAGCTCAAGCTGGGCAATGAGGGTGTCGGCATCCGCTATGGCACCCAATACGCAGATGACGATAATCCTGCCGGATATAAAATCGACGTTATCATCTTTGCTGCCGACGCAGACTGCATGGATATGCTCCATAACTATGCCCGCAGTCGCTTCCACGATATAAATGACGCAAATCGCCGCCGTATCACCGGCCTGACTGAGCGGTACCGGAAGAAGTATGACAGCATCGTTTCCGATGGCGACATCATCAGTAAGCATAACTTCCGGCTGCCGGAGACCATCAGCATCGAGCGCAGTAATGTCGGCGAGGCTTATACCGACCATCTGTTTGTGGACAATGCGACCGGCAAGGCGGTCATCAACCTGAACAATTGGGAAAAGGCTGTCCTTCAGGCCGAACGTGGCCGATCGGATTATATCTGCTGGCTCCGCAATCCGCCGAGGAAGTCATGGTCACTGTGCATCCCCTATGAGCAGAACGCGGAGAAGAAATCGATGTATCCCGATTTTTTGATTATCCGGAAGGACGAGATGGGCTTTGTCATTGATATTTTGGAGCCTCACGATGGCACCAGAACGGACAATCTGGGCAAGGCTAAGGGCTTTGCTGAGTATGCCCGTCAGAATCCCGGTGTCGGCAGGCTTCAGCTTATCCGACTGCTTAACGGGCGCATCAAGAGACTGGATATGTCCCGCAGCGCCGTCCGTGACCGCGTTTCTCACGCGATGTCCAATGACGAGCTTGACCATATTTTTGATGAGGATGGATTTTTTGGTTAAAGGCTGGTGAAGCAGAATGTACGACGAGAACATCATATCCCGGATGAACGATTATCTTCACAAGGCCGCGCAAGCACTGGCGTCGTGGCTTTCTGTGATGCTGCCCAAATCCGGCGAAGACTGGTGGGAGGAGTGCGTACTCTCCAATCTGAGTTATCCCCAGAGAGAGCTCATTGAGAAAAAGGGTCTTTCCAAGCTGGAGGAATTAGACCTTGCAGCGCTTCTTCGTGTTGCCAACAAGTCTTGGTACACGATGCGCGGCTACGCCTATCTTCCGACCAGTGAGCGGGAGTGCATCCGCGATATGATTGGCGTCCGGAACAACTGGGCGCATGTCAGCGCGGAACTTCCCGGCAAGGATACCATCGTATCGGACATTGAATGCCTCATCCGGTTCTTCACCCAGATGAACCGGAGCGGACTGATTCCTGATTTGGAACAGTTCAAAGCAAGGGTGGAGCGGCCCGAAGCATTTAAGGATGAAACACCTCCGCAGCCAGTGCTTCGCCCAACCGTTACCGTGCCCAAGCAGGCAGATGTCATCGTGGAACCGGAGGTTGTGCAAGAGAACGATATCACAGAAAGAAGCCTCGTTTACATCGTCGGCAGCCCGGACACCAAGGGTATGGTATTTTCTGTTACGCAGCTTGGCGACACCAAGAAGTACGAGGTGTTCGTCGAAGGTGCGCTAAAGACCTATTATGAGGGTCAGATTGCGCTGGTGAGCAGCACACCTGAATATGAGTGGGTGGATTCTGAGACCCTGCGAAGCTACCTTTCTGCCTACCAGATTAACAATCCGTCTGCCGGAAATCTGTATTCCCTTAATGCTGCCCGTATCGATTTCGTGCCCTATCAGTTCCGACCGGCATTGAAGCTGATAAAGGCAGACGAACCAAGAATTCTGATTGCAGACAGCGTCGGTGTCGGTAAAACCATCGAGGCCGGTCTGATTATCAAGGAGCTGCAGGCCCGCTCCGATTTGGAAAACATCATGATTATCTGCCCGAAGCCGCTTGTCGCAGACCGCAAGTGGGAAAATGAGATGAAGCGCTTTGACGAGGAATTCACGCCCTTGGATGGCGATACTCTTCGGCAGATTATCTCTGATACCGACCGTGACGGCGAATGGCCTACCCGCTATGGAAAGGTCATCGTCCCGTATTCCATTCTGGATGCGAGGACATACCAAGGGAACCAATCCAAGAGCCATAAGAGCTTCGGCCTCCAACAATTAGACCCGGCACCGCATTTTGATTTGGTCATCATTGATGAGGCCCACCATCTGCGCAATGGCAGCATGGAGAAGGACAAGGCATTTGCATATAAGTTCGTCCACTACTTCTGTCAACACGCAGACGCTGTCGTAATGCTGACCGCGACTCCGTTGCAGACAAGTGACGACGACCTGTACACGCTGCTTAATCTGCTGCGCCCGGATGTCGTAATCGACAAGAAGAGCTTCACGATGATGTCGCGTCCGAATCCGTATATCTCTCAGTGCGCCCACATCGTTCGAGCTGCGAAGGAAAACTGGAAAGCAGAAGCACTGGAAACGCTGGATAGTGTTCTCACGACCCAATGGGGCGAAAATGTAATCGCAAACAATCCGGTATTTGAGCAAATCCGGAAGGTTCTCAGACAGGACACCATCACCCGTGAGGAGCGGGTAAAACTCATTACCGATATTGAGTCTCTCCATAGCTTCAATATGATGCTCAACCGGACGCGCAGAAAGGATATCCAAGATTTCTGCATTCGGAGAACGCATACGCTGGAGAGCGATTTTACTGACCAACAGCGGGAGCTCCATGATGCTCTCTTGACTTTTGAAGTCGCTGCGCTGTCCAAATTGCACGGTGGCCGTGGCGTCAAATTTATGATGTCAACGATTCGCCGTCAGGCTGCAAGCTGCATCTTTGGCCTTGCTCCGCACATTCGGGGTATCATTGACCGCAGATTCGAGCAGATGACGGACGACCCGGAATTTGATTTTGATGAAGGCGAGTTCAGTGAGATGGACTTGGAGACATTCCACTCCATCGCAAAGAACATTCTGGAAATGGCGGATAACCTGCCGGAGGACGACCCGAAATTCGATGGGGTGCTCCAGATTATCCGAGAAAAGCAGAAATCTGAAAATAATAAAATCATCCTGTTCAGCACATTCCGCTACACGCTGTATTATATCAAAAGAAAGCTGCGAGAAGCGGGATTTCGTGTCGAGCAAATCGATGGTAGCGTTAAAAATGATGACCGGCTGGATTTCCGGGCTCGGTTTGAACTCCCGAAGGATGACCCGGAAGCCATTGACATCATGCTTTTCACAGAAGTCGGCTCTGAAGGCTTGGACTATCAGTTCTGTGACATGATGATAAACTATGACCTGCCTTGGAATCCCATGCGCATCGAGCAGCGCATTGGTCGTATCGACCGCCGAGGCCAAGGGAGCGAAGTTGTAAACATCTATAACGTTATCACCAGTGATACTGTGGATGCTGACATTTATGACCGCTGCCTCTCTCGCATCGGTGTCTTTGAAGGGAGCATCGGTGAATGCGAGGAGATTCTCGGCGAAATCGGCAGGCAAATTGAGCTGATAGCACTGGATACCAGCCTTACGGATGCAGAGCGAAAAGCAAAGCTGGAGCAGATGGCCGATAATGAGGTGCGCAAGGCCCAGGAGCTGAACAAGCTGGAAAGCGAGGAGAAGGAGCTATTCGGGTTCGATTTGTCGAACTATACGATGTCAAAGGAAATTCAGGAGGCAGAAAGTCCCTTCCTGTCGGCCAGAAGCATTCAGCACCTTGTCGAGATGTATCTCAATCACCGATTAGGTGGTAGCAATTATATCCTTGGTGATGGTGCTCTGAAAACACTGCGCCTAAGTGCAGTGGCGCGTTCTGAAATCCTGTCTGACCTCAGAAATCTGACTGGCCTGCGGAACAGCCTGCGTAGGAAATGGGAGGTTTATCTTAAGGGCAACAATCCGAACCACCCGATTACTTTTGATTCAGAAGCTGCCGAGAAAAACCGAACCGCCTTTTTCGTTACTCCGGTGCACCCGCTGGTCAAACAAGCCGCATTCTATTTTGCCACCAACAAGCTCGTTTATATTCACTTGGAATACTACTCTGACGAGATTCCAGCCGGTGATTACCCGATGTCTATTTATGCGTGGGATTATGTTGGGATTCGTTCAAATTTCAAATTGGTAGCAATCTGTGAAGAGCCGAGAATTGCAGCAGAGCTCCCGGAATACATCCTGACAGCTGCCGCAGTTGACTATTCTTCAAAGCTAAAGCCGGAGGCATGGGATGCTTTGGAGGAACACCATGTCCGGATGTGGCAAGCTGAGAAAGCCCAGCATATAGAGTCTACAAGGCAAGTCGCTCGCTATAAATTAGAGAGCTTAAAGAACAATTACCGAAACCGGAAATTGCTCTTGGAAAGAAAAATTGCTGAGGCCGGGGATGAACGAATTGCAACTATGCATCGCTCTGAATTGGAAAACGCTACACAGCGTTATCAGCAGAAGGTTTCAGAGATTGAAGCGAAGATTGCGAAGGCAGATATACATACTACGTTGATTGCAAACGGGGTTATCACGGTAAAGTAAAGAGGTGAGCGCTTTGAATATAGCTGATGAGATTCTCCAGAATCAAGATAGGGACGGCATGCTCAGGCGGTCGCTCGAACGGATAATTCAGCTCTATACCGATAAATCACACTTTGTCTACGAACTGCTCCAGAACGCGGAAGACGCAGGAGCTACCGGAATTCGGTTTGTCCAATACTCTGACAGGCTTGAAGTGATGCACGATGGAAAATCCTTCACTACGGAGAACCTGCAGGGCCTGTGCGACATAGGGCAGTCGGACAAGGTTAATGATTTAAACCAGATTGGCGAATTCGGTGTCGGCTTCAAATCAGTCTTTGGCATATGTGAAACGGTCAGGCTGTATAGCTCGCCGCGCAAAAAGGAGCTGGCAGAAAATTGCCATCCCTTCGCTGTTGAGATAAAGGACTTCACGAAGCCCGTAGATATCCTTGCCGTTGATGTTCCGGCTGGCTATACGACCCTCTTCGTGTTCCCATATAGCGTTGGATTCCAGTTTTCGGGATTTAAAAATCTGGCTGCGCTGAATGAAGCTATTACAAAGCGACTCAAAAATCTCGGAGTGACTACGCTCCTTTTCATGCGGCACCTCGAACTCATTGAGTACGAAATCAAGATTCCGGGCAAAGAAGCATCAGGGGAATATTTACTGGATGCTGAGCCGGTAAATGATCACTGCACCCGCGTGTCGGCAATTGAATCCGAGGATGATAAGACGGACGAGTCTCTGTCATTCATCAAATTTTCGATGCCGATTGATTCGATGGTTTCTACCCGTACAATTGACGTTGCGTTCACTGTCGCAACAGACAAAGAAGGAAAAACCACTTTCCAAAAAGCAAAGAATCCGTATATCTCCGTTTACTTCCCGACAGAGACCGAAAGCAAACTTGACTTCATTGTCCAAGGCCCGTTCCGCACTACTCCAAACCGGAGCAGTGTTCCTGCCGATGAAGAGGAAAACGAGGCTCTGGCTGAACAAACGGCCAAGCTCCTCAGGCAGAGTGTCCTTGAGCTGCGCGATATGGGGCTCCTCGACTTGAGTCTGATTCGGATTCTGCCTCTTGATGAGGACGACTTTGATGTCTATCCGCTTTTCTATCCTTTATACGAAGAAATGCGAGATTTGTTTTCGTCGGAGCGCGTTTTGCCGGTTAAGGATGGGAAGGGCTACACTAAGGCTGCCAATGCAGTTATTGCGAGAAGCAGAGAAATTGCAGAGCTATTGCCCAGCGAGTTAATCTCGGAACTTATTAACGGCAAAAGACATTATGAATGGCTTCCGGTTTCGTTGACGGAGACAGGCCCGTACAAAGATGTGCTCTCTTATTTCTCCAGCATTTTGGGAATAGAGGTTATCCGTCCGGAAGACCTTAGAAGCTACTTCAACGACAATCACAGTTTTTTGGAAAACCGAGATAATGACTGGCTCGTTAGGCTTTACAAGCTGTATGAGACTGTCCCGAATATTTTCTCCGAATCAAATTACAGAAATATTCTCGACGCTGTGATTGTCCGCACAGCATCCAACTGCATGGTTGCTCCATACCGAAAATCGCAGTCTTCTTATTTGCCCAATGTATTTCTTCCGTCGAAGAAGGCGATGCAGGCCGAGGTGGAATTTGTCCATCCATATCTATTTGAGAAGTGCCGCGCCTTCTTTGAAAATGTGCTGCACCTGAAGACGCCCAACGAGTACGAGCACTTTGTAAAATCTCTTGAAAAGCGGTATGCTGGTACAGATTTTAGCGGTTCATTTGAGGAGCACGTACAAGACATTCACGCCCTTGTCAAGTATCTCAGGAATTCTGACTACGAGGCTGACCTGAGACAGATTGTTCGGAAAGCGTTCTACATAAAGTGCAGGTCAGGAGGAAAGGCATACTGGGCACGGCCACATTCAAAGGTTATTCGGTTCCCTCAGTCCGAAACCGGTCTAATGCTGGAGCAATACTACAAAGGCATTGCGCCGGATATCTACTTTGTCGATTTTGACGCATACCAGTCAGCCGGAATCACCTTTGATGACCTACGGGCGCTTGGCGTTACAGACAAAATCATCACCGGGGACGAAAAAACCTGGGGTGAATACTATACCGGCAATCCTGGCCGACAGCCTGAGTGGAGAACGACCGGAGACTTTCGCTGGAAACTCGGCATTGATAAGTTGGAAGAGGCCCTTCTCTACATCTCCCAGCATGCGAAAGCTAAAGACGCCTTAATAAAATCACAGGTGATTTTTAAGACACTGCAGGAGAACATGTCCCGCCTTGCTGGTACGGTTTATATCGGCGGAGGAACGCCAAATAAATATGACGAGCCTGCAGATGTAATCCATACTCTGAATAGGGATGGGTTTAATTGGCGTTTTTCTGACTGGAACGGAAAATGGCTCTATACTGAGTCTGGGGAGCTGGTCTCGCACAAGGCTATATCAAAACACGATTTGAACAAGGCACTATACGGAAAAGTCAGCCTCGATTCAAATTTGTACGACATTCTGGGCTTTAAGAAAGGGAAAATTGACCAGCATGAGGCCATTGTGAAGGATTACGATGCTCTGCCGGATGAGAAGAAACAGTCCTACTTTGAAATTGAGCTGGAGCGCCGCTTCCACATTACACCTGAGCAGCTCAGTCGTGAATTTGGTGGTCTGTCTCTACAGGAAGGCTCTTCTGGTCAATCTGAGGAGGACGAATTTGAGTTCCCGACCGGTTCCATTAAGAACTGGGAGGCGCTGAAGAAGCATGCCGCTCAAATACTGTCCTATGCCAGCCCAACCGTATATGCGACTGTCGTCAGGCGTATCCGCGTCAGTCGACCGCAAGACGATGTCCGCGCATACCTGATGAATATGTATCGCGTAAACTCGTCTTATCGGTATGCCTGCCAGCTGTGCCACAAGCCGTTCTCCAATGTGGAAATGTGCCAGCTGGAACAGAAGCCGGATGTAGAGCTCGACCCGTTGAATGTCTGCCTTTGTCCGAATTGCGCCGCAAAGTTTAGAACGCTGCGAAATGATAAGTATCTGGCAGACCGGCTCATAGATTCTATCCTTGATGTGTCGGAAAATGAGATTGAGGAGAACGACCACGTTTCAGTTGCTATCAACGACTATGATTTCTGGTTCACACCTACTCATATCGCGGAAATTATAGAGCTTCTTAAGCTGAAGAAAAAAGCTGCAGAGGAGCGCAAAGCCCAACCGCAGACTGCCAGTAAGCCCAATGCGAAGGCAGTGGCAAAAGCGCCGGAGTCGAATAGAGCTGCACCTGTGCAGCCTGTTAAGGAAGAAACTCCACCTTCTACTCCGGAGCCGGAAGAGGAAGGACTGCAGAGCGATACAAGCGCATATGGCGAGCTCATTGGTAGACGGGTGTTCCACAAATCGAAAAAAGCATACGCTCGTGTTGTTGGATGCGACGGAGAGTATGTGGTCTTGAATTTCGAGAGTGGGGATAAAGCCGGTCAGGATGTCAGGTATAACCTGACCATGTGCTTGAATAATGGTTGGATTGAAGTCGTCGACTAATACTTTTTAATTTTGCCGGAACCATTTAATTTTGGCATACATTTTAATTATTCCTTGAGCCAGCTGTGCTGGAGCCCAGATGTCAGCATCGGGCACACCATGGCTGTGCTCTGACGGGGCAAATTGAACACCGACAAATACAGCGAAAACCGCAAGAAACGCCTTGTTTCCTGCGGTTTTCGCTATTTTTACACTTTTCCGGCGACCGGGCTTGTATCAAAGATTACGTCTTTATAGATCCGCCCTACAACACCGGCAACGAGGGCTGGGTCTATAACGATAATGTCAATGACCCGAAGATCAAAAAATGGCTGGGCGAGGTTGTCGGCAAGGAGGGCGAGGACTTGACCCGCCATGACAAGTGGCTGTGCATGATGTACCCACGCTTGAAGCTGCTGCAAAAGCTGCTGGCGAACGACGGAGTTATTTTCATCAGCATTGATGATACGGAGTATGCCAATCTCAAGTTGATTTATGATGAGATTTTCGGCAGTAACTGCTTTGTTTCCAATATTTCCTGGCAGCGTACATATTCCACCCGCAATGACTCCAAGGGTATTGTGAACGAGGTAGAACATCTTGTGGTGTATAGCAAACTGCCTGATTGGAACCCGAACAAACTACCCCGCACAGCGGAAATGGATGCAAAATACAAAAATCCAGACAATGACAGAACACTCTGGCGAACAGATAACGCGTTTGCACCGGAAGCTGCCACGCATCAAGGTATGGTTTATACAATCCAGCATCCGTTTACAGGGAAAATGTTATATCCGAGTAACGGTGCTTGTTGGCGCTATCAGCAAGATCAAATGTTGGAAATCATGCGCGGATGGTGCGGATACGAACTCCGCGATTTGAATGACGCACATGAGCGTGCTGTTGTATGCGGCGTTCCGGAAAGCGATGTGCGACAGGGCGTACAGGCAATCGTTCTTTCTGAATCACTCGAAATATCCGCGCAGAAGGCACAGGCGGTATACTCTGGAGTTTGGCATCGACACTTTCCGCAAATACTCTGCAAACGCAGCACAGATACTTCCACCACTTAAAAAATGCGTGGATCAGCATATCGAATTAGCCGTCAACATCTTCAAAAAATCTGGTCAGATGACACGCTTGATATTAATATACGGCTGTTTATTGCTTATATCGTGGAAGAGAGAATGCGCGAGTTTGGTGACCGTTGGATGGCAGAAGGAGAAATCGAAAATATAAGGCAGTGGGAGAGCAAAAACACACTTGATTCCACACTTTCAAACAACTATGGAAGTTGCCTTGAATTTTTTGTTCAAAATGAGCTTGTATATGCAAGCAGTTGGACAAGCTATGGAAATCCGCGAGAGTATACTTTATTCCCTTCTCTACAGGAACTCCTTTTTAATTGTCCCCATAAGATTATGGAGGAATTGCAAAAAGTCAAAGATGCCTATCATTTGGATTTGCCATTTTGAGTTTTAAGAAGCCCAGCATCACGCCAAACGGCGCGATGCTGGGCTTCTTACTTAATTCCATTCCTCAGCTAAAAGAAAATCGCGGATATTTCGGTGTTTGATACCGTTTCGGCTCATGTCAAACTCATCGAGCGAAACAACGTACTTCGGGAAGTTGTCGCGGATATTATCATACGCGCCAAACTCACGGTTGATCGTTTCTTCCGATGCCAGCAGATAAGTGACCTGAACATACAGCTTTTCGCCGCGC
>ERZ1026933.248-NODE-248-length-17334-cov-7.484692_pt1 | contig 17334 bp, 15 predicted proteins | sample MGYA00519252_ERZ1026933 | MGnify/ENA primary metagenome ERZ1026933 (study PRJEB26926, sample SAMN06164828) | human gut metagenome | biome: ENVO:00009003; feature: ENVO:2100002; material: ENVO:00002003 | host: Homo sapiens | place: USA | collected 2012 ... | reverse complement strand
GCTCGGAGATGTGTATAAGAGACAGGCTGCGGACTTAGCCTCGTCTTTGCTGACGCCTTCGATGCCGGAAATGGCGGTGAAGTCGTTGTAGAAGTCAGCAACAGTGTTGCCAATGATGACCTGGAACTGGCCAGCCTGGGTGAAGCTGCCTTTAACGGAAGGGATAGCCTCGATGGCTTCGATGTTTGCCAGTGCGGGATCATTCAGAACGAAGCGCATTCTGGTCATGCAGTGGCTGACTGTTGCGATGTTTTCCTTGCCACCAACCAGCTCCAGCAGCTTGGCGGCATCCTGGGTGTACTTGCCCATGATTGTGGTTCCTCCTGTATATTTTTATCTTGAACTTGTTTGAACAAGTTCCTTATGGCATCTTTATATCACACTTGTTTGAACAAGTCAATAAAGAAATAATAAGTTATTTCCCATCAATACATATTTTGTAACAACATACAAAACCGATATTTACATTTTGTTCATTATTACTATCACAGATTAATTAGACGATTCATACTATTTCTCGATAAAATGGTTAACACCATTTTATCCTGCGAATCCTTCGCAGGCCGCCGGTGGCGGCGAGAAATGTATGGACTTACGTTTTTTGCGGCTACGCCGCTGGCTGCTGAAACAGCAGCCGAATAAAACGGTTTTTAACCGTTTTATTGAAAACTAGTATCACATCTGCTTGTAATTGTTTCCTTTATTCGCTGATTTGTACACTTGATTTTTACGGATACTTCCGATATACTATTCGATGTTCAAACAAGTTTAAGAAGGTGTTGTCTTTGACGAAGTCCAAATTTGAAGAAATCTACAGAGATTTAAAGTATCATGTGGAGCAGGGAGATTATCTGTATAGCGAACTGCTTCCCTCTGAAAATAATCTGATTGGAATTTATGACTGCTCCCGCAATACTATCCGCCGGGCCATTGCCGGACTAGTGGGGGACGGTTATGTTCAGGCTGTCCACGGTAAGGGTGTGCAGGTAATTTTTCAGCCCTCGGAAAAAACCAATTTTACCGTCGGCCGCATTGAATCCTTCCAGGAAACCGCTGCCAGAAACCGGATGATCTATTGCACAAAAGTAGTTGTTTACGAAACAATTACCGTTGATGAGTCCCTGTCCCGGGAAAGCAGCTTTCCTGTAGGCAGTGAAGTACTTCATATCTGCCGTGTCCGCAGCGTGGATGACAAGCCCCTGATTTTGGACGTTAACTATTTCCTGAAATCCGCTGTTCCCGGTTTGACAAAAGAAATCGCAGAAAACTCCATCTACGCTTACCTGGAACAGGAATTAAAGATGCAGATTGTCACCAGTAAGCGAAGAATTACGGTAGAAAAGGCCACACCCCAGGACCGGGAACTGATCTTTATGGACAGTTATAACTGCCTGGCTGTGGTGACCAGCAATACCTTTAATTCTGACGGTGTGATGTTCGAATATACCCAGTCCCGGCATCAGCCGGAATACTTTTCCTTCCACGATACTGCTACCCGAAAGAAAGCAGCAACTTAACAAATAAACGCCTCTGGCTTTTCTTCGCCAGAGGCGTTTTTTGTGTCAATATTTCACCAAATTATTCCAGATGTACAAACTGCAGCTCTATCAATACGCAAATTAATGATCGTGCATAATATATTAACCGGAAAATTTTTAGAGTTTTATTGAAGCGGCTGGATTCCGGGATCCAACTGCATGGTTTGGTAAGCAAGGTATGCCGTTTCTTCCAATGCGGCTGCATTGGATACCGCATCCAATGCTGTTTGACCCCAGGCATAGGCACTGTGACTCACCAGCAGCACAGCAGGTGTTCGTTGCGGGCCGATACTGCGTTCGTGGAATGTGTCCCGTATTTCCATAGCAGAAGATGCACAGGGAATCTCCACTTGGAAACGGTCTTTATGGGAAGTTCCCAGAACTGGAATATCCATACCAACCTGTGCAAAAATTGTGGCATATTCTTTGAGGCTGAGGCAAGAGCGGTCTTTAGCCCCCGGTCATGACAGGATTTAAGAAAACATCTCATTCCGGGCAGAACGTCATTGGGCGTGAGATTTTGCAGCAGCTCCACGTATCGGCTGTTCTTGACGGCAGCCAGCTCGTCCTTTTCTGCCTGTGTGTACTGCTTTTTGCTTCTCTCAAGGATGATGTTCAGGGAATCCATGCGGCTCACTCCGCGCAGGCGTTTGTTAATCTGCTCGTCAAAGTATAGGCCTTCCCTTCTATGATAAGCTGAAACTCGGCAGTCCTGCGCTCAACGATACTGAAGAAACGCCGGAACGTGAGCTTCACGCCGTCAACAGTATAGCTTCTTGTAAGCAGGCCGGAGCGCATATCTAACTCTTCATAGTAATCCGAGAAGTTGGAGGTATGAAGGTCAACCGTTTTTCCATTGATCTCAACGCCTATTGCGGCAAAATTCACTGCATTGATAACTTTGCCAAAATACTTCGGATATCCGTTCTTCCACCAGCCCACACGAGTCTTGTCTGGAAACCAGATGCCCGCAATGTATGTCCCTGTATGGCTGTCGCCGGAAAAGCCCTCTTCGAAGTTGCCGCGCATGCCCATGTAGCCGTTACCGATGGATGTTAGGCTCTCATAAAGGCGGATATCCCCTTCATTGAAAGCATGGGTGGAAAGCTTCCACGCATGAATGTCAAATACTCTTTTATACATATACTTCTCCTATAATAAACGCACGGTTTTCTCCGTGCGTTTACATTCGTAATCACTCAAAACCGAGCTCTGCCAGCGCTCCTATCAAATCGTGAGACAATGCCATAGATTGCAGCTCATGAATTACTGCTGCCGGGTTCTTTTTAGCACAAATGCGGTTATATATCTTTTCTTTAAGTTCGTAACCGATCCTGCAGTGCTGTAAAAGCTTGAAAATCCTCTTGCTGCGGTCAATATCGGCAAGCTCAGCATTGAGCACTTGCAGCTCAATTTTGCCACTGTTCTTTCCAAATGTGACGGTCAGCACCTTTTTTTCTGTATCGTAAGTCTTTTCATAGGCAACATCGGATTTGACTGTGCTGTTTTTTATGCCGTAGAAACACACTCTGTATCGGCGCATCGCGGGTCTTACACGGAAACTGTCTTCATCTGGCTTAATGGAAAACCGCATTGCATCCTCGCTCCACTTGACTTCAAACCGCGTCAAGGCAGCATGCTCATCACTGCCGTCGTCCTCATACATGGTGTATTCGCCGCTATCACCGCAGAACACATTCACGTCAATGGCCTCAGGCAGCTCTACACCAAAACGTTCAGCTTCCTGTTCACCTGTAAGAGGCACAATCGCACCGGCTTTGGCAAAGACGGGTATCTGTGAAAGGGGCCTGTGCAGGATTTTCATCCCGCCCCCGGAATATCTCTGTGCGGTGAAAAAGTCGTAATAAGTACCCTCTGGCAGCCATGCAGCAACGCTCCCCATGCCGGTCTCTGCGCTTACGGGCGAGGTAATAGGACAAACGATGAGCTGTGAGCCAAAATAATACTGGTTGGGAACCTGATAGGCTTCCTCTGCACGGGGATAGAGGTAATACATGGGGCGCAGAGGCATAATACCGTGTCTTGCTGACTCGAAATTCATCGTGTAAAGATAGGGAACAAGGCGATGACGCAGACGCAGAAAGGCTTTCAGTATGCTGCATACTTCGCCAGAATAGTTCCACGGTTCTCTGCCGCTGAAGATGTTAGATGTGCTGTGCAGGCGCATGATGGGTGAGAAAGCACCGAACTGCACCCAGCGGACAGTCAGTTCCTCGTCGTATGTTCCGGCGCAATGTCCGCCAATATCATGGCTCCACCAGCCGTATCCGATATTCGCAGCTGTAGCTGTGAAATAAGGCTGGAAGCGGAGAGAGTCCCAGCTAATGATCGTGTCACCGGAGAAGCCGATGGGGTAACGGTGGCTACCGGGGCCGGCGTAGCGGGATAAAATCAACGGGCGTTGGTTTATCTCGGCACTGTGGAGAGTATGAAAATGATTCAGGAGCCACAAAGGGTCTGCGCCGTCAATGCAGGATGCGTCACCCTGTTGCCAGTCGATCCACCAGAAATCCACGCCCTCGTCCTCACGGGGCTTTAAGAGGCATTTAAAATAGGTATCGACAAAATCCTTGCTGCACATATCAAAGGGGATATCCCGACCGGACGCAGGGTCGAGCCCCATGCGCACGGCGGCCTCGACGTACTGCTCCTCATGGGGCTGTATACCCTCTGCGGGATGGAGATTGAGAGCGCATTTTAAGCCGCGGGAATGGAGCTGGCTCAGGAAATTCTTTGGATCACGAAACAGCTCTTTATTCCATGTGTATCCCGTCCAGCCCTTGCCCTGCTTGGCTGTTATATCTGTAATATGCCAGTCCATGTCCATGACAGCTACACTGAACGGTACCCGCTCGGCGCGGAATCTGTCCATGAGGTTCAGGTATTCGTCATCGGAATAGGCGTGGAAACGGCTCCACCAATTGCCGAAAGCATAACGTGGCAACATAGGCGGCCTTCCGCTGAGTTCGAAAAAGTCATTAAGAGCCGCCTGATATTCAAGGCCGTAACCGAAGAAATATAGGTCGATTGCTTTTTCTGCGCGAGACATTATGGCTCCGTCGCTCTCAATAAGCGGTGAATCACTGTCATCAATAACGCTGTATCCCTGAAGACGCGACTGGATGCCTTTTCTGAGCGGTATCTCGCCATCAGCCATGTCAAGTGTGCGTGCAGTGCCGCCGAGATTCTCGCGAAGCTTATCGCCATAGTGCCAAGTGCTATAGATGCCGCGAGTCTCACTTCTAACTTTTATAGAAAGTCCGCCAGCGGAGAAAGGCTTTTCATCGTAAAACAGGCTTAGATATTCCGTGTGTATTTCCAGCTTGCCATTATGACGGCAGACTTCAAATTTCGGCGCATCAAAATTTCTGCAGCATGCAAATACGGAAGGCCTATCCTCAAATATATTGCTTTCGCAGTATTCGAGGCGTAACATTCGTGATGCGAGCACAGTAATTCTATAATGCTCACCGGTCACGCACTGCATATCGTTGCTTTTGCCGTTTATGATGTCATAGGACATACGAGTCTACTCCTTTGCACCGGGAAGGTTAAGAATAATCGCGCGGCCATCAACAGCAAGCATTCCTGCGTGTACTTCAACGTTCTCGCCGCTGATAAGGTTAGTGTACAGTCCGTTTGGAAGATCTATATCGATAAGAGAGGCTTCACCGGTCACGGGGAAGATACCGATGTATCTATCACTGCCTTTGGAGTGAGTCGCTACGAGCACGTCACCGGGAAGTGCCTTAACTTCATAGGTGCTGTCTGCGAAGACGGGGCTTTTTTTGATCTCATATAGGCGGGACATAAGTGCGGAGTAGTCCTTGCCGGTGTTCCACTGCACTTTATCTGCATCGAACAAGTTAGGAAGGTGTTTTACGCCGTTTTCCTGCCCCGCGTAGAGAAGCGTCATACCCTTCTGGAAGTATATAAACGCAGTCCAGACGAGGAGTTTCTTCTCATCCGGAATTAGAAAAGCACCTCTTGCATTGTCATGGTTTTCAAGGTAGCGGAGCTTGACATAGTTGTCAGGATAGATAGCTTCCTGTCGATTGATGTCTTCTGCGTACTGAGCAAGGCTAATTTTGCCCTTGAGATAATCCTTGAAGCGATAATATATGTCGTACTCGTAGCTGACATCGAATGCCTGATAAACTTCCGAGTCGGACAGGCTCACCATTCCGCGTGCGCGGTTGGCAACGGTAAATACGGGTTCAACGGACTCGCTCAGCCAGAAGCAATCGGGGTTGACCTTCGCAACCTCTTCCCTTGCCTTCAGCCAGAACTCGAGAGGGATCAACGGGGCAACATCGCAGCGGAAGCCGTCTACAATACCAGCCCACATTTTGAGCGTCTCTATCTGGTAATCCCAGAGATCCCTATTGTTGTAATCAAGATCAATTACATCAAGCCATTCCCCCACCTTGTTGCCGAAACATCCGTCCGGCTTGTGATAGAACCATTCTGGATGATTCTTGGCCAGCCAGGAGTCGGGAGACGTGTGGTTATATACAACGTCGATGATGCACTTCATGCCGCGCGCGTGAATGTCGGTGACAAGTTGCTTCAGGTCATCAATCGTTCCATACTCGGGATTGATCTTGCGGTAATCAGAGATAGCATAAGGGCTGCCGAGCTCACCCTTGCGTTCCTTCTTGCCAATGGGATGGATTGGCAAAAGCCACACGATATCGGTACCAAGTGCCTTTATGCGGTCAAGGTCTTTTCTAACGCCACTGAAGTTTCCTTCTTCACTGTAATTGCGCACGAAAATAGAATACATGACCTGATTTCTGTAGAATTTGGAAGTATTGACAGCCATAGAAAAACCTCCTTAGCCCTTGATTGCAGACGAGGAAATACCTGCAATAAACTTCTTTTGGAAAATGATATAGAATATTACGACGGGGATGATTGCGATGCTTGTTGCGGCGAATAGGCCGGCATAATCCGTGGAATATTGCCCGCTGAAGAGGTTTAACGCTACAGGCAGGAGCTGTTTCTTCGTATCGCGGATCATAAGGAACGGCCAGAGGTAGTCGTCCCACGCCCAGAGAAACTGGAAAACAGACATGGAAACGATGGCGTTATTCAGCTGGGGAATGATGATGCGATGGAAAATATAGAACTCATTTGCTCCGTCCATTCGTGCTGCTTCTATGAGCTCGTTGGGGATAACTGCGCAGGACTGACGCATCAAAAAGATGCCGAAGGCAGTGAAGATGCTCGGAACAATAAGCGCCTGATAAGTGTCGATCCATTTCAGTGACTGCATAATACTGTATCTGGGAATGAGGGTAACGACACCAGGAATCATCATCGTCATCAGGATCATCGTGAACAGCGCATCACGCCCTTTGAATCTGTATTTGCAGAGCACATAGCCCGCAATGGTGCTTGTGTACACGGTTATGACCGTAATTAGCAGGGCGTAAATTAGGCTGTTTCCAAAATACCGGAAGAAGTCAAACTTATTGAGCACATCAGAATAATTCTGGAAAGAAAAATGCTGCGGGAACAACGTTTGTGCCAGGGAGCTGATCTCGGCATTGGTCTTGAAGGATGAGCAGAGCATCCAGATAAAAGGAAACACTGCCAGGAGGCAGAAGAACAGCAAAATGGCGTTTAAGAACACAGAACTTAACTTCTTCATTTTCTTACACCTGCCCTTCGTTCTGACCCGAAATCCTAAAGGATATCGCAGTCAGTATCGCAATAAAGAGAAACAGCACAAAGGATAGTGCCGAGGCATATCCAAAATTATACTTGGAGAAAGCCTCCTGATAGATGAGATAAGATGCCAGATATGTCTGAGTTCCAGGCCCGCCTCCTGTGAGAACCATTACCGGGATATAGGTCTGGAAATAGGAAATAAGCGAAGTGATTACTATAAAAACGATCGTGGGCTTAAGAAGCGGCAGTGTTACAAATCTGAATCTCTGCCATGCAGTCGCGCCATCGGTCTCTGCAGCCTCGTAGCACTCCACGGGCAGCGAGTACATTGCACCCAGCAGAAGAATAACCGCATAGCCGAAATCCTTCCATATTGTCAATATAAGAATGGCTATCATGGCATAACGGCCATCATAAAGCCAGTTGATATTCGAATTTAGTATCCGATCCAGAAAGCCAATCTGAGGATCAAATATGAACTTCCATACAAACGTTACCGCCACAAGAGGGGTAATTGTGGGGAGGTAGAAAAGTATGCGATAAAGGGACTTGTGTTTAATTAGTTTGGAGAATATGGCACATGAAAGCGCAAGACCGATAATCACGCGGAAAGCAGTTGCGACAGCTGCGAAACCGAAGGTGTTTTTCATGGATAGCCAGAACAGATCGCTCGTAAAGACCTTTTTCCAATTGCCGAGTCCCAGATAGATCATCTGGTTTTTCAGCGGATTCCATCTGTAAAAGCTGCCAAACAGCACAGCAATAATAGGGAGAATAAAGAAGACGAGAAAGAAAACGACGAGTGCTGCAACAACAATGTTGCGCATTACGATCTCGCTCTTGCTCTGAGCAGGATTATTCAGTCTTATATTTCCTCTCATATTTCATATCCTTTCAAGGGAAATAGGGCACCGACACGACACTGCCGGTGCCCTCTATACTAATATAGCTTACTTTGCGTACTTGTAAAGGGGTTCGCGAGACTCAAAATCGAGAGTTGCAAGGTCTTCGTTGATAGCTGCTTCACAATCAGCAAGAGCCGTATCGATGTCCTTGCCGTTGTAGAAAATCTCTTCAAGAGCAATCTTCATATTGTCCTCAAGCGTGCTGGGCATGGGGCCGGGCCAAATGTAGCGGTCAATGTGCTTTGCAAGGACCTTGATGCTGGGAACAGCAAGCAGGTCTGCATCGCTCTGCAGAGAAATCTTCATCGGGAATACTGCGTTCTGAGTACAGAATTCCTTCTGGATGCTGTCGTTTGCAAGGAAGAAGCGAACGATGTCCTGAGCAACGGCCTGCTGGTCGGCAGGAGCGTTCTTGTTGATACCGAAGGTGGACTCGCCGTTGTATCTGTGGTACGCGTAAGTGTTGGAAGGGTCAACGGTGGGAATCTCAAAGCAATCATAGTGGGTATCGGGGAAGTTGTTGTTGAACACGCCGGTCATGAAGCCCCAGCCAAGGTACATAGCAACCAGCCCCTGACCAAAGTTGTCGCCAGAGTTATTGCCGAAGCTGTAGTCGCAGACACCATCAACGACGTACATGTCGTGCAGGCGGGTGATAACTTTTTTCATGGCCTCGTTATTGATGGAAGCGGTGCCATCCTCATTGAAGAGGTTCTGACCGTACTGGTACTGCATACCGAGAACGTCGCCCTGAATGCCACCATTGTAGCTGAAGCCAGCCTGAACAAGGTCGCCATTTTCGTCGCGAATGGTGAGCTTCTTGGCAACTTCACGGAACTCGTCCCAGGTGGTGGGGATGTCAGCCTCGGTGAGGCCTGCAGCTGCCCACATGTCGGTGTTGTAGTACATGGTTGCGGTCATAAGGCCGTAGTCAGTATAGTAGACCTTCCCGTCTACAAGGTGGCCGGAAACGCCGACAAAGTCCGCTTCCATATCTTCGACAGGAATATCGTAGGGAGCCATGTAGTCGATGAGCAGGTCGTGCTTGCTGTTATGCACATTAAAGATTGCGGGACCATCGTTGCCCTGAAGAGCGAGAGGCAGCTTGGTGAAGTAATCATCCCAAGGATTCTCGACGAGAGTGATGGTCACGTTGGGGTGAATTGCAGTGTACTGATCCGCCAGAGACTGGAACAGATTTGCTGCACCGGACCAGAACCAGAGTTCTACTTCGATGTCCTTGCCGTCGTTAATGGGAACATTGGGGTCATACTGGATAGCTGAGCCAATAACGGGGCGCGCATCTGCTGTAGGTGTTTCAGCTGTGGAAGCTTTAGTTGCAGGTTCAGCCGTCTGCTCAGGCTCAGCGGGCTGAGCAGGTGCGCTACAGGCCGTCATGCTGAGAACCATAACAAGAGCGAGGCAAAGTGCGATGATTTTCTTTGACATTTTTGTTCCTCCATTTCATTTTGTTGTTAGCGTCGTTAGGTGTATCGCTAAACTAACTGTATAATATATTTCTTCAACGCGTTTGTCAATAGAAAACTATATAGCCACTTTAATTTTGTTGTAAAATAACAAAATTAACCTGCATTTTTGTGCACATTCCCCTTGGTTGAAGCAAATAATTAGTTTATCGCTAAACTAGTTATTGAAATTTCTATCTACGTCAATACTGTTAGTTTTTTTCTCAGCACCTTGCATTTTTTTAATTGTTGGTTTATTATTAGTTTATCTTTAAACCAAGTGGAGTTTGAATATATGGTTACACTGAAGGACATTGCGAAGGAAGCCGGAGTCAGCGTTATGACCGTCTCAAATATTGTAAACGGCAATTACACTAAGGTCTCCAAAGAAACGGCAGAGCACGTGCAAAAGATCATTAGCCAAATGGGGTATGTTCCTAACGCCTCTGCAAGAAGCCTTGCAAAAAGCAAAACCAACATCATCGCAATTATTATGCGTGGCGAGGAAAACGAAAATCCAATGCTGAACCCATATTATTCTGCCATGGTGGGGGCAATGATCCGGAAAATTCAACAGCACGGCTACTATGCGATGGTGAACATTATGAAGTCCCATCAGGATATTCTACAGAGTCTGCGAACCTGGAATGTGGACGGCGCGATATTCCTAGGCCTCTTTGATGACGAGATAGAAGCCATGTATTCTGTATGCGATGTGCCGATGGTCTTTGTCGACAGCTACAGCAACGTGCGTCAGCTTTCAAATATCGGAATTGACGATTTTAAGGGTGGGCAGCTTGCTGCAAACTATTTTATCTCTCAAGGCCATCGCAGCGTTGCATTTATCGGTCCTACCATGAAATATAATGGTGTTATCCGACACCGTTTCGACGGCTTTAACTCCGTTCTGCGTGTGAATGGTATGGAGGTCAGCCCTGAGCATATTTTTGAGATTGAGTCGGATGTGCGTCAGGACGCAATTGTCGCTCTGGGTAAACACATTGCATCCATGGAAAAAGAGTTTTCCGCAATCTTCATCACAAGCGATCAGATTGCATCCTATGTTGTGCAGGGGCTCGTCTCGGGAGGGGTGTCCGTGCCGGAGGAGATGTCCGTTATCGGCTTTGATAACCTAGAGATATGCCGTCAAATATCTCCGCAGCTCACTACGATTGCGCAGGACCTTAATCAGAAGGCGCACTTCGCTGTATCAACCCTGTTTCAACGTCTGGCCGATCCGTCTCTTCCCGCTCAGTCCATGGTACTGGATGTGAAGCTGGTTGTGAGAGATTCCGTTACATCATTGTAACAGCTCATATTGTTTTTCCATTTAGGCCGTATCTAAAAACTGGCAGAACGACCAACAGCGCAGTATTTTTGTTCTGCGAAATCCATTTTCCATAGGAATACATCCAGTATTCCTATGGAAAATGATGTCACACAGGGAATAAATAGCCGCCGCCTAGGCGTTTTGACAGTTTTCGGACAGGCTCTAGTTCAGTTTATAAAGCAGGCTGCTGTTGCTGCCGTTCCCCCGGTACCGTTGCTCTGTTTGAATCAGCCCCGCTTTCCGCAAGTCCCGAATGGCCCGGCGGGCAGTGGATTCGGAGAGATGCAGATCTTTGGAAATGGTAGGAATTGACGGCCAGCAGATACCGTCTTTGTTGGCGCGATCAGATAGGTAGATGTACACAGAAATCGCTCTGTGGGGAAGATCCATACGGTACAGCTTTGTAAAATCATGCATATTGTTTCCTCCTGTACGGGTGGGGCTGAGATGCCCCACCTGTTTTTCGTTATGTGGGACTGATATCTTCTGAAGAAAGCAAAAAAGGCCGTTATGGTTTCCTCTCGGATTCCATAACGGCCTTAATTCATTTCCATGGACAGTTCTTCAGCCTGCTCTTTGGCTGTGATATTCACATAATCCCCAATAATGCTCAGAATCGTAACTCTGGCATTGAAAGATTCTGCTGCGCATTTCCTCCGCCTGTTCCTGCATTCCATTCTCCCGGAGTGTCTCTGAGGCAATTCCCATAATACGGAATATGTTCCCGTCCTCACCTATGAGCGGGCAGTCTGGCTTGATGCGCTCGGGAGCGGTTTTCTGTTCCTGAATAAAACCGCCCAGTCGGTTAGGTACATAGTCAGACAACCATGTTCCGCCGAAGGTGGAATAGGATGCCAGCCGCCATATAGCAAGTTTTCCCATGTCCAGTTCCATATTCTCTTTAAAGGGGAACAGCATACAGGTCAGCCCGTCATGCCGGAAGGTATAGGCTTCTTCGAAGCCAGCGCCCTTTTTGAGAATGCACTCCCGGGCAAGAATCTCATTGATGCCATCCAGCCACTCCTGTGGGTCGCCGCCGCAGCCTTGAAGGACAAGTCCCTCCTGATCTCCCATACGGCGAAGCTGCTCCGTTGAAATCAGCCGTATGCTCACAGCTCCATCTCCCCCCATTTTCATTCCCTGTTCCTGAGCAATTTCCTGTTGGGTCAGTTTGCGGAAGCTGTCTTCACCGGGAATGAGAGAAAGGCTGCGCCCATTGTCCCAGACAACGCCGAGGGTGCCAGCATCATCCACATACCTCACGGTTCCTCTTGTTCCAGATTCCACTGGGGAATATGGATCATCCATGTTGTTCAGCATAACACGTGTGCCGGGTGGATAGTTCTTTCGAATAAACTCCACCTGCTCACGGCTGGGAAACGACATATTCATTTCGTCTTCTCCTTCTCAGATAATTTCATCAATCGCGTGCGCATACACTCCCCGTCCCCGCCCTGGCACAAAAATCCATGGCTGGGAAAAGGGCACCCCTCGCACAGTGGGGATGCCCTACAGATGGGTTTCTCTGCAAAACCGGGAGGGCCGGTATGGTCACGGTATTCCGGGACGGTTCTCATAGGTTTGGAACTCATTTGATTTTTCACTTTTAACCTCCATATTCTCCGGCGCCCTTTTTTCAGACGCAGGTAATTTACTCCGAAAACGAAAAAAGCCGCCCTTCCCGCTTAAGGAAGAACGACTGATAATCAGGAGCTGGAAGCCAGCGCCCTTTTTGAAAATGAAAAATTTCCGAAAACTCTATATAAAATCAGCGTTCTTTTTCAGATTTCCTCCAAAATCAAAAAGGGGCTGCTCAATCTCTGACTGCATATGGCTGATACAGTTCAAAAGATGCATCACAGCGTGTTCGCATCTATAGAACTGTAAAAAATTGTGTTCACATTTTACCTTTGATTTTCAAACTAATCTCTGCCTATTGCTTTTGAATTAGCCTCAAAAACACTTTAGATGCAGGTATTTGGAGCTGTCCACGTCTGCAAATCCCCGAAAAAACAAGCAACTTTCGTTCGCAAGTTTCGACAACGCACAATCCTAGGCTATTCCGTATAAAGTACATGGGAAGCTGGCCGGTATTTCTGGAGGTCTTGCCACTCAGGATATCTGTTTTGAATGTTTTCTGCATCAGTACGTCTCCGCAATATTTCTCATTGGTGATAATCCCACGAACCGTAGCTTCCCTCCATTCCTCCCCCCCTTGCCGGAATAGAGTCCGCGTTGAGTGCATCCCGAATCATACGTAGGCTGTCTGCTGCCAGAATCCGGTTGAACATCTGCTTGACGATTTCAGCCTGTTCCAGCACAATTACCAACTCTCCGGAATCACTCGTCCCATATCCGTAAAGCCTGCTGACTGGAGAATTCACTCTGCCTTCCTTCATCGCCTGTTTTTTGCCCCATCAAACATCGGCAAGACCTCCCCGGGTACTCGCACGTTCTTCCCCTCTTTACCTGCTGCATTTACCGTAAATGATTCCGTGTAGCTACTGGGCTTTGTTTTGTTATGCAAACTCACCCTCATTTACGGCCTTGTATGCGATTCCTGTTCATCAAGCCAGAGTTTTGCCCATTAGGGGACTTTTCAACTCCTAAAATCCGGCTTCCTTCAGATTCCGCCTCACGATGGACACCCCTGCCTTTGGCTAAATCTTCCCGCTACCGGACGACTTCGGGACTTTCACCCTAGAGAATGTGCGCTCACCGGACGCACATAAAATGCAGGCCCAGCTCGGTGATGAACCGAGCTGGGCTTGCGACATTATAGAGGATTTTCGTGTTTTGTTTTTCCAGACAAACGCAATCCCTTACAAGACTCCCATGGCGGATAGGACCGTGACCCACAGTGTCATAGTGATTGAGACGCACAGGGTAGTTGCCGCCAAAATGTGGATGGCAAGCGGTTCGTCGCATCTCAGTTCCCGCGCCATAACGGTGCTTGTAGTCGCTGTCGAAACTCCGGCCATTGCCAGAATGGAAAACAGGGTTATGCCCCTATATCCCAGCAAATATCCGCCGGTCAGTGCCAGCAGGGGCATAATGATCAGTTTCGTGCCCACCGCCGCAGCAATCAGACCTATGTCGGCGCGAAAGCTTGCGGCTTCAAATCCGCCCCCCGCAGCGATCAGAGAAACCACTACTGCTGCTCCACCCAGGCTGGAAAATGTTTTTTCCAGTACTGTCGGAAAACGAACCCGCGTCAGGGCGCACACAAGTCCCAGCGCAATTCCCCAGATGATCGGGTTGCGCAGGATTTCTCTGCATACACGAAGCACCGTCTTTTCGCCGCCCGATTCACCGCAGCATGTCAGGATCACCGTGGAAAGCACGTTGTAGCTTACCATGGCTACCCCCAGCATTAGCGGCATAGGCCCTTGCTGGTCACCGTAGATGCTTTGCGCTACGGCAAGGCCGATCACAGCGGTATTTCCCCGAAAGGCACCCTGAATAAAGCTTCCCAGTTTTTTCCTATTTGGGATGAATCGCGACGATATCAGCCACAGCCCCGCGACATATATCATCAGAAACGCTGCGCAATAGCACAGGAAGCCGACATCGAAGTAGCTCAGGAAGTCACTGCTGCGCATATTGTTGAAAAGCATCACCGGAAGCAGAAGCCGAAAGGTCAGCCGGTTGGAACCTGAAACATATGCCCCGTCGATCACTTTTGCCTGTCGCAGCAGATATCCGATGGCAAGTATCGCGAATACGGGCAGTGTGACATTTACACTGTAAATCAGGTTCTCCATATCACACGAAGGGCTTGTTTTCCCGGTCACACCACAGCACGCCGCCGTGTGCAAGAGAATCCTCGCTGAGTTCGTGAAGTACGATGGAAATTCTGTCTTTGGAGATGCCAAGGGTATCGGACATGGTGTCCGTTACGTTTTTTACCAGTTCCCGCTTCTTTTCCAGACTTCTGCCCTCGACCATCTGAATGATTACTCTCGGCATAGATCCCCTCCGCTGTTATTTCAGCATGTCCTTGACCCAGCCTGGGGTCAGATCCGGAAGTTCCTTTCCCTCGGCTTTGCACTTACGGTAGTTGGCAATGGTCTCCACGCGCTTGGCCTCGTAGGCGATCTTCTCCTCTGCCTTGGTAAGCACATCGGCAATCAGATCTCTGGGGACGCAGACGATACCATCTGCATCCGCGACGATCAGGTCGCCGGGCTTCACGGACACCTTGCCGCATTCTACCTCGGTGTTGATGGCGCCGGGACCAATCTTGGAGGGGCTGGAAGGCTTGTAGCCCCGGCTGAACATGGGCATGCCGTTCTCGGCAAGGCCCAGCTTGTCCCGAATATATCCGTCTACAATGATCCCGCTGAGACCAATGGCGGCAGCAGCGCCGCCCATCAGATCGCCCATGTACGCACGATCTTCTGCGGCCTTACCGGCAACCACCAGGCAGTAGCCGGGCTTGCAGTTGTAAATGCCTACGTGAATCGGCAGGTTGTCTCCGTCCTTGGTATCCACCGTAGATGCGGTCGCTACAATTTTCATGCTGTCACAAACGGGCTTGATGGCAGCATCCATGGTATAATTCACGGGGTTCAGCTTCAGCTTTGTCAGACCGTCGCAGATGTTCGGAGAGCTGAGCTTTTCCGCTCTCACCAGGAGCTCCTCCGGAATCAGTTCCGGCAGAGGACGATAATCGTATTCCATAAATAAAATTCCTTTCTTTCCAAAGAGTGTTTTCAAAGAAATGACAGCTTTCCTGCTCTCGCGTTACGCCTTCTGCGCGGGAGCCGCCTTTTTGTTCTTCAGGTACAGCCAGACGATCACAGCAGCAGCCAGCACGGCGCCCACGATATTCAGCCAGAAAATTGCGGAGTTGATCAGCATAACACCGGCTGCCAACAGCAGCAGTCTTGTGACCACGTTCAGCTTCTGCAGCATCCAGCCGGAAACCGCCATGGAAAGGATGATACAGCCCAGGAAGGCAGTCACCACAGCGAAAACGATCCCGCCGACAGGCCCGATCAGCAAAAGACTGTTGTCAAGGGCAAAAATGAAGGGGATGATGAAGCCGGTGGAGGCCAGCTTGATGGCATCCCAGCCTGTTTCCCACACACCGGCACCGGAAATGCCGCATGCGGCGAACACCGACAGCGCCACAGGAGGCGTGATAGTGGACAGTGCGCCGAAGTACAGCAGGAACAAATGCGCAGCCATTTTGGAGACGCCCATGTCGATCAGCGCGGGGGCGACCAGGACGGCAAGGACCATGTAAGCGGCAGAGGTAGGCAGACCCATGCCCAGCAGAACGCTGGCGAACATGGCAAGCAGCAGGGTAAACAACAGGTTACCGCCGGAGATCTGCTCGATCAGGCTGCTGATCTTCAGGCCAAAGCCGGTAAGAGACATGGAACCCATGATAATGCCTGCAAGGATGCAGGCCGCAGCCACGGGGGCAATGCTTTTCACCGTGCTCTCAAAAGCTTTTAGAATATTCCTGACTGTCATCTCTTTTCGGTTCATAATGAAACCTACTGCCAGAGTGACCCAGATGCTGTAGAAGGCGGACATCTGCACGCTGAAGCCGAGAACGATCAGGGCAACCAGGACAACCAGCGGAATGGCGTAGGGCCAGCCGGTTTTGAATACTTGCCACAGCGGCTGTATCTCATCAGGGTCTGCGGCGGCAATGTTGTCCCGGCGGGCGATAAAGTAGACGGAGATGGAAAGGGTAGCATAGTAAAGAAGCGCCGGAACCAGTGCCGCCAGAGCGATGCTGGAGTATTCAATGCCTGTCATTTCCGCCATCAGGAAGGCCACAGCGCCCATAACAGGCGGCATGATCTGTCCACCGGAAGAGGCGACGGCTTCCACGGCACCGGCGGTGCTGGGCTTCAGCCCGATCTTCTTCATCAGAGGAATGGTGAAGGTACCGGTGGTGACCACGTTGGCCGCGCCGGAACCATTGATGGTACCCATCAGCATGCTGGAATACACGGCTGCCTGGGCGGGACCGCCTCTGGACTTGCCGACCGCTGCATAGGCCAGGTCTACGAACCACTTACCAGCACCGGTGAGCTCCAGAATACTGCCGAAGAGAATAAACAGGAAGATGTACTTGGCGCTGACATAAAGGGTCTGTCCGAACAGACCGTCGCTGGACGTGTAGATAAATACAGCGATTCGCTTGACCGCAAACCGGGCGGTTTTCAGAAGCCCCGGCACATAATGACCAAAATAGCAGTAGCCTAAAAACAAAATACAGATGATTGGCAGAATTTTTCCCACAGAGCGGCGGCCAATCTCCAGAACCAGCAGAATGGCGACGATGCCAACGACCACATCCATGTTGGTATAAAATCCGGCAGACATGACCATGCGCTCCTGCATCTGGATCTGATAGATGCAGATGAATACCGTTG
>ERZ1026933.244-NODE-244-length-17392-cov-7.050874_pt1 | contig 17392 bp, 20 predicted proteins | sample MGYA00519252_ERZ1026933 | MGnify/ENA primary metagenome ERZ1026933 (study PRJEB26926, sample SAMN06164828) | human gut metagenome | biome: ENVO:00009003; feature: ENVO:2100002; material: ENVO:00002003 | host: Homo sapiens | place: USA | collected 2012 ... | reverse complement strand
TTTCCGCTCTATCGCCCCTCATTTCTATTTTATCTTGTTTGTACCCCTTGTACACCGATGTTTCCCTCTGTGTTGAACATTTCAAGCATTTTCTTTTTCCGCTCCGTCTCATTTAGCCCCGATAAACGGTGTCCAGATTCGTGAGGCGGTAACAGATGGAGTGACTGTGAATTGAGCAAATATCCGTGATGCTTAATTATATTCCAAATAAAACCGTGGTAAGTATTGATTTCAATCTGTTTTTTTAATTCCTGAGGTATAAGCTCACCTGCTTGTTCTTCTACTCTTGATATAGTTGCACGCGCAAAGCTCAAGAAAAGTATCTTTTGCGATTTGCGAATAGTATTTGAGTTAGCTGTCAACTCTTTTGCCTTAAATAGCGCAATAGTTGTTTTTCCAGATCCCGGTCCACCCATAATGAGCAAATTACCATCTGTCGCTAATATCTCATTTCGCAGATTATCTTTTTTGAACTCTATCATACTTCACCTTCGATCATAACCGGAACTGTTTGAAGCGAATAAACCGATTTTTCTATCGCAAATATGGTCTCAGTTATGAATTTGGGCATTTCGCTTTCAGAACAATATTCAATTAATTCAGCAAGCGCCCCATCTCCTTTTTTGCGTTTGAAAAAAGCCTTCATAGTTTTATAGAGTTTCTCAAATTCCATACCCGCCCGTGGTGCCTCAGTACTCAAATGAGATGGCCACTCATTATCTTCGACAAGTTTCAGCCCGTATTTCAACAGTGCCTCTTGATTCACCCCTTTTAATACAACATCTTCTATCCCGTGTTCTGTTGCCTCATACGGATAATCAACCGCAACTTCTATCTTCTTTCGTATATCATCATCTTGCTTGTCAAAAATTGCATATACTGTTTTACCCATCTTCTTATAGTATTCACCCAATGGTGCCACCTGTGTATCCGTATTTGCCTGTACAAGAGCTATACCCAGCAAATCGAAAGAACAACTTCTTTCCGGATGCAAGCGTTGAAGTTTTTTCGCCGCTATTGAATAAACATCATACTCGGTTCTTCCTTCGGTAATAAGCACACGCCGGGCCAGCAACGATTCGCAAAAACGCCGTCTCATTTCTTCTCGGTATGCCTTCATTTTAACCGTAGGCGGCATTCCAGCAGGAGCTGCCGTAAGATATCCATTTGTTTTAGAAATAACCAATATTTGATCGGGTAGGAATTCCTCAATCACATATGGAGAATGAGATGTGAAAAGAGCCTGTGTAGATTTTTCTATCACAGTTGAAATTACCCTTTTCTGGATATGGGGAGGTAAAGCAATTTCTGGCTCTTCCATTGCAAAAAATACATTCTCTTTTATGTCAGCAATGATAGACAAGAGCGAAAGTACAAGCGTATTAACCGTTCCAGTCCCTTGATGCGCATATGGCGTCAAGTATTCAGTACCATCTTCGCGATATGCTCCAGACCCCATAAAAACCGTAAGCACTTTGCGCAGATGTTCTCGAGTCAAATTCGAAACTTTTATTTGCGGCTTGTCTGCCGCCTCATACGAAACAATGTTTGATAGCGAGTCTTGTACCGATGTCAATATGTCTGAAACACCTAATTCAGACTCGTTTGCCACCGAAACCCCCTTGAGTTGATTGAGAACATCCTCCCACATTTGTGGTTTGACCTCTTTCATCTGGAGAATTATATCCAGCAAAGACCCTCTCTCTAGGCTTAGTGCGCGGTTTCCTGTTCTAAGGGTGCGTAAGTATAGAAATCCGCAATTTCGTTTATCTTTTTTCCTGAATAATTCAGGTGTACTTCCTTCGCGAAGTGTCTCGGCAAAGTATGTTTGCCCTTCAAAGTCATCCTCTTCTAAATTATAGTTTCCTGGAAAGGCTAGCCTGAGAGCCGGTTCGACAGACTCTGCATCCGTACTGCTTGCAGGAGGCCCGCTTATAAGCGCTCCTTTACATCTATCCCACCACTCAATGTGATTTCCGAAATATATTTTCTGGTCTTCACTTAATCCGATAACCGTAACTTCTATTTTAATTTGGACCGGGGTGTCGTTTGCCAAATATTCTCCTGCATAAAAATCGTGTTCATCTATTACAGGACTTCGCGAAAGACGATCTGGTCCCATAACCAAATCAACAGCCTCAAATAGAGTGGATTTTCCTGAGTTGTTATCGCCAACAAACACTGCATTTTTGCTTACTAAAATGGACGCATTTTTGATTCCACGAAAATTAGCAATATCAATTTTACATATGTTCACAACCGCATCCCCCTCTACGAAGAACTTGAAATTTTAACAAGGCACTTTGCTTTTTAAATGCAGCAAAATTAACTCAGCAATCAGCCCATCCTCATCTCCCGATACACCACATCGGCCAATGCGCTCATTATGGCATTGTACTTGTGCTGATCCTCAAAGAGAGAGGTATAGGTATCCTGCGATTCCAGATAGCTGTCCTGAGCCGCTGCTCCGAAGGCCTTAGGGAAAATGCTCTCCACAAAAATCTGCGGATCTGAGGTCTGCGCCATCTTGGTCAGCTTCTTGTCGGCCATCAGACGGCTACGCAGAGCCGTCAGCAGCACTTTGTCTCCCTCGGTGAATTCACCCTTGTACTTTTCGTTGATCTTGGCGATGATCTCATCCAGCGGCGACTTTGTGTCCAGTCCCATTGCACCCTTTTGCTTGGCTGGTTCGTACACGCCCTTCACCTGTTCCAGCTCAATGCTTCCGGCGAAGGTCTTTTGCAGCTTGTAGTATTCCAGCTTCAACTTACCCTCAAGGTCCACCATATCCGTGGTTTCCGCAGGCAGCAAATTGATCAGATAACAACAGAACGCATATTCCTTATGCAGCTCCTTATCGAACATCCGCAGGATCTGGGAAATATAGCCGTACCACTTAATGAGATTGCGCACCTGACGGCGGAACTGATACCGCTCGTTGGGCGTTTTTTGATTATAACGGTCTGCCACCGGCTTCAACACACTGGTCATTCGCCCCATCGCCCGGGCATCCTGTCGGCCTGTGTTGAAATACTCCTTGGCAAAAGCCTCAATATCTGCATCGTTATAGACCGCAAATCCCCGCAGCTCCTTCTGCGTCTGATAGATCAGGTCAGCGTTGACCTCCTGCGAAAGCGAGGTTTCTTGATAGAACGGCTGAAACGCCTCCAAAATGTCCTCTTTCTTGTTGGCAAAATCGAGAACGAAAGTGTCCACCTTGCCGGTGCAGGTGCGATTCAATCTGGACAGCGTCTGCACCGCTTTGACGCCCTTCAGCTTCTTGTCCACGATCATCGTGTGCAGCAGCGGCTCATCAAAGCCGGTTTGGTACTTCTCGGCAACGATCAGCACATTGAAATGGTCGTGGAACTCTGCCTTGGTCTGCGTTTCGGCGATGTGCGTTCCATCCGCACGAACATTCAATTTCGGCTCGGTATACTCCTCATCACCGTCCTGCACAGCACCCGAAAAGGCCACCAGCACCTGCACATCGTTGTACTTCCGCTCCTCTATGTAGCGTTTGACCTCGTGGTAATAGCGCACCGCCGCAAGGCGGGAGGAGGTAATGACCATCATTTTGCCCCTGCCGCCGATCTTGTTTCGGGTGGTTTCCCGGAAAGTCTCCACGATGATCTGTGCCTTCTGCGAGATGTTATACGGATGCAGCTCCTGATATTTGCGGATCACCTTAGCTGCACGGCTGGCGGGCACATCCGGATTATCTTCCGAGGTTTTAACGATCTTAAAGCAGGTGTCATAGGTCATATAGTTTTGGAGTACATCCAGAATAAAGCCTTCCTCAATGGCCTGCCGCATACTGTAAATGTGGAACGGATGAAAGCTGCCGTCCTCATATTCCGTGCCGAACAGCTCCAGAGTCTTGTCCTTGGGCGTTGCGGTAAAGGCAAAGAAGGATAGATTCTTATGCCGCCCCTGAACGGTCATTTCCCGCATCAGGCGGTCGTCCGGGTCCAGCTCTTCTTCGGCCTTGCCCTCGATCTCGGCGTATTCCCGCAGAGCGTCCTCGGTATCCGCAAGGGCGGCTTTCAGTTTCAGAGCCGAGCTGCCGGTTTGGGAGGAATGAGCCTCGTCCACGATAATCGCAAAGTTCCGTCCCGCCACCTTATCCACTTCCTGATAGATGACCGGGAACTTCTGCAAGGTGGTGACGATAATGCGCACGCCGCCGTTGATGGCGTCCCGCAGGTCCTTGGAGGTTTTCTCTTCCCCGATGGTCTCAATGGCGCCGAGGGTGTGGTCAAAGCCGGAGATGGTCTCCTGCAGCTGTGCATCCAGCACGGTGCGGTCGGTAACGACGACCACGCTGGAGAACACCGGCTTGTTCTCCTCATTGAACAGCGAGGCCAGCCGGTAAGCCGTCCACGCAATGGAGTTGGACTTGCCGCTTCCGGCGCTGTGCTGGATCAGGTAATTATGCCCCGCTCCGTTCTGTCGGACATCGGCCAGCAGCTTGCGCACCACATCCAGCTGATGATAGCGCGGAAAAATCAGCGTTTTGCCGTCCTTCAGGTTCATAAACTTCTGGACAATGTCCATCATACTGTCCTTCTGAAAGACATTCTCCCACAGATACGCTGTCGGGTAACCGTTTGGGTTTGCCGGATTGCCCTTGCCGCCGTCGTTTCCGGCTCCGTTGGAGCCCTGGTTAAAGGGCAGGAAATAGGTGTTCTTTCCGGCGAGCTTTGTGGTCATCCACACCTCGGTGTGATCCACGCAGAAATAGGCCAGAATGCGCTTGTTGAACTGGAAGCAAAGCTCCCACGGGTCACGGTCATACATCCACTGCCGCTTGGCGTCATCCACCGTTTGTCCGGTGTACTGGTTTTTTAATTCAAAAGCGAATATCGGGATGCCATTGAGCACCAGTACCATATCCACGCTCTTTTTTGTATCGGCAGAGAAGTACCACTGGCGGTAGCACTCGATGGTGTTTGCCGCCCACTGGGCAGCCGCCGCCTGATTCAGGGCAGACTCTGGCTTAAAATAGCACACCCGAAAACGCAGTCCACGGTGCTTGAAGCCGTGGCGCAGGACAGAGAGCAGCCCCTCCGTCTCGCAAGCCGTGTTGAACGCTGTGCAGAACTTCCGCACCGGATCCACCTGATTGGCGTTTTCAAATCGCGCCCACTCCTTGGGCTGGGTGCGCTGAACGAAGTCGATCAGGGTGTTCACATATAGCCCCTGTTTCGCGTCATAGGTATCCGCACCCTTGGTATATCCGCCCGTCGGGGAGAGAAAGAAGGATTCTATATCCGCTTCAAAACGCTTTTCGGTGGTGATCATAATTCGTTCCCCTTATGTAAAGTTATCCTCTGTTGTGCTTATTAAAATACGCAGCGATAACTGCACAAAACTCTGCCATTGCCTGCTGCTGATAGGCAGGCTCAATTTTGTCGCAGCCGTCCAGAAAATCAGACAGTGCCTTCGCTGTGTCCTGTACCTGCTTGACCTGCGAAAAATGGTGCTGCATTTGCGCCTGCTGCTGAATATAGTCATAGTTCCAAATGTTGTAGAATGGATTCATTTATACGACCTCCTTCTTGCCCGTCACATACTCGTAAATCAGGGATTTCTTGTAGTTTTCGATTTCGGTGAGGTATTGCTGTTTCTTTGCAACCAAAGCATCAATATCAGCGCATTTATCATCGAGATATTCTGCTATTTCCTTTTGTACTGATTTTGGCGGTACAATAACCGACATTCCTTTCAGGAGGGTTTGCCCAAGACTTGCTCTCGTTACAAGATTCATTTCTTTTACTAAGTAAGCCCGAATGTGTTCTCCGCGAAAGTAATACTTGGCATAGTCGGTGAGTATTTTTTCATCGGCGCAAAATGGTCTAAGACGAATAATAAATCCAGCAAATGTCGCATTGGGAATTGATCTTTTGCACACGCACGAGAAACCAACTTCTTCAATCGTTTCAGATGTTCTCGTAAAGAAAATATCACCATATTCTACCGAATATGTGGCTCTCTCATCTTCAGTTGTGTCTATCAAGCCAGAGACCGAATGTGGTAATTCGTAGTTTTTATAAACATCTCCGTAACTCACAAAGGGGAATCCTTTTCCAAAGAACTCTCCACCCTTTGATATTCCATTTTGTAGCTGCCCAATATATCGTACAGACGAGACCTCCCAAGATTCTGGAATGTCTCCAATCCATTCAATGCCGCTGTCCTTCATCGGCCTATCGCCACGGATGCCCTTGGTGACTGCCTGCGTAATGACCGCCTGTTTCAGCTTTTTGTATTCTTCAATGGACGCGCGGGTCTTTTCCAATACAGCGTCGATTTCGGCGCACTCTGCATCCAAAAAGGCTGCAATGCGCTCCTGCTCGGCATATTCCGGGACAGGAACAGTAATAGATTTCATTTCCTGCCAGCGGGTTGTCCAAAGATCGGCTACAATTCCGTGTCCCCACTTATAAAACTCATCCGCAAACAATGTGGTGTGGAAAAGCCAGTTGTAATAGCCGGGATGCATAGCCGTCCTCGGTGTCAAAATGATATTGATTAGGGAAACAGACCCATCTAACGGAGAAATACCACAAGAACCACGACGGTCAGAGCGGCTGTTGATTGCAAAGTCTCCAACCCGCACCAGTTTTCTGTTGTCTCCGTCATCCGTCTTTGCAGCGGTAGCAAGCTGCGGCAGAATGCCTTGCATTGTCACCGATAACGGCTGATAATCTTTGTCGGAAACCTTTTCATTTCGCTGCGTATATAGGCTTCCAATTTTCGAAAGCTGCCAATTCTGCGGTATAGCCCCAACCCACTCAATCCTGCTGTCTTTCATCTCACGCATCTGCCGTCAGCCCTCCTTATGGAACAGCGTGTTCAGGCTGTCGGCAATCTCACGCTCCAGCTTTTGAATCCGCTCCACAATGTCGTCCACCGGCTCCGGCGGCTGATACTCGTAGAAATAGCGGGTCATCGGAATTTCATAGCCCACCTTGGTCTTGCTCTTGTCGATCCACGCATCCGGGGCGTAGGGCAGGACCTCCCGTGCAAAATAGGCGTCAATGTCCTGCACCAGCGGCACATTTTCGGTATCCCGCAGGGCGGCGTCCGCCACCGGCTTGCCCCGCTTCATCACGATCTCGCCGTTTTCATCCCGCTGCGGACGCTCCACTACGATTTTGTTGTAGCCGAACTCCTCACTGCCGAAAATCTTGCTCTCACAGTACACGCCGGACTTGTCCCCATACACGGCATTGTTCCGGTATTCGCCGTAGGCCTGCACGATCAGCTCCCGGCAATGGTCGCTGATGTCGTTGCGCTTGGTGCCGATGGCTTTGCGGCGCTGTTCATAGCAGTGGGACGCGTCAATGAGCTGCACCTTGCCGCAGCGGTAGGCGGGCTTGTCTTTGCACAGCACCCAGATATAGGTGGAGATGCCGGTGTTCATAAACTGGTCGGTGGAAAGCTGAACAATGGCGTCCAGCCAATCGTTTTCCAAGATATACTGGCGGATGTTGCTGGGGCCGCTCCCGGCATCACCGGCAAACAGAGGCGAGCCGTTCTGAATGATCGCCATTTTGCCGCCCGGCGCCAGCTTGGACAGGCCGTTGAGCACAAAAAGCTGCTGTCCGTCGCTGATTTTCGGCAGACCGGGCGCAAATCGCCCCAGCTCGCCCTTGGCGGCTTCGGCCTCCACCGCCTTCTGTTCCCGCTTCCAGTCGATGCCGAAGGGCGGATTGGAAATGCAGTACCGGAAGGTGAAGCCCGGGAACTGATCGTCGGAGAGCGTATCACCGAACCGCATATTATTGGGATCGCCGCCCCGGATCATCATATCCGCCTTTGCAATGGCGAAGGTGGAGGGGTTGAACTCCTGCCCGAAGCAGGTCACCTCCACATCGCGGTTCAGCTCGTGGATGCGCTCCTCCATACAGGAAAGCATCTGGGAGGTGCCCATCGTCATGTCGTACACGGTCACATTGCCGTCATCCAGCTTGGCATCGCACAGCAGCAGGTCGGTCATCAGATAGATGATGTCCCGGCTGGTGAAGTGCGCTCCGGCCTCCTCGCCGAAGGACTCGGAGAAACGCTTGACGAGATCCTCAAAGATATAGCCGCAGTCCACGGCGCTGATCTTATCCGGGCCAAGGTAGCCTTTGGGTGAATTGAATTCCTTGATGACCAGATACAGACTGTTGCACTCCACCATACGGCGAATGATGTTGTCAAAATCGAACTTGGCCAGCACATCCTGCACATTGCCGGAAAACCCCGCCAGATAGTCCCGGAAATTTGCTTCGATGTTGTCCGGGTCGGCCAGCAGGCTCTCAAAAGTGAAGCGGCTGGTGTTATAGAACTGATAGCCGGAGGCACGGGTCAGAAAGCCGTCGATAACTGCCAGCTTCTTGACCTTTTCATATTGCTCGATCACCGCATCGTGGGTGGGCAGCAGGCAGTCGTGAAACCGCTTGACCACCGTCATCGGCAGGATCACAAGGCCATATTCGTGGGGCTTGAACGGCCCACGAAGCACATCCGCCACATTCCAGATCATCGTGGCCTTTTCCTGTATATTTACGCCCACGACGCTGCTTTTTTCGTTAACCATTGCTTTCTCTCCTCACCCGACTGCCACTTCAACCTTTTTGCCGCTGAAGGCCACGCCGTATTTATAAATTGTCCTGACCCCGGCGGTCGTCAGCTCGGTTTCGTATTTCTTATCGTTGATCTGCTGCAAGGCTGTCTCGGACAGCTTTTTCAGCTTTTCGTCGCTGCAATTCTTCTCCGCTTTCAGTTCAATCAGGATGCCCGGAAGTCCCTTTTGCGTGGGCTTCAACTGAATGTCATAGCGCCCGTCGCCGGATTCCCGGTTGGAGGTCACGAAAGCGCCGCCCAGCAGGGCGCACAGTCCCAGCATAAAGCCGTGGTAGAAATTCTCCCCGGCAGTATCGAAGGAGCTGACCGACTGGGTCAGCAGCGTTTGGATCTGCGCTTTCAGCCGTGCGTTATCGCCGGAGAAGATGGCCTCCTGAACGGAAATCGCCGTGGACGGCGGGATCAGATTCTCCAGCCGCTGCAAAATCTCCTTGTTATACACCAGAGAAATCTCCCGGTTGGGCAGGGAAACCTCGCACATAAAATCGCCGCTGAAGGAGGGCGTGGTTTTCAGTGCCTTCAGATAGCCGGTCACCAGCAGGAAGCTGTAAATGGTGGAGGGATTGCTCTTGATCTGCGGATAGATCACGCCGGTGTCGATGAAGGTGGTGAAGGTCTCGCCATTGACCAGGGAGGTCAGACGGTTATAAATCTCCTCGTCTGCCTGGGCAAGCACTTCCCCGATAATATCGTTGCTGCCGGTGGAGACCCAGAAGGGTCTCGGCTCACACTCGTTGCTGAAGTAGTTGACCACCGACCACGGGTTGAAAATCTCCGTCTTGCCGAAGCGGTAGCCGTCGTACCACTGGCAAATCTCGTCGTACTTATCGGCAGCGCCGTAGTATTCCGCCATCTCCATCACCTCGTCGGCGGTGAAGCCGAAGTAGGCGCTGTATTTGTTGTCCAGCACGGAGTTGATGGACAGGTTGTTCATCCCGCTGAAGATGCTCTCCTTGGCCACCCGCAGAATGCCGGTGAGGAAGCCGAAGGACAGATGCTGATTATCCTTGAACCCGCCGGAAAACAGGTTTCGCATAAACCGGATGACCTTGTCGTAATAGTCCTTCTGATAGCCCTGCTGGATGGGGGTGTCATACTCGTCGATGATGATAATGGGCGCAACGGCATAGTGCTTGTGCAGCATAGCGGACAGATCCAGCAGTGCCGAAGCCAGCTCTACCTCGCTGACCTTGCCGTCTGCCAGCTTTTCATAGGCCTTTTTGCTGTACTCGTCGCACTTATCGCTGGTCAGCAGCTCTTTGTGCCGCCGGGTCTCCTTTGCGAAAATATCCCGGATGGCCACAAAGGTCTCCTCCCAAGTGTCGAACTTCACATCCTTGAAGGTCAGGAAGATCACAGGGTACTTGCCCTGATAATCCCGGTACTTCTGGCCGCAGGCCCAGATCTTCTTATCCTGGAAGTAGACGGAAGTATCCTTGTCGCTCTTTTCAAAATAAGTGCGCAGCATATCCATATTCAGCGTCTTGCCGAAGCGCCGGGGGCGGGTGAACAGCGTCACCATCGGACGCTCGTCGATAAAGTCCTTGATCATCATCGTTTTGTCGATGTAGTAGTATTCCGACGATGCAAGGCAGTAGTTGGACACGCCGATGGGCAGGGGCAGCTTCGGTGCGCGCTCCGTCTTGCGGAAAGCGCCCGTCTTGAGCCGCTGATCCGCCGGCTTCTGCGTATCAGCGGGGATCAGCCAACGATTGCCCTGCTTTTTCGCACCGGCGATTCTCCCATTCTTGCAGAGCGTCGCAACTCTCCGCTCCGTTATATTCCAGCGCACTGCCGCCTCTCTTACCGAGATCATTTCAGCCATAGGGGATACCTCCACGCATAAAATCACAAGTACATTATACCCGAATAAAAGAACAATGTCAACAAAGTTCGGAGCAATGCCGTTTCAAAACAGCATTGTTCTTTTCTGCGCACAAAACAAGCGGAGGTCATCGACCTCCGCTTGCTCGTTACCCGTATACAATTTCCTGCATCACGGCCTCGTTTGCCCGATGTCGGATGCCGTTCATCTTTCGCACCCACGCCATCGGGTCATCGGCTTTCAAGGCCTCCGTCACGCCCTCGGTGTCTGCGTATTGTTCTACCAGCCGAAGAAAGAGTTCCTGCGCCTGCTCCTCAATGTCTGCGAGGTGCCCGCCCAGCGTACCAGCGGTCAGCAGGTTATAATACAGTATCCGGTGATGCTTCTTCAGATAAACTCGCCGCCGCTGCCCGTAAACGCCGATGGGGCGTTCTTCTTCGGGCGGTAAGCAAACTTCTGGCAGGCAGTAGTCGCCCTGCCTTGTGTAAGTGCCGCCCAGCTGCTCAAATAGCGATTCCATATGTGATCCTCCCGTTTGCAATTCTTCCGGCAAGTACACCAGCGATGCCTCAACAACACAAAGCGCACCTGCCCTTTGGTTACAGTCTACCAAAACCGAAAGGCAGGTGCGAGTGTGCGAATTTTTAAATCGCAGATTTTCTAATTGACATTATTTACTTTTCAAGATACAATTTATAATGTAGGTTATGTTAAATTTGAAGTAATTTGTATGACGGAGCGACGAGAAATCTGAAAAGAACAAAGGACTCAAAACTTCTACAAGCTTAAAATATGTAATTCCTAGATACTATCAATGTCGATTAAAATTCTCGTTACGCCATTGAGAACCCACAAGATAGGCTCCGGGAGATTCTCCTCTCCTTTGAGGTGGGCCCAGTTGCTGTATCAAAGCTTTACACCATACTTCTTAGACAGTCATTTAAGTGACCGTCTTGGTTGTTGTGCGTGTAAAGTTCCAATTCGGATAGATTGAGACCATACACGCACAATGTGTATGGTTTTACTTTTTGTCCGGATTGGAGGTGAAAGTAATGAAAATCAATAAATACAACGCTCTACGATTTTGGGAAGAGTGCTACGGCAGCAAACAGTATGCAAAGGATTTTCACGGGAATTTAATGTGTAAAGACGGCTATGGTAACAATAACTTCTCTGTGAACTATTATGGGCAAGAAATATATTGTGGGTGGAACATTCATCATATATTGCCGTCAGCTTGCGGAGGAACAAACGCAAAAAGCAATTTGCTCTGTACTAATATTGCAACGAATGAAGAAGCTGGAGACAGAATCACATTTTGGATTGGTGAATCCCTGTATCAAGTCAAACGGATATACGGAACAAGAGATTACGAAATCATTAGAATTGAGTAAGGAGTTTTATTTATGGGAAAACACTTTTTTGACTACGATGACGGAAATTTTGCTCATACAATCTCAGGCAATATGGCAATTGACTCTGACGGCGATTTGCTGATGCGTATGGGAGATAATATGGCAATGGATATGGATTCAGGCGAATTACATATCATATCCGGTTGGCCGGATGACGAAGATGATGACTAATTGATAAGCAGCCGCCTCTACGGAAATGCAGAGGCGGTTACTTTTACTTCTTCCGCCTCATCTTCCTGCTGAATTCATTCAGCGTCTGGATATGCCAGAGGCTTTTGCGGGTGATGGAGCGGAAGGTCAGGGAGCAAAAGAAGTCCACGAGAAAAATTTTCGGGATGCAGAACTTCAGTCCCTTTTGAAAGGCTTTCAACGACCTGCGGCTGCACCAGTTGTGGACGGTGGTCAGGGTGTAGCCGGTCAGGGTCACCACATCCTTTACCGTGACCACATCCGGGTATTTGCGCAGCAGCTTTTCATAGTAGCCGTGCATCTGCCGCAGCGTGTCCTCCGGCAGCTCCTTGGAGAGCCTTGCCACATAGTGGGTACCGTACCAGCCCTTCGGTGCAGAATAGAGTTCAGGGAAAATCGTCCGCTCCTCCAAATATGCTTTCACATCCTCTTTTCGGATTTTATAGCACCGGGTTTTCTTACCCGACCACTCGCAGGGCACCTTGCCGCTTTTGAGCAGATGCAGCGCCGTGGACTTGCTGATGTGGCATATTCGGAAGAATTGCTCCTTGTTCATCACTTCGGGAACGCTGTCCCAGTTGACGGGAAATACATCCATTTGTAACACCTCAAAAATAGATTTTCGTCGGTTGGAAGCTCTATTCTGCGGTGTATGGCCGTCTCCCGATTTTTCTCTCCTATCTTCCCGCATTTCTCTCCAAAATCGAAAAAAATGCCGATTTGAACCCACTTTCAAAATAGCCTGTCCCGCAAGGCTTTCCGAGCGAAAAAGCCTGATTTCAAGCGGCTTTCGGCAGGTACGGGGCTTACAGAAACGACCCCAAAACGGACACCCCCGTCACAGTTGCATAAAAGACTCGGACTTTACCAAATTCAAAGTTACCACGACTTCCTCTGAACTGAATCTGGCGGAGTCCTTCTCCGTGCTGGCGTTCTATATGTACGGCGGAATGTACAATGTTTTCAACGGCACCGAGGTAGAGAACATCGCCGTTGATTTCATCAATGAAGCGACCGGACAGATCATTAATACTATTTCCTGATTAAAATCTTTGATTTTAATCAGGAAGGCATCGTCTGATGGCGCTGCCAGTTTTGTGATTTATAAGGAAAGAAATCACAAAACAAGTCTCGTATGAACTCCTTGCCCTTCGGGCAATTAAAATCTTTTCTAAAGATTTTAATTGGAGTTCAGTATAACAGTGCCAACTCCCGCGACATGGGCGAGTAAGAACAAGGTCTGTAAGAAATCAGGCGCAGGAGTAGCGTTTCAAATGCTGACTCCTGCGCCCTTTTTCGATTTTGGGTTTCAAGCATTCTCACAGAATGCGCAGCCATCCCACAACGCAGGGATGATCTTCGGGGATTGGGGATTTGCCCCAACAAGCAAAATCCGTTCAGGTGCTACCTGAACACTGCTTGCGACTACTATACGCCATGGAGGAAGAAACGGATGACATGATCAGATATCATGTTGTATCCGTAGAGAGTGCCTGGGGGCAGCGTGCCTACAGTGCTTCCATAGACGGCTTCTATCTCGGCTACCGCGCGGCTATTGCCATTCTGGAAAAGGTTGAACCTCAGAACTGGCCTGCTCTGGCAATGGAAAGGAACCTTCTCATGATGGAGCACCGCCTGGGCGTTATAAAGAGCTATGAAGAGATTGAGCGAGACAAAGAAAGGAATCCCGCATAATATGTAGTCCCTCTCATTTCCGCTATCGCAGAAACGAGAGGGCACTTTTTCTGGTTGCAGTAGCTTCTCACCTTAAGAAATCAGATTGATGGTCAATTCGGTGCAAATCATACCCCTTTTCGACCAGAATATCACATTTGAGTGCTACAAGGTTGACATCCGACCCGGTGCATCGGGCTATCTGAAAGGCATCGTATCCGCAATCATAGATCATATCGAGAATCTCCGTGTCCGGCAGCAATATTTCCGCAGCAATCACATTGGCCTCATACTCCGGTTTATTCTTGCGGTCAAACATACTAAACTCCTGAAGCATTGTCTGTCGTACAAGGTCTTGGTGAAGAAGATGGTGTCCTATCTCATGGGCGCATACAATCCGTTTCATCCGGTCGTCCAGGTTGTCGTTTATGAATGCCCACGGAACTTCGTGAAGAATCATGTAAACGCCTTTCAGAACAGTAAAATCCTTTACCATTTGGATTTGCAGGCCGATTTCGTCTGCAATTTGGAACGGATCTCTGGAATTGGCATTTGCCACCAGTTCTTCTCCTAAACGATAAAGCCTATGCAATGTTAAGGTAAGCCCCCCTTTATAAACTTTTTTGGCCTTGTAGTGTTCTCTTAGTATAGCGCGCAATAAGGGAAATAAAGTGGACAATTAACATTGCAGGCAACGAAAGAAATCATTTCCTGCTGTTCATTTCTTTGGACTTTGCATACGCGTCCAGAATTGCGTGCATCAGTGCATCCTTATCTCCTTCGGGAAGAACACCCCCGGCAAAAAGCGCCGATACATCATGTACCACCTTATCAATTTCCTGCTTGGGGTCCAACTGCTGGATTTCTTCCCCTAACATCGCATCGCTGGAGATATGCAGTTCATCGCAGATTCTTTTCAGCGTGGATGCTCGCGGAACGCTGATTCCTGATTCGTACTTATATAGCATCCTCCTTGAAATACCCAACCGTTCCGCAAGTGCCTCCTGAGTAAGATTATGTGCTTCTCTGTACTGAATCAGCCTTTCTGCAAAATCCATTATAACGCTCCTTTTCTATTTAGTCAAACATTCGTTTGAATTTGGTATTGACATCGAGTTATGCTCGTGCTATAATTCGGCACGAATCGAGAACTAAAGTTCCCGTTAAGCATATCACTATAGTTCTCATTTGCCAATAGCAGGTTTTGTGCACGGAAAGCGAGGGAGCATATGCAGCGGACAATTTTACATTGTGACATGAACAACTTTTATGCTTCTGTTGAGTGTATGCTGGACCAGTCCTTGCGTGGCCACCCTGTTGCCGTGGGCGGAGCCCCAGAGAACCGTCATGGAATTATCCTGGCAAAGAATTATGAGGCGAAGAAGTTTGGCATTCAAACCGGCGAAGCACTCTGGCAGGCCCGGAATAAATGCCACAATCTGATCATCGTCCCTCCCCATTATGAGCAGTACATGAAATACTCCCGATTGGCTCACGAGATATACCTGGATTACACAAATCAGGAGGAGCCGTATGGTATGGATGAGTGCTGGCTTGATGTTTCCGGGAGCATTCGAGGAACCGGCGAGCAAATCGGCAACGAAATCCGCCAGCGCATGAAGGACGAGCTGGGGCTTACAATTTCTGTTGGCGTTTCATTCAATAAGGTCTTTGCCAAACTGTGCAGCGATATGAAGAAGCCGGATGCCCTGACCATAATTCCCAAAGAGACCTTTCGGGATATTGTCTGGGATTTGCCTGCATCTGATTTGTTAGGTGTGGGAAGGGCTACCGAAGCTGTACTTGCCAATTATGGAATCCGTACTATAGGTGCCCTTGCCAATGCATCCGAAGACCTGATCCGAAGAAAGCTCGGAAAGTGTGGGGTCGCCTGTATTCGCTTTGCGCAAGGGTTGGATAATTCCCGCGTGATGGAGTACGATTACGAATCCCCGGTGAAATCCGTGGGGCACGGTCTGACCACCAAAGCTGACCTGGAAAACTCAGCTGAAGTGTGGGCATTGATGCTTGCACTCAGTCAGGACATTGGGCACAAACTGCGGAAATACGATAAACAGGCTGGCGGAGTCCAAATTGATATCCGAAACAACCAGCTCAAAACAAAACAATGGCAGTGTAAGCTCAGCCCCCATACAAACAGTGCTGCAATTATCGCAAAGGCAGCATATACACTTTTTGAGCGGTCCTACTCTTGGGACTATCCAATTCGTTCAGTAACGGTCAGAGCCATCGATCTGTATGCTGCTTCCGCCCCGGAGCAATTAGATAACCATGCAATCTAATTTGCCAGATTCACTGATAATGTCTGTAATGAAATACCTGCGTTCATCTTTTGAAAGCAATTTGTTGTTTTCTGTAATTTCATGCCAGTGTTCTGCTGTCGTTTCGACGAGAGCGGCACTTCCGTCGGACTGAATGGATTTAATCAGATATGTAGTTTTCATTTCCGTAATCTCCTTGAATTGAAATTTGAGTTGAGAATCAAATTTCGGAGATTACGGGTATTCAGCGATGTAACACAGCCAGCCGTTCATAGCATCCTTTCCGCTGTCCGGCAGTCAGGATGCAAAAAGGGCATGACAATAACAGCCGGAAAGCTGTTTGTCATGCTCTAACTCGATGGTCCTCGTTCTCACCAGCAAAGCTGGTGGATGCAGGCTCTTTTCCGGCTTGCTTTACTGGAAAAATCCAGCGTGTCCGGCGGTTGAGCTATGTACGAAACATTTTTTCAGTTCATAGTGTGGGATTATTCGATTGGTATTGTGATGAAAAATCTCTGAGCGCACTTAGGGCACTTGAGTATGATCCGGCTTCCTGTCTGATGCTCAGGTTCCTCGCTGACTGCGATTACCATGACTTTGTCCCCCACCGGCTTGTCACACAGCCTACCTTGTTTACAGACGGGGCATCTCACATAGTCGATTTTCAGACTGTTTGTTTCATAAATCCGCTCGATCAGCAGCATACCATCGCCTCCGTTTCTATCCGAACCGGTAAGCGGTTATTTCGGCGCTGAATGAGGTAATCGTAACCCCTTCGTATCTGGCAGAAGGCACATTCGTCCTTTATCACCTGATAGGGATCCTCTCTGATCACCCAGTATTCCTTTGACTGATAAAATCCAGCGACACAGCGTTCGCACAGACACAATTCCAAATTCCGATTTTTCATAATCCAGCCTCCATAGGGAAAAATAAAAGCCGGGCATGAAGACAAGAGTATTTCTACTCCTGATCTCTCATGCCCGGCTATTTGGTGGTGTTTCATTACGCTGTCATTGACAGCGTACCCCGTTGCTCGGTGCTATGACAATATGAACTTTTCTGCCGATGGTTTCCAGTATGTCGGCTTTGTTCTGCGAAAGAAAAGCGGGAAGCTGCTTTTTCGCAGAGCCAGATTGACTTTCACGATACTTTTGCAGCGCGGACACTTGCACTCTACCGTGCCGGTGGCCATTGATGTTTTGTAAAACATTGTGAAGCTGCATTTCTTACATTTCACCGCAATTCGCATTGATGAATCGTCCATATACAAAACCTCCCATTCTATCCCACACACAGCAGGTTCCGTTCCAGAAGCCCCAACTGCGCCATTCGGTAGGAAAGGGTGGTTCTGGATACGCCAAGGAAAT
>ERZ1026933.229-NODE-229-length-17667-cov-6.547241_pt1 | contig 17667 bp, 15 predicted proteins | sample MGYA00519252_ERZ1026933 | MGnify/ENA primary metagenome ERZ1026933 (study PRJEB26926, sample SAMN06164828) | human gut metagenome | biome: ENVO:00009003; feature: ENVO:2100002; material: ENVO:00002003 | host: Homo sapiens | place: USA | collected 2012 ... | reverse complement strand
CGAGATGCTCAGGAGTCTCGTGGGCTCGGAGATGTGTATAAGAGACAGGGCTATCCCGTCCCGGAGATCACGGCGCTGCCCGCCGCCCGGATGCGTGAGCTGGCGCGGACAGCGGCGTCCGCGGGAATTCCGGTGTGGCTGAACGGAACACAATATCACAACATAGAGGACTGAGCTATGGGATATACATTTGAAGAACGTCTGAATGCTTTGCGCAGCCGCAAAGAGGAACAGACAAAAGAAAAGATCCGAAGAAACGGATACATGGACGAGGACGACTACGGCTGTGTACCGCCCCCGGAGGACTTTGTGTTCCACCCGGAGTGCAACGATAAGGAGCACGGGACGTTCTACGGCGCGGAGCTGTGGGGCAGGAACTTCCGCCGGTTGATGGAGGCGCACCCTGTGTATGTGGACGCCAATGACGCCCTCGCGGGCAGATGGATGTTCATTTTGCAGCGTATGCGTCCCTTTGAAAGCGTGACTTCCACCAATAACATGGAAATGGCGCCCATTTTTGATTACAGCTGGCTCAAGCCGGTTCAGAACAAGTATGCGCTGGTTCCCGGTATCGGAAAGATGCACCATTTTGGGGGAGACTATCAGATCGGCCTGGACCTTGGCTGGTATGGACTTCTCGACAAGGTGGAGCGGTACAGCCGGGAGAATACGGATGAAGAGGCGCAGGAGCTGTATGCCGCGGAAAAAGATGTTCTGCTGGGCATTATCAACTGGGTCGAGCGCACCATCGAAACCATCGCGCAGATGGAGCGGGAGGAATCCGACCCGGCGGTGAAGAAAAACCTTCGGGAAATGCTGGAAGCCAACCGCCAGATCCTGAAAGGCCCCGCCCGGAATCTGAGAGAGGCATGTCAGTGGATCAGCTGGTACAATATGGCAGAGCGGACCTACTGCCGGGCCGGTGCCGGCTGCCAGCTGGACTGCACTTTGCTTCCGTACTATGAAAAGAGCGTCGCGGAGGGCATGACGGACGACGAGGCCACCTTTATCCTCGCCTGCTTCCTGCTGTGCGACCCCCATTACTATCAGATCGGCGGCCCCGCCGCGGACGGAAGCGACAATACGAACCACCTGTCCTACCTGATACTGGAGGCGGCGCACCAGCTGAAATCCACCGCCAATATCACCATACGCGTATTCGACAATATGGATGAGGGGCTGTTCCGCCGCGGACTGGAGATCTTGTTTGAGGATCGGCTTGCCTATCCCCGTTTCTCCGGCGACAAGGCGCTGGTTTCCGGCTTTATGAAAAACGGATACTCTGCCGAGCTTGCCAGAAGGCGGATCGCGCTGGGGTGCAACTGGATGTCCCTGCCGGGGCTGGAATATACCATGAACGATCTGGTCAAGATCAACATGGCAAAGGTCTTTGAGGTGGCGTTTCAGGAGTATCAGGGAGACGATCTGGCAGAGTTCTATGACGTGTTCCGCAAAGACCTGCTGGAGGCGATCGCCTGCATCAAAGCGGGCATTGACTTCCACCTGAAAAATCAGTACCGCAACGCGCCGGAGCTGCTGCTGAACTTGGTTTCCCATGGCCCCATTGAAAGAGGCCGCGACGCGTCCCATGGAGGCTTGCAGTATTATAACATTGCGATAGACGGCGCGGGCATCGCAACGGTGGCGGATTCCTTCGCGGCCTTGGAGCTGCATTGCTGCGAGAAAAAGGACCTGAGCTGGGATCAGGTGCGCAATGCGATCGCCGTCAATTTTGAAGGCCCTGAAGCTGACGCGGTTCGCCGCATCCTGAAAAATACGCCCATGTATGGCTACGGCGGAACAGAAGCGGACGGCTGGGCTTTGCGGATATCCCGGTTCTTTACGGAGCGTATCTCTCAGGAGCGCACACCGGAAGGACACCTGACGATCCCCGGTCTGTTCTCATGGGCGAATACGGTTCCCTTCGGGAAGCAGGTCGGCGCGACGCCCAATGGACGCAGAGCCGGAGAACCGATCAACCACGGTGCAAATCCGAACAATGGGTTCCGGAAGGACGGCGCATTTACCGCGGCGGCCAAGGCGATCGCCGCTGTCCAGCCCGGATACGGCAATACCGCGCCGTTCCAGCTGGAACTCAATGACACCATCATTGACCGAGAGAATGCCATTGAGAATGTGGCCGCCGTATTGAAGGGGCATTTTGACATGGGCGGCACGCTGGTCAACGTGAACATCGTGGACAAGGACCAGATTCTGGCGGCCAATGAGGACCCCTCCGCGTATCCGAATCTGATCGTGCGCGTTACCGGATTCACGGCGTATTTCTCGGCGCTGAGTCCGGAATTCCGCCAGCTGGTGGTAGACCGCATTATCTCCCTCTGATACTATTTCCTGATTAAAATTTTCATTTTAATCAGGAAGGCATCGCCTGAAGGCGCTGCCTGTTTTGTGATTTATTTTGTGAAGTTTTCTCAGTAAAAAACAGGTGTCCAGCACAGCTGTATGGCTGTGCTGGCACTGTCGTATGGGGAAAAGGGGGCTGCAGCGAATATCGAAATGCGCGAAACAGGAATCTTCCGGTTGCCTACATGCTGGCCGCTGTGGTATAATGCCAGAAAATCCGAGTGATTGGGGGAAATCTGAAATGATGAATAACGAAGTTCCGGTTCTCTGGGACGAGGAGTGCCTGAACTCTTCCATATACAAGGACATGTGCAACGGCATTTCCGCAGCGGCGGCGAAAAAACAGATGACCACCAAAGTCTATACCGATTGCGCAAAGCTGATGGAGGACGCTTCCTCGGACAGAACGGTGATCGTGATCGGATATGAGTCCCCCAGACTGCGGGATAATCTTCTGCGGCTGACGGGGAAAAAGAAGCAGGTCATTCTGGCAGGGCTGGACGCGGAACGGTTCGGCTCGGGGATCAGCAGCACAAGCCCCAGCCGCAGGGGAGCCACCGCCATGCTGATCCAGTATCTGGTTGCCTGCAAAAAGGAACGGATCGCGCTGGTGGCCTGCGGCGAGAGCAGTGTCAACGATCAGATGCGCTGTGAAATCCTCAAGGGCTATCTGTATACCAGAGGGTGCCCCAATCCGGATGACGCGATCTTTTTCTACCGTGAGCGTGTGGATGAGAGCTTTGAAGCCTTCTGGGAGAAACGGGAGAATTTTGACGCCGTGATCTGCCCCAACGACTATGTCGCCCTCTGCTTCATCCGCTACTGTGAGGAGCACGGGCTGAGGGTTCCGGAAGATCTGTATGTTGCCGCGTTTTCCAACCGGACGCTGAGCAGATACTGCAAGCCCAGCATCACGTCCATGTCCATCAATTTCGTGGATGTGGGGGAGTGTTCCTACTACGCATGGGAGTTTCTGGAGAATCACAAGATGGAAGAGCACCAGATCCACATTACGACGCCCAGCAGCCTGATCGTGCGGGAATCCACGGCCTATGAGATGCACGAAATGGATACGGAAAACGCCATTCTGCTGGATGCGGCGCATCAGGGCGGCCCCTTTTATTCCGAGCCTGTGATCGCAAATGTGATGCATGTAGAAAACTGCCTGACACAATGCGACGCGCTGAATCTGAAAATCATTCAGGGCATTCTGAACGGGGAGAGCTATGATTCGATCGAGGACAGGCTGTTCCTGAGCCGAAGCGCGCTGAACTACAGGCTGAAGAAGATTTTTACCTATGCGCAGACCCAGAACCGGAAAGAGCTTGAAAGCCTGTTCCGGCACTATTTTACAAAAGAAAATAACCTGTGAGGTTGGCCTGAGGAGGAAAAATATGAACGCGGAATACATTCAGGAGCCGGAGCGCACGCTGCCGGTGCGTTACGCGGACTATGACGTCATTGTGGCGGGCGGCGGCATTGCGGGGATTGCGGCGGCGCTGGCGGCGGCAAGAGCCGGAAAACGGGTACTGCTGCTGGAAAGAATGTTTGCTCTGGGCGGCCTTGCCACGCTGGGGCTTGTGACGATCTATCTTCCCCTGTGTGACGGAAAAGGCCACCAGCTGAGCTTCGGCCTTGCCGAGGAGCTGCTGAAGCTTTCCATCCGGGAAGGCTGGGAGCGGGATTACCCCGATACATGGCTGTCCGGGAGTACAGAGCATGGCCGGCAGCGCTATAAGGTGCGCTACAACGCGCAGGTGTTTGCCATTCTGGCGGAGCAGCTGCTTGCCGAGGAAAATGTGAAGATCCTTTATGGCACGACGGTCTGTCAGGTTCTGCGCAGCGGCAGCCGGTTGACCCATATCATCGTGGAGAATAAAGACGGCCGTTTCGCGATCCCCGTGCGCAGTGCCGTGGATGCCACTGGCGACGCAGACCTGTTCCATCAGGCCGCGGCGCCGGTCCGTCTGCATGAAACGGGCAATATGCCGGCCGCATGGTTTTATGAAACGGGCGCGGAAGGAAATGTGCTCCATATGGTCGGCACGGCGGATGTCCCTACGGACGAGGAAAATCCCGCGGTTCCGGACCCGGTGGTGGGAGGGCGTATCTCCGGCGTGGATGCGGATGAGATATCCCGCCGTCAGATATCCTGCCATGGGCAGAGCCTTGCCGCGTTTTTGAAAAGCGGCCCTCTGACGGAGCAGCACAGTCTGGCGACATTGGCGTCGATCCCGCAGCTGAGAATGACCCGCTGCATCCGGGGCGCATACGAGATGGACGATACGGAGGCGCACAAGTCCTTTGTAGACAGCATCGGCATGGCCGGAGACTGGCGCAAGTGCGGCCCTGCTTATGAAATTCCGCTGCGCACACTGTATACGGAAGATCTTGTCAACTGCATGGCGGCGGGCAGGATCATCAGCGTGACCGACGCGATGTGGGATATCACCCGCGTGATTCCGGCCTGCGCGGTCACGGGGCAGGCTGCGGGCCTGGCAATGGCCATGACGGATGACGTCACGGCGCTGGATGTGTCCTGCCTGCAAAACGAGCTGGTCAAACAGGGGGTTCTGCTGCATTTGCAGGATGCGGGGCTTGCGGAAAACTGAAGGCAACACCGCACAATTGCGTCTGCGAGTCTCAGCCGTCTTTTTGCTCCACTTCCGCAGTTCCGAAAATGGGAAATACATACAGTATTCCTCCATTTTCGGAACTTTGAATTGGAACAAAAATCCTGCCTGAGACTTCTTGCCGAATTGTGCGGTGCTGCCTGAAAAAATCGCTGCCGCACCGGACTTCCCGGTGCGGCAGGACTGTAACTGCACAATAAACGCCCGCATACCGGATACGGTCAGGCATGCGGGCGTTCTTTCGCTGCCATTTTGGGCGGGTATTTTTTACCGGAAGATGGCGCCGGGAATATTGCAAATTGCAGGAAAATAGTATATGATAGAGCGGACAGAAAAAGCTGTGCAAATTGATCGCCTGGGGGTATAGAAAGATGACCATTGATGACTTGACGATCGGCCAGTCCGGCGTGATTTCTCAGGTGGGCGGCGAGGGGCCGCTGCGCCTGCGGTTTCTGGATATGGGGCTGATTCCCGGAACAAAAGTAACGCTGCAGAAAATCGCGCCTATGGGCGACCCGATCCAGATCCAGGTGCGGGGCTATGAGTTGACCATCCGCCGGGAGGATGCCCGGAAAATCGCGCTGAAGGAGGGGACGGTATGATTTTCGCACTGGCGGGAAACCAGAACTGCGGCAAAACCACCCTGTTTAACGCTCTTACCGGCTCCAATCAGCATGTGGGCAATTTCCCCGGTGTTACGGTGGATCAGAAGGCGGGCGTAATCAAGGGAACTGACCATCAGGTGGTGGACCTGCCCGGCATTTACTCCATCCGCCCCTATACGCAGGAGGAGATCGTTACCCGGGATTTCATCCTCAAATCCAGACCGGACGCCATTATCAACATTGTGGACGCCACCAACATGGAGCGGAACCTCTATCTGACGCTTCAGCTCCTGACGCTTCAGGTGCCTACGGTGATCGCCCTGAACATGATGGACGAGTTGGTTGGCAACGGCGGCAGTGTGGACGTGCAGAAGATGTCGGAGGCCATCGGTGTTCCGGTGGTTCCCATTTCCGCGGCGAAAAATCAGGGCATCACCGAGCTGGTGGATACGCTTATCGACACCGCCTCCCGCCGGGTGACGCCCAAGGTGCAGGATTTCTGCCCCGAGGGGCCGGTGCATCGGTGCATCCATGCGGTGTGCCACATCATCGAGGATCATGCCCAGCGCATCAACATCGCCCGCCGCTTCTGCGCCATGAAGCTCATCGAGGGCGAGCAGGACTTTTTCGACGCGCTGGAGCTGAGTCAGAACGAAAAAGAACTGATCGAGCACACCGTCATCGAGATGGAGCATGAGACCGGCCTGGACAGAAATGCCGCGCTGGCGGACATGCGCTACAATTTCATCGAAAAGGTCTGCGGCGAGTGCGTGGTGAAGGCGAAGGAAAGCAGGGAGCACCGGCGCAGTATGCAGATCGACAAGGTGCTGACCCACCGTATTTTTGCCATCCCACTGTTTATCGCAATTATGGGACTGGTGTTCTTCCTGACCTTCAACGTGGTGGGTGCGTTCCTGTCCAACGTGATGTCCTATGCCATTGACGGTCTGACCCTTCTGGCCGACCGGGCACTGACGGCCTACGGCATCAACCCTGTGGTACATAGTCTGGTCATTGACGGCATTTTTGCCGGCGTGGGCAGCGTGGTGAGCTTTCTGCCCCTGATCGTGACGCTGTTTTTCTTCCTGTCCATTCTGGAGGACAGCGGCTATATGGCCCGGGTGGCCTTTGTCATGGACAAGCTGCTGCGGAAAATCGGCCTTTCCGGAAGGAGCTTCGTGCCCATGCTGGTGGGCTTCGGCTGCTCCGTCCCCGCCATCATGGCGACGAGAACCCTTTCCTCCAACCGGGATCGGAAAATGACCATTCTGCTGACCCCCTTCATGAGCTGCTCGGCGAAAATTCCCATTTACACCCTGTTCGCCGCCGCGTTTTTCCCGGGACATGAGCTGCTCGTGATGCTGGCACTGTATTTCGGCGGCATTCTGGTGGGCATTCTGGTGGCGCTGGTTCTGAAAAATACCGCTTTCAAGGGCAATCCCGTTCCCTTTGTAATGGAGCTGCCCAATTACCGCTTCCCCTCGGCAAAATCCGTGGTTCTGCTGATGTGGGAGAAGGCGAAGGATTTCCTGACCCGGGCGTTTACGGTGATCTTTATGGCCACGGTCATCATTTGGTTCATGCAGACCTTCGATACCCGGCTGAACGTGGTGGAAAACAGCGCCGACAGCATTCTCGCCGCGCTTGGGCGGCTGGTATCGCCCATCTTTGCGCCGCTGGGCTTCGGCGATTGGCGGATGGTGACGGCGCTGGTGTCCGGCTTCACCGCGAAGGAAGCGGTGGTCAGCACTTTCGGCGTGATTCTGGGCGTCAGCACGGAACAGCTTGGCATTGCGCTGCACTCCCTGTTTACAACGGCGTCGGCGGCGAGCTTCCTTGCCTTCTGCCTGCTGTACACCCCCTGTGTGGCGGCGGTTTCCACCATTAAGACGGAGCTGAAATCCGGCTGGAAGACGGTGGGGATCGTGTTTGCACAGTGTCTGGTTGCCTGGCTGGCGGCATTCATGGTCTACCATGTGGGGCTGCTGCTGACATGAGCTGGCTGGATTATCTGCTGCTTGCCCTGATCGGCGGGTACTGTGCGTACTTACTGCTGCGCAGAAAGAAAAAAGACGGCTGCTGCGGGGACTGCTCCCGGTGCGGCGGCTGCGGCAGGAAAAGCGAAAAATAAATGACCCGCTGTCATCCGATTTTGGTGGATGACAGCGGGTTTTTGCACTATATTATTGCTTCCTTCGCCGGTTGTACAGCTTGGCAAGGCCGCCCTCGCTGGTTTCCCGGAAGCGGTGATCCAGATTGACGCCGGTCTCCCGCATGGCGCGGCACACCATGTCGTAGCTGATGTTCCGGGAGCCGGTGAGAAAATAGCTCAAATTGCAGGCGTTCATGGCGCGGACTGCGGCGACGGCGTTGCGCTCGATGCAGGGGATCTGCACAAGGCCGCAGATGGGGTCGCAGGTCAGACCCAGATGGTGCTCCATGGCGACCTCTGCGGCGTACTCCACCTGATCCAGATTCTGGTGGTACAGCTCTGCCAGTGCCGCCGCGGCCATGGAGCAGGCGGTGCCAATCTCCGCCTGACAGCCGCATTCCGCGCCGGAGATGGAGGCGTTGGTCTTGGTCAGGTTGCCGATGATGCCGGCGGTGGCAAGCCCCCGGCAAACTTGCTCGTCGGTAAAGCCTTTCGTCACCTGAGCGTATTTGAGGACGGCGGGCAGCACGCCGCAGGCACCGCAGGTGGGGGCGGTGACGATGGTGCCGTTGTCCGCGTTCTGCTCGGCGACGGCGTAGGCATAGGCGGCAATCATCTGGAATTCCTTCATGGCCGGATTTTCGTCATCGGGGTGCTGCTCGTACAGGTATTTTGCCTTGCGCTGGACGTTCAGGCCGCCGGGAAGCACGCCGGTTTTGGAAAGGCCCTCGTCGATGGACTGCTTCATGGTCTGCCAGACGTCCAGAAGGAACGCCCAGATCTCCGGCCCCTCGTTCAGCTCCACATAGTCGCTGAGGGTCTGGATATAGCGCCACTTGCAGAAATCGGCAATCTCCGCGAAGGAATGCTCCACGTAGACTTCTTCGCTCTCGGAATCCGTCTGACCGGGGATGCGGATATCGCCGCCGCCGATGGATTCCACCCGCAGCCTGTCCGCTTCCGCCCCGTTTTTCAGAGCGATCAGGTCCGTGGTGTTGGGGTGGGCGGAGGTGGGGAGCGCCTCGTCGGAGAACACGATCTCCGTGGGGACGGGGGCAAGGACCTCCCGCAGCACCCGGTCGGTGCCGTGACCTACGCCGGTTTTGCTCAGAGAGCCGTAGAGGATCACCCGGAAGCCGTCGGCCTGCGGGTGGGCGTTCTTAAAATAGTTCGCGGCACGTTCCGGCCCCATGGTATGGGAGGACGAGGGGCCTTTGCCGGTTTTGTAAATTTCACGGATAGATTTCATGGAGGAACCTCCAAATGTCTTGTCTTTACGCCGGAAAACCGGCGGGGATTTCTTTCACGTTTAGTATAGCAAATTCGGAAGGAAATTACAATGGGTTTTCCTCCCGGTTTTGCAGTGCCTCCAGACTCAGTTCCCCCGCCAGCTTGTAAAGGCTGTCGCAAAGCACCTGCTCCAACGGCAGTCCTGCCCAGTCGGCGACCCGGGAATAAAACAGAGCCACGGCCGGCTCCAAGTACAGCGTAACCTTTGTCATAAGCGCCTCCTGAGCGGAAAATTTTTATGAAAAACATCTGCTTCATCCTATGCAGACCCTTGACAATGGTGCTATAATAAGATATCTAGATTTGGGAATCGAGGATGAGGAAATATGGCAAAAGAGAAAAAGGTGGAGCAGATCACCGACATGGAGGTCGATTTTGCGCAGTGGTACACGGACGTGTGCCGGAAGGCCGAACTGGTGGAGTACGCCTCCGTCAAGGGCTTTACCATCCTGCGCCCCTATGGCTACGCCATCTGGGAGAATATGCAGCGGATCATGGACGGCGAATTCAAGAAAACCGGCCATGAGAACGTGGCAATGCCCGTGCTGATCCCGGAGAGCCTTCTGAAAAAGGAAGGCGAGCTGGTCAACGGATTTGCCCCCGAGGTGGCATGGGTCACCATGGGCGGCAGTGAGAAGCTGGAAGAGCGTCTGGCCTTCCGTCCCACCTCCGAGACCATGTTCTGCGACCACTGGTCGAACGTTCTGCAGACCTACCGGCAGCTGCCCATGCTGTACAACCAGTGGTGCTCCGTCATCCGCTGGGAGAAGACCACCCGCCCCTTCCTGCGTTCCCGGGAATTCTGGTGGCAGGAGGGTCATACCATCCATGAGACCGCCGAGGAGGCCAAGGCCGAGACGGAGCAGCAGCTGAAGTGCTACGCCGATTTCTTTGAAAATGTTCTGGCCATCCCTGTGGTGCCCGGCCAGAAGACCGAGAAGGAGAAGTTCGCCGGCGCCGAAGCGACCTACACCGTGGAGTGCATGATGAAAGATCACAAGGCGCTTCAGGGTGCGACCTCCCACTATTTTGGCGACAAGTTCAGCCGTGCCTACAACGTTACCTTTACCGGTCGGGACAACAAGCAGCAGTACCCCTTCCAGACCTCATGGGGCAGCACGACCCGGATGATCGGCGCGGTGATCATGACCCACGGCGATAATAACGGATTGGTTCTGCCCCCCAAGATCGCCCCCATTCAGGTCATCATTCTGCCCATCGCTCAGCACAAGCCCGGCGTTCTGGAAGCAGCGGCGCAGCTGAAAAAGCGTTTGGTGAACGCCGGATTCCGGGTGAAGGTGGACGATTCCGACAACTCCATGGGCTGGAAGTGCGCCGAGTATGAGATGAAGGGCGTGCCTCTGCGGGTGGAGTGCGGCCCGAGAGATCTGGAAAACGGCCAGTGCATTCTGGTGCGCCGGAACGACGGCGAGAAGACTGTCATCAAGCTGGAAGAGCTGGAACAGGCCGTGGAAGCCCAGCTGGAGCTGGTGCAGAAGGGCATGTACGAGAAGGCAAAGAAGAATCTGGAGGAGCATATCTACGAGGCGCACTCCATTGAGGAAGCCAAGGAGCTTCAGCAGAAGAACGGCGGCTTCATCAAGACCATGTGGTGCGGCGACGAAGCCTGCGAGCTGAAGATGAAAGAGGTCGCCGGAATGTCCTCCCGGTGTATGCCCCTGAAGCAGGAGCATCTGGGCGACACCTGCGCCTGCTGCGGAAAGCCCGCCAAGCATATGATTTACTGGGGCGTCGCGTACTGAGAATCGTGAAGAAAATAGCAGACCTGCCTGCGGGCAGGTCTGTTTCAGGGGATATAAGTTTACATAATATGGAGGAATATGGAGAAAATTCTGATTATTGGCTGCTCCGGCAGCGGAAAATCCACCCTTGCTGTGGCTTTGGGGGAAAAGCTGGGATTGCCGGTGGTGCATCTTGACCAGCTGTGGTGGAAAGAGGGCTGGCGCAATGTGACACGGGAAGAATTTGACTCCCGGCTTGCCATGGCGATGAACATGGACGGCTGGATCATCGACGGAAATTACAGCCGCACCATGGAAATGCGGCTGGCGAAATGCGACACCGTCATTTATCTGGATTTTGGCCGCTGGGCATGCCTGCGGGGGATGTGCCAGCGGGTGTTCGGCAATTACGGGAAGGCGCGTCCCGACATGGCGCAGGGCTGCCCTGAACGGTTCGACCCGGCCTTCGTGAAGTGGATCTGGAATTACAACAAAAACAACCGGGTGCGCAATTACATGTATCTTGCGCAGGCGAAGCACGCCAAAACGATCGTCCTGAAAAACCGGAAGGAAGTCAAGGCATTTCTTCGGAATCTGGGGGACACGCTGCCCGACTGAATCCAACACAACAAAAATTTACAGCCCCAACCGTCAGGTTGGGGCTGTAAAGATATTGAATTCTTACACGATGCCCTGTGCGGTCATGGCGTCGGCGACTTTCAGGAAGCCCGCAATGTTGGCACCGGCAACGTAGTTGCCCTCCATGCCGTATTCCTTGGCGGCGTTGTCCAGATTGTGGAAAATATTCACCATGATGGTCTTCAGCTTGGCATCCACTTCCTCGAACGTCCAGCTCAGGCGCTCGGAATTCTGGGTCATTTCCAGCGCGGAGGTGGCGACACCGCCCGCGTTGGAGGCCTTGCCGGGGCAGAACAGAATGCCGTGCTCCTGTAGGTAAGCGGTGGCGTCCAGAGAGGTGGGCATGTTGGCACCCTCGGCCACGGCGAAGCAGCCGTTTGCCACCAGCGTCTTGGCGTCGTCCAGCAGAAGCTCGTTCTGGGTGGCACAGGGCAGTGCCACGTCGCACTTTACCGTCCACACGCCCTTGCCCTCGTGGTAGACGGAGTTGGGACGCGCCTTGGCGTACTCGGTCAGGCGGGCGCGGCGCACCTGCTTGACGTCGATGAGGGTGGCCACATCGATGCCGTCGGGATCGTAGATCCAGCCGGTGGAATCGGAACAGGTGACGGGCTTGGCGCCCAGCTGCCATGCCTTCTCAATGGCGTAGGTCGCCACGTTGCCCGCGCCGGAAACCACAACGGTCTTGCCTTCAAGGGACTTGCCGTTGCAGCGGAGCATTTCGTCCGTCAGGTACAGCAGGCCGTAACCGGTGGCTTGGGTACGGGCAAGGCTGCCGCCGTAGGAAAGACCCTTGCCGGTGAGCACGCCCTCGTACAGATTGCGGATACGCTTATACTGGCCGAACAGGTAGCCAATCTCCCGGCCGCCCACGCCGATGTCACCGGCGGGAACGTCGGTATCCGCGCCGATGTACTTGTACAGCTCCGTCATGAAGCTCTGGCAGAAAGCCATGACTTCCCGGTCGGACTTGCCCTTGGGGTCAAAGTCGGAACCGCCCTTGCCGCCGCCGATGGGCAGACCGGTGAGGCTGTTCTTGAACACCTGCTCAAAGCCCAGAAACTTGATGACGCTTAAGGTAACGCTGGGATGGAAGCGCAGACCGCCCTTGTAGGGTCCGATGGCGCTGTTGAACTGGACGCGGTAGCCGTTGTTCACCTGAACCTGACCCTTGTCGTCCACCCACGGAACCCGGAACAGAACGGCGCGCTCGGGGGTGGTCAGACGCTCCAGCAGAGCGTCACGGCGGTAAGCATCCTCGTTTTTCTCAATTACGGGGCGCAGAGATTCCAGAACTTCATAGACCGCCTGATTGAATTCGGGCTGGTCGGGATTTTGCTTTTTGACCCGGGCAAGGGTCTCGTCAACATAACTCATGAACAAATGTCCCTCCATGAAAGATTAGTATGCCCGAATTGTAACAGAACCGGGCGGAAAAAACAAGGGGTATCTGCAACTTTTTCGTCGCGTGATTGCATTTTCCGCAAAATCGTCGATCGGCACAGGCGGAATCGGAAGACTGGAAAGCGTCATCTTGCCCGGGGAATGATCTCCTCCCGGATGACCGAAACGAGAGTGTCCAGCTCCTCGGCGGTGGTGTCCCGGCACAGGGAGACCCGGAAGGAGCCGTCCATGATCTCCGGAGGCAGCCCCATGGCTTCCAGCACATGGCTGCGGTGCCCCTTGGCACAGGCGGAACCGGCGGAAACGCAGATGCCGTGGTCTTGCAGAATATTGATGGTGTTCTGGGTGGGTACGCCGGGGACGGACAGGGACAGGATGTGGGGCGCGTCGTGAGCGCCGTTGACGACCAGCCCGTTCAGCTTGGAAAGTTGGGAAACGGCATGCGAAAGCAGTGCCCTTTCCCGGGCGGCGTCCGCGTTAAATGTGGCGGACAGGGCGGTGCAGGCGGCGGCGAAGCCGAAAATGGCCGGGGTCGCTTCCGTGCCGCTGCGGTAGCCTCCCTCCTGACCGCCGCCTTGCAGCAGCGCCGGGAAGGACTTCAGTCGGGGAGAGATATACAGCGTGCCGCAGCCCTTGGGACCGTGGATTTTATGGGAAGAAACGGAGATCAGGTCCGCGCCCAGCGTCTTCGCGGAGAAGGGGACTTTCAGGAAGCCCTGCACCGCGTCAGTGTGGAAAATTGCGTCGGGGCAGAGCCGGTGGGTCAGCCGCGCCATCTGCTGAATGGGCATGACGGAACCGGCCTCGTTGTTGACCATCATGACGGAAACCAGAATGGTGTCCTTCCGCAGAGCGGCTTTCAGCGCGTCCACGGAGATGCGCCCCAGACTGTCCGGCTGCAAATAGGTCACGGAGAAGCCCTGAGATTCCAGATCCTTCATGCAGTTTAAGATAGCGTGATGCTCGATAGCGGTGGTGACGATGTGCTTTCCCCGCTTGCCCATGCGCTTCGCGGTGCCGAACATGGCCCAGTTGTCCGCTTCCGTGCCGCCGGAGGTGAAGAACACCCGGTCAGGTTCCGCCCCCATGGCGGCGGCGACGGCGTGGCGGGCGGTACGCAGTTCCCGGGCGGCGCGGATGCCGAAATCGTACAGAGCGCTGGGATTGCCCCAGTTTTCAGTCAACGCTTTTGTCATGGCCTCCACTGCCTCCGGGCAGGGGCGGGTGGTGGCGGAATTGTCAAGGTAAATCATGTCATTATCCCTTTTCGTCGATTATTTTCCCACGCAGAACCGCTCGAAAATTCGCGCGGTGATGTCCTCCCGGACGGTTGCGCCGGTAATCTCGCCCATGGCTTCCATGGCCTGCTCCACGTCGGTGAGCACCGCGTCGGGGGTGACGCCCAGCTGCAGGCCCTGAAGAGCCCGAAGCATGGCTTCGTAGGCCCGGCGGATGGCGTCGAACTGCCGGGCGTTGGTGAGAATGGAGCCGTCGCAGGGCGTTTCGTTTTCAAACATGGTGTCAACGGCGTCCGCAAGCTGGTCAAGCCCCGCCCCGGTTTTCGCGCAGATGGGAATGACATTCAGGAAGGGCAGTTCCCCCGGCTCCACGGCGCTGCCAAGGTCTGTTTTATTGATGAGCGCCACCGCGTTCTCCTGCTCCATGCACAGATCAATGATGGCCTGATCTTCTTCGTCCAACGGCTGGGAGCCGTCGCAGACGAAGATCACCAGATCGGCGTTTTCCACCGCTTCCCGGGAACGCCGGACGCCCATGGCTTCCACGGTATCGGCGGTTTCCCGGATACCGGCGGTGTCGATGAGCCGCAGACGGGTGGAACCCAGCAGCACCGTTTCCTCCACCGTATCCCGGGTGGTGCCGGGGACGTCGGTGACGATGCAGCGGTCAAACCCTGCCAGCGCGTTCAGAAGACTGGATTTGCCCACATTGGGTTTGCCCACAATGGCGGCGGCCACGCCCTGCCGGAGGATACGCCCCTGACCGTAGGTTTGCAGCAGGGCATACAGCGCTTTGGCATCGCCGCGAAGGCTTGTGTTGTACTGTTCAAGCCCAAAATCCTCGATATCCTCGTCTGGGTAGTCCAGCACCGCGTGGAAATGGCTGCACAGATTGGTCAGGTCGTCATAAATGGGTGTGAGTTGTTTTTGCAGCCTGCCGCCCACCTGCCCCGCGGCGTTGGCGGCGGCATCGGCGGTGTCCGCTTCGATGAGATCGATGACGGCTTCCGCCTGGGTCAGATCCATTTTTCCGTTGAGAAAGGCGCGCTTGGTGAATTCTCCCCGCTTTGCGGGAAGCGCCCCGGCGAGATACAGAGCTTCCAGCCCTGCTGCCAGCACGGCAGGGGAGCCATGGCAGTGAAATTCCACCGTGTCCTCGCCGGTGTAGGAGTGGGGCGCGCGGGAGACCACCGCCATGCACTGGTCAATGACCCGGCGCTGCTTGTCGTGAAGGGTTCCGAGGACCAGACGGCGGTCGGGAGATTCCACAAGGGATTTTCCGCTGTTCAATGTAAATACCTTATCCGCGACCGCGATGCACCCGTCACCTGACAGGCGGATGATGCCGATGGCGGAAACAGAAGCGCCGGTGGATACGGCGGCGATAACGTGGGACATAAAAAGCCTCCCTTATTCGTTCTGCAAAAATGCCAGAGGGTCGCCCTCACCGGCAATGAAGTGCATCAGCATGTACGCGCACATAATGGCCACGTTTTCCTCCCGTAGAATCCGCTTGCATTCCGCCCGGTCGGCGAGGATCACCTGAATGTCCTCCGACGATTCCTGATGCGCCGAGGTGGGTTCGCCGCTGCAATAGCCGAATACGGTGCCGCAGCTTTCGTCGGTCATGCCGATGGTGGTGAAAAACGGCCGGGAACAGGCACCCGCGTCCACCGGGGTAAAGGTAAGCCCGGTTTCCTCGTACATTTCCCGGATACCGGCGGCCACCATGTCTTCGCCGCTTTCAACCAGACCGGCGGGGAATTCGTAGACGTAATCCCCCAGCGGGTAACGGTACTGGCGGACGAGGACAACTCTGTCCTTCTTCTCTCCGTATACGCCGAAAAGAATGACGCCGTCGGGCTTGTTCTCCCGGGAAACGGCCTTGAGCTGCTCGATTTTCTTTGCCCGGGAAGCGGCAAAATAAGGCGCGGACGTTCCGTCCCGGTGGACGGCCTCGAATTCATAAAAGTTCAGAAACCGGGTATCAGACAATTTTTTGATCTCTCCGATTTGGCTCATTGCAGTACCCTCCAGAATTTCATAACACTTTACTATAGCATTATAAAGTCAAAAAAGCAATGATATTCCGCCAAAATCCGGGCATACTTCCCTGGAGGAGGGGAAGTCATGACAGATGAACAGATCAAAAGTCGGTTTGCCGAAGCGGGAGATTTCGTGACCCGCACCCTGCGCTGCGACGGAAATACCCTCTATGCCTACTACATCGACGGCCTGACCTCCGGCGGGGATATTTCGGAGTACGTGTTCCGACCGATTTCGGAAAATCTCTCCGGAAATCTGGAGGAAGCCTACGACGCCGCCCTCCACGGCGCTGTCTATAACTCGGCGGTATCCATCTGCGAGGATGTGGACGAGGTGGCGCTGAAGCTGGTGAATGGCTTCTGCATCGTCCTGTTCCCCGGCGTGGGCGCTCTCGCTTTTGAGGTAAAAACCGGCGTCAAGCGGGGACCGTCCTCCCCGGAAGTGGAAAACACGGTGAAGGGGCCGAAGGACGCCTTTGTTGAAACCATCCGGGTCAACACCAGCCTGATCCGCCGCCATCTGCGGACGCCGGATCTGCGATTGTACGAAACAAAGGTTGGCCGCCGGTCGCTGACCAACGCGACGGTCGCGTGGGTGGAGGGCATTACAAACCCGGAACTGGTGAAACGCATGAAGCGGCGGCTGGATACCATAGACATCGACGGCTTTCTGTCGCCGTCGGCAGTGGAGGAGTACGTCACCGGTTCCCGCGCCACGGCGTTTCCGCTGCTGCAATACACGGAGCGTCCCGACCGCTTCTGTCAGGGGCTGCTGGACGGCCGGGTCGGACTGCTGGTGGACGGACTGCCACTGGCCTATCTTGCCCCGGCAACGCTGGGCTATCTGCTGGAAAGCCCGGAGGACAGGGGGCGGGATTATGTGCTGGCGTCCTGCATCCGAATCCTTCGCTACGGCGCACTGCTGACGGGACTGCTGCTGCCGGCAATCTATATTGCGTTCGTCAGCTTCCATCAGGACTGGATACCCCAGCAGCTGCTGAACATTATCCTATTAAATAAAGAAATGGTGCCGTTTTCCACAGCGGCGGAGGTTCTGGGGCTGCTGATTGCCTATGAACTGCTGCAGGAATCCGGAATTCACCTGCCGCAGGCCATTGGACAGGCGGTCTCCACCATCGGCGGTATTGTGGTGGGAACGGCGGCGGTGGAAGCGAGGCTGATCTCTCCTGTGGCACTGGTGGTGATCAGCGCGGCGGGCGTGTGCGGCTTTGTCCTGCCCAACCGGGATCTGGCGGAAGCCATTCGGGTCTGGCGGTTCGGCATGGGCGTGCTGGCGTCGTTTTTCGGTATCAGTGGACTGACGGCGGGGCTTGTGCTGTTGATCCTCCATCTTGCAAGTCTTAAGTGCCTGGACGTAGGCTATCTGACGCTGTTTCCCGGCAGCAGAGGGCTTCTGAGGAAGCGCTTGAAGAAGGAAAAGACGCGGGACCCGAAGCTTCATCCGGAAGATGAAAAAAATCAGAAATAATCCTTAAAAACCGCTTGACAAAAGGTAGAACAGGTGGTAATATATGCAAGCTGTTTCGAGAGAGAC
>ERZ1026933.214-NODE-214-length-17993-cov-6.027651_pt1 | contig 17993 bp, 10 predicted proteins | sample MGYA00519252_ERZ1026933 | MGnify/ENA primary metagenome ERZ1026933 (study PRJEB26926, sample SAMN06164828) | human gut metagenome | biome: ENVO:00009003; feature: ENVO:2100002; material: ENVO:00002003 | host: Homo sapiens | place: USA | collected 2012 ... | reverse complement strand
ATGTATATCATATAATATGCGCATATAAAATTCTATATCAGAAAATGATAATAATAGTTTGCTAATTTACTTCATGTCCTACTATCTTCTTTTGTAATCTAAAGTGCAAACAATCTTTGGAAGTTTTGAAATATTTAAAAAGTTGAGAAATATCAATCTTAGTATTTCAGGTATTTTATGAACAGAGTAACAACGAACAGGAATGCTGCAAGTCAATTCTTTTTTCAGTAGAAGAAAGGTAGAAAATTATTATTATCATACTCTTTAAACGGCTTAAATCAAGGAAAACGAATAAGAGATTCAGTAATACATATACTGGTTATCAATTATTTACATAAATAATTAGTTCCGCAAAGACTTTGGTAGTTTCCTTTATCGGAATGGCTACACAAGAAGTGCCAGTTAAAGCAAACTTGAATATTGTATTAAAGTCTGATACAGAACAGCTTGAAGAGGTAATGGTGGTGGCTTATGGTACAGCGAAAAAATCTGCATTTACAGGTTCGGCTGCTACTATAAAAAATGAAAAAATAGCGACGAGACAAACTTCAAATGTGACAAATGCTTTGGCGGGTCAAGTAGCCGGAGTACAAACTACGAGTAATAATGGTCAGCCGGGCAAAGATGCTGAAGTGCGTATTCGTGGTATTGGATCTATATCGGCTAGTAACAAGCCTTTGTATGTGGTAGATGGAGTTCCGTATGATGGTGAAATTTCTGCTATCAGTACTTCTGATATAGAATCAATGACAGTGTTGAAAGATGCTGCTTCTAATGCTCTGTATGGTGCACGTGGTGCTAATGGTGTAATCTTGATTACTACCAAGCGTGGTAAAAGTGGGGAAGCCCGTGTTACTTTTGACGCTAAATGGGGTGTGAATAAACGTGGAGTACCTAATTATGAAACAATTACGGATCCGGCTACATTCTATGAATTAAACTATTCTTCTATTTATAATGCCGATTTGAAAGGATATGCGGCAGCCGGAGATTTGGCTAAAGCTAATGCGTACGCTAATCAAGCAATGCTTTCTTCTACATATTTGGGATATCAGGTGTATTCCATTCCTCAAGGACAGCAACTGATCGGTATGGATGGCAAATTGAATCCTAATGCGACATTAGGTTATTCTGATGGTACATATTATTATACTCCGGATAATTGGTCGGATGAAATTTTTGAAAATAACCTGCGTCAAGAGTATAATTTAAGTATCAGCGGTGCGACTGAAAAAATGAATTATTATATGTCGGCCGGCTATTTGGATGATAAGGGAATTGTTCCTAACTCTGGTTTCCAACGTTATTCTGCACGTTTGAAAGCTGACTATCAAGTGAAGCCTTGGCTGAAGATGGGAGGAAATGTATCATTTACTCATTATGATAGCCGTGAACAGGATACTGAGGGTGGTACATCAAATGCAAACATCTTTTATGCATCAAATATTATGGGAGCCATTTATCCTATGTATGTTCGTGATGCACAGGGCAATATTATGGTAGATAATCGAGGTTTCCTTCGTTATGATTATGGAAAGCCAGGACAAGATTCAAATGGTAGCCGTAATACGATTCCTAATGCAAATCCGTTGGCAAGTTATATGCTGGATAAAATGAAATATTCGGGTGATGTGGTTAGTGGAAAATGGTCTGCTGATATTGATATTTGGAATGGAATCAAGGCAAAAGTGAATATAGGTGTTGATGTAAATAATGTGCGTGCTACAGAGATGGTTAACCCCTTCTACGGACAGTATTCTGAAACTAGCGGAGTCGGAGGTTTGATCAGTGTAGCTAGTGAGCGTACATTTAGTGTAAATCAGCAGTATTTGTTGACATACAACAAAACATTTAATGATGTTCATAATGTGGATATTTTGGCCGGACATGAAAGTTATGACTATAAATATCAATATTTGTACGGACAACGTGAGAAATTGTATGATCCGAATGTTCCTGAATTAGGCAATGGTATTATGAACCAGAGCAATAATTCATATTCTCGTAATTATGCAACAGAAGGATGGCTGTTCCGTGCGCAATATGACTATGATGGACGGTATTTTGTTTCAGCTTCTTTCCGTCGTGATGCTTCTTCTTGTTTTCACCCGGATAATCGTTGGGGTAACTTCTGGTCTGTAGGAGCAGGATGGTTGTTAAGCAAAGAGAAATTCTTGGAAAACCAGTCTTGGATTGATATGTTGAAATTTAAAATCAGCTATGGTTTGCAAGGTAATGATAACTTGATGTTCCAAGGTGGTTTGTACCGTAACTACTATCCGTATCAAGACCAGTATACATTGGCAAACAGTAATGGCGATTTTTCAACTTCTCTATATTATAAAGGTAATAAGGAAATTACTTGGGAAACTTCACACAGCTTTAATACTGGATTTGATTTTGCTTTTTGGGGTGGTAAGTTAGGTGGTTCTGTTGAGTACTTCTCACGTAAAACAACCGATATGCTTTATTTCAAACCGGTAGCAGCTTCAATGGGTTATTCCCGTTTTCCTGAGAATGTGGGGTCAATGGTAAACCGTGGGGTTGAATTGGATTTGTATTCCAATATAATTGAAAACAAGAACCTTTCCTGGAATGTAAATTTTAATCTTACACATTTCAAGAATAAAGTCTTGGAATTATCTCCAGAACTGAATGGACAATTGATTGACGGTGCCCGGATTTATCGTGAAGATGAGTCTATGTACCAGCTTTATTTACCTAAATATGTAGGTGTGGATTCTGAAACAGGAGAGAGTTTGTGGGCGCTGGTGACTCCGGATGAGAATGGTAATACAGTTACGAAATCTTATTCTGTCGCTTCTGAAAACAGATTCGCATCAGGTGATATTCTACCTAAAGTTTATGGTGGTTTTGGAACAAGTGTCACAGCCTATGGCTTTGATCTCTCTGTTTCGTTTGCATATCAGCTTGGTGGACGTATTCTGGACTATACTTATCAAGGATTGATGGATGTGGCAGCCACAGGTAGTGCTTTGCATAAAGATATGTTAAAAGCATGGACTCCTGAAAATAAAAATACGGATGTTCCTCGTATGAATATTAATGACCAATATACGAACAGATTAACAGATCGTTTCTTGACTAGTTCGGATTATTTAAGCTTGCAGAATATTACATTGGGTTATACTTTGCCGAAGAGTCTGACACGTAAAATGCAGATTGACGGTGTCCGTGTATTCTTTGTTGCAGATAATGTGGCTTTGCTGACAGCTCGCAAAGGGTTGGACCCACGTCAAGGTTATGTGGCTGCTGACAATGTATATTCACCTATCCGCACAATTTCCGGAGGTATATCTTTAAATTTCTAATTTAGCAACCCATTTTTAAGAATATGAAATTGTCAAATAAATATATAGCATTTGCAGGTGTCGCTTTATTAATGGCATCTTGCGATTTGGATAAATTTCCTGAAGGAGATTACATATCTGAAGAACAGAAAGAAGATATAATCAATGGCAGACCCAATTTGATAACTGCTGAAGTGAACGCTATGGCAGCCAAATTAAATACTTTTGGTACGATTTCAGATGATGCCACTACTTATCATAATGACTATGGTATTCCTGCGGTATCTATGATATTGGAATCAGGAGGGCAGGACTTGGTTGCATTGGTTAATGGATATAACTGGTTTAATACATCTCAGAATTATAGTGACAGAGTATACGATAGTTCAAGCGATGAATTGATTTGGAAAACGTTCTATAATCACTTGAAAGCTGCAAACAATGTATTGAAATTGATAGCGGCAGATACGGAAAATTCTTCTTTGAAGGTTTATCGTGGCCAAGCTTTAGCTGCTCGTGCTTATGACTATCTGAACTTGGTTCAAATTTATCAGTTTACTTATGCAGGTCATGAAAATAGCCTGGCAGTACCTATTGTTACAGAAACAATGACTGATGAAGATATGCAGAATAATCCGCGTGCAACTGTACAGCAGGTGTATGACCAGATTATGAGTGACCTGAATACGGCTGCTGATTTATTGACCGGGTATGATAATGGCTCAAACAAAGATCAGATTGATGAGGCAGTAGTTTACGGATTGCGTGCTCGTGCTAATCTGTTAATGCAAAAATGGGCGGATGCAGCTAAAGATGCAGAACGTGCCATTGCTGGCGGTACACCTCAGACTTTAGCCCAGGTATCTACTCCTACCTTTAATTCAGCATCGGCAAGTTCATGGTTATGGGGAGTGATGATTACGCCTGATAATGATGTTGTCCAGACAGGTATTATCAACTGGCCTTCGCACTTGTGCTCTTTTACCGGGAACGGTTATACTTCAGGAGTGCCTGATGGATATAGAAAGGTGAATTCTGCATTATATGATTTAATACCCGAAACAGATATCCGTAAACAATGGTTCTTGTCTCCGGATAATAAATCTTCATTGATTGATAATGAGCAGATTGAGGGTACTTCCATCGTTGAATATTTTGGTTTGACTCCGTATGTAAATACAAAGTTCGGAGCTTATCAAAGTATATTTGGTAACACAACCAATGCGTCAGACTGGCCTTTGATGCGTGTTGAAGAAATGTATCTGATAAAGGCTGAGGCAGAAGCCATGGGTGGTAATCTGAGTGGCGGAAAGAGTACATTGGAAAATTTTGTACGGACATATCGGGATCCTTCTTTTACAAGTAAAGCTAATTCAGCACAGGATTTTCAGGATGAGGTTTGGTTGCAGCGTCGTATGGAACTTTGGGGAGAAGGTTTCTCACTGTTCGATATCCTACGCTTGAAAAAGCCGGTGGTTCGTAAGAATACGAATTATGACCCGTCTGTACAATATAATTCAGCAGCAGAAGCGCAGATCCTGATCTATCGGATTCCGCAATGTGAAATGGAAACCAATTCCGGAATCAGTGACACTGATAACAATCCGGCTGCTCCACAACCACAACTATAGGGAATAACTGTAATAAAAAAGAGGATGACGTTCAACGTTCATCCTCTTTTTTTGTTATATTTGTCGCGAACTTATTTAGATTGATAGATAAATGAAAGAATTTGTAATTTCTGAAGCACAGGTTGAAACTGCCATCTTAGTTGGTTTGATTACTCAGACACAAGATGAGCGTAAGACCAAGGAGTATTTGGATGAGTTGGAGTTCTTGGCCGAAACGGCCGGAGCAACAGTGGTGAAAAGGTTTACTCAGAAACTGCCTGCTGCCAATTCCGTGACTTATGTCGGTAAAGGAAAGCTGGAAGAAATCAAGGAATATATTCATCAGGAAGAGGAAAATGAGCGTGAAGTCGGAATGGTGATTTTTGATGATGAACTTTCTGCCAAACAGATACGTAATATAGAAGCTGAACTGAAAGTGAAGATTTTGGACCGTACTTCGCTGATTCTGGATATTTTTGCCATGCGGGCTCAAACTGCAAATGCTAAAACACAAGTGGAGTTGGCCCAATATAAGTATATGCTGCCTCGTCTGCAACGTTTGTGGACTCACTTGGAGCGTCAGGGAGGTGGATCCGGTGCCGGTGGAGGTAAAGGCTCTGTGGGATTACGTGGGCCGGGTGAAACTCAGTTGGAAATGGACCGTCGTATCATTTTGAATCGTATGTCATTGTTGAAAGAACGGTTGGCTGAAATTGATAAACAGAAGTCCACTCAACGTAAAAACCGTGGGCGTATGATACGTGTAGCTTTGGTAGGGTATACCAATGTGGGAAAATCTACTTTAATGAATTTGCTTTCAAAAAGCGAGGTCTTTGCTGAAAATAAACTTTTTGCAACATTGGACACCACAGTACGCAAAGTGATTATTGAGAATCTGCCATTTCTGCTTACAGATACCGTAGGATTTATCCGTAAATTACCAACGGATTTGGTTGATTCCTTTAAATCAACCTTGGACGAAGTGCGTGAAGCTGATCTACTGATTCATGTGGTGGATATTTCTCATCCGGATTTTGAGGAACAAATTTCTGTGGTTGATAAAACGATTGCTGATTTGGGGGCAGGTGGAAAGCCTACCATGATTGTTTTTAACAAGATAGATGCTTATACCTATATAGAGAAAGCAGAGGATGATTTGACTCCTAAAACCAGGGAGAATATTACATTGGAAGAACTGATGAAGACATGGATGGCAAAATTGAATGATAATTGTATCTTCATTTCTGCCAGAGAGAAAATAAATATGGATGAATTGAAGACTATTATATATAATAAGGTGCGCGAGCTACACGTACAGAAGTATCCTTATAACGATTTTCTTTATCAAACCTATGATGAAGAATAAATACATATAGAAGATGAAAACTTATCGTTCACTTACACAAGAAGAAATACAACAATTAAAAGAGAGATCATGCACTGCGGTTGATTGGGATGAAATTGAAGTAGTAGAGAACTTTAAGACGGACTATATTTATCATACCCGTTTTTCCGGAAAGGTCAGATTGGGGGTCTTTGAAGATGAGTTTACGTTGGCAGGTGGCATGCGTAAACATTCCGGATTGTATCATGCGACCTTGCATAATGTAACGGTGGGCGATAATTGTTGTATTGAGAATATAAAGAACTATATAGCCAACTATATCATTGGGGACTATGCATTTATAGAGAATGTAGATATCATTCTGGTAGATGGCCGGAGCAAGTTTGGGAATGGCGTTGAAGTAGCTGTATTGAATGAAACGGGTGGACGTGAAGTGCCTATTCATGATCGTCTGTCAGCGCATCAGGCCTATATTCTGGCATTGTACCGTCATCGTCCTGAATTGATTTGCCGGATGAAAGCCATTATTGACCGGTATGCTGAAGAGAATGCTTCGGATACAGGTACTATTGGCCACTATGTTACCATTGTTGATGCGGGATATATAAAGAATGTACGAATAGGTGATTATTGTAAGATAGAAGGGGCGGGACGATTGAAAAACGGTAGCTTGAACAGTAATGAGCAAGCGCCTATTCATATCGGCTATGGAGTGGTATGCGATGATTTTATTATATCAAGCGGCTCCAATGTGGAAGATGGAACTATGTTGACCCGTTGCTTTATCAGCCAGGCATGTCATTTGGGACATAACTATTCTGCATCCGATTCTTTGTTTTTCAGTAATTGTCAAGAAGAGAACGGTGAGGCATGTGCCATTTTTGCCGGACCCTTTACGGTGACTCATCATAAGTCTACTTTGCTGATTGCCGGAATGTTCTCTTTTATGAATGCGGGTTCCGGCTCTAATCAAAGCAACCATATGTATAAGTTAGGTCCGATTCATCAGGGGGCTATGGAGCGTGGGGCGAAGACTACTTCCGATTCTTATATTTTATGGCCCGCACGTGTAGGTGCATTTTCTTTGGTTATGGGGCGTCATGTGAATCATGCCGATACTTCTAATCTGCCTTTTTCTTATCTGATAGAGCAGCAAAATACCACTTATCTGGTGCCAGGGGTGAATTTGCGGAGTGTAGGTACGATTCGGGATGCTCAAAAGTGGCCTAAACGTGACAAACGTAAAGATCCGAACCGTTTGGATCAGATTAATTATAACCTGTTGAGTCCCTATACTATTCAGAAAATGATGAAAGGGCGTAGTATTCTGAAAGAATTACGTAAAGTATCCGGAGAAACTTCAGAAACTTACTCTTACCAAAGTGCGAAAATTAAGAATTCTTCTTTAAATAATGGCATTCGTTTTTATGAAACGGCTATTCATAAATTTTTGGGTAATTCATTAATCAAGCGTTTGGAGGAGGTTCGTTTTAGCAGTGATGAGGAAATCCGTGCCCGGTTGATTCCTGATACAGAGATAGGGACAGGAGAATGGGTGGATATTTCCGGATTGATCGCTCCTAAAAGTGAAATAGAGAAGTTGATGGCAGATATAGAATCTGGAATCCTGACTAATGTGGATCAGATTCATGACCGTTTTGTTGAGATGCATCGTAATTATTATACATACGAGTGGACATGGGCGTATGGGAAGATGCTTGAGTTTTATAATCTGCGTTCCGATGAAATAACGGCAAAGGATGTTATTGCTATCGTGAAGAAGTGGCAGGAGGCTGTTGTCGGATTGGATAAAATGGTCTATGCCGATGCGAAAAAGGAATTTTCTTTGTCTGCTATGACGGGGTTCGGTGCAGATGGATCACGTGAAGAAATGGAGCAGGATTTTGAACAGGTGCGTGGGGTATTTGAAAGTAATCCGTTTGTGACAGCGGTATTGCAGCATATTGAAGCGAAAACAGCGTTGGGTAACGAGTTGATAGAACGGATTGCTTCTATATGATATTTTTGATGAGAGTATCCAGACTAAGATGAACCTTCGGAAAAGTTACAGATGGTAGTTACATATAAAAAGAGCCGTATGAATGCTGGAGTAGTCATACGGCTCTTGCTATTGGATGACATTTGAGCTTGTTTGGATACTTCCTTTTTATTTTTTTACCACAGGTAGTATAACTCTGCTTGCAGCTCCTTGCTGATGATAAATTTTGATCTTTTGTTTCATCACAAAATCTTCTACCGTACAATGATAGGTATCAATAAACCTTTGTGGATTGCGGTCAATAATGGGGAACCAGGAACTTTGAATTTGAATCATCAGTCTGTGTCCCGGCAGGAATGTGTGTGCCACATCATACAGTGTGTAATTAACCGGAGTTATTTCTTCCGGTTTGAAAGGCAGGGGATTGTCGAATCCCTTACGGAAGCGTCCTCTGAATAATTCGCCACGAATCATCAGCTGGTACCCACTCATTGGGTAGTCACTCTTTAAATAACTGCGTGCAGTTTTGGAATATTCAAATTTTTCAGGATATACATCAATTACTTTCACCATAAAATCAGCGTCAGTACTACTGATGGCAGTCATTAATTCCACTTCTATAGGACCGGCCAATGTTAATGTATCACATAGTGGCTCCGTCATGAAAGTAATGACATCGGGACGTGAAGTAGCAAAGCGTTGGTCATCTACCATGAATTCTTTTGTCCGGTAAGTGGTAGGGTTTGCCGTATAGGGTACCGGACGTGACATATCTGAAATATATTCTGAATAAGACTCTTGTTCTGCCGGTGCTTGTGTGGATACTGATCCGTTCTTATGTATATAATAAGGTGTACCGGCAGTCTTTTGTACAGGCCATTCGTCGTATGTTTTCCATTCGTTTTCACCTGTATGGAATATATTTACTTTATGCTTGGGCTTTTCTCCCTTTCCTTCCAGGAAATATCGGAAAAAAGGATATTCTATTTTGTCCATGTAATAAGCCGAAGTGCTTTTACCGAAATACAGATTACCGAAACCTTGGAACCCGCGTACTGTCCATGCTCCATGCCACCAAGGACCGAATGTCAGATATAAATCTGTGTCCGGTGATTGCTCTTTGATGGCTTTATAAAGATTCCAGGCTCCGTAACAGTCTTCGGAGTCATACAGTCCACCTACCACCAATATGGCTGGCTTCAAGTTATAACAGGAGGTGCGTGCATCGCGCTCTTTCCAGAAATCATCGAAATCAGGATGGTTTTTGATATCATTCCACAATGTCTGTGTGGTATCACGTACCAGGTCGTCTACATTCTTAAAGGTACCGAGTGCCAGAAAATCTGTGTAAACATCATTCTTTACAATTTGGTTCATCACTCCTTTTCCCATGTGGCGTCCTTCCAGTCTGGGAAGGAAATTAGTGGTTTGCAGCAGGGTGAAGGCTCCGTTGTGATGACGGTCATCTCCACGGAACCAGTCAGTAACGGGAGCTTGCGGAGAAACAGCTTTCAAAGCCGGATGATTGGAGGAGGCTGTCATAGTGGCATAGAAACCATCATAACTGATTCCCCATGTTCCTACATTTCCGTTATTATATGTGTTGTGAATCAACCATTCTATGGTATCGTATGTGTCCGTAGCTTCGTCTATATTCTTTTTATCTTTCTTACCCTTTTTGTTTTTGTTGAGAGGGCGTACTTGGATAAATATTCCTTCACTCTTATGTCGTCCACGTACATCTTGGAAGACGATAATATATCGGTGCTCTATATAGTTTTTCAGATTAGTTCTGAAATGACGGTCAAATCCTTCTCCGTATGGGGAACAAGAGTAAGGGCTGCGGTGCATCAGGATAGGATGCTGCCTGCTGTTGTCTTTCGGTTCGTAGACAGCGGTGTAAAGCTTGATTCCGTCACGCATGGGAATCATGACTTCCCGTTTCGTGTAGATTTCCTTCAGTTTGAGTTCGATACTGTCCGGTTGGTTTTTTGCTTGGGTTTGTGTCCATCCTCGAGGGATGAGAAAGCATAACAGTAATGAAGTAATAAATAAGAATTTGCCTAATCTTTTCATGTATAATGTGATGTTATTTTAATGAGTTGGCAAAGGTAAGTACATTCCTTGAAAGTTTTCACGCTAATTAAGGAAAAATTTCGATAATAGTTACTACCTTTGTCACACTAATAACTTTTAACTAAAATAAGTATCAATATGGCAACACCTCCGTTCCATTATCAGCACATGTTCCCGTTGGGACCTGATAAAACCGAGTATTATTTGCTGACTAAAGATTATGTGTCAGTAAGTGAGTTTGAAGGAAAACCTATCTTGAAGATTGAAAAAGAAGGTCTGACTGCTATGGCTAACGCTGCTTTCCGTGATGTTTCTTTCTTGCTTCGCCGTTCACACAATGAACAGGTTGCTAAGATTCTGAGTGATCCCGAAGCCAGTGATAACGATAAGTATGTAGCATTGACTTTCTTGCGTAATGCGGAAGTTTCAGCTAAAGGCAAATTACCTCTTTGTCAAGATACGGGTACTGCTATTATCCATGGTGAGAAAGGTCAGCAGGTATGGACCGGCTATTGTGATGAAGAAGCTCTTGCCTTGGGAGTTTATAAGACTTATACGGAAGAAAATCTTCGTTATTCTCAGAATGCTCCTTTGACTATGTACGATGAGGTGAACACCAAATGTAACCTGCCTGCACAAATTGATTTGGAAGCTACTGAAGGTATGGAATACAAGTTCCTTTGTGTGACTAAAGGTGGTGGTTCGGCGAACAAGACCTATTTATATCAGGAAACGAAAGCTGTATTGAATCCGGCTACATTGGTTCCTTTCCTTGTTGAAAAAATGAAGACTTTGGGTACGGCTGCTTGTCCTCCTTATCATATTGCATTTGTAATCGGTGGTACATCGGCAGAGAAGAACTTGCTGACTGTTAAGCTAGCTTCTACTCACTATTATGACGAGTTGCCTACTACCGGTAATGAATACGGGCGTGCTTTCCGCGATGTGGAACTGGAAAAACAAGTATTGGAAGAAGCTTATAAGATTGGCTTGGGTGCACAGTTTGGTGGTAAGTATATGGCTCACGATGTCCGCATCATCCGCTTGCCTCGTCACGGTGCTTCTTGTCCTATCGGTCTGGGCGTTTCCTGTTCTGCTGACCGTAATATAAAATGTAAGATCAATAAAGATGGTATCTGGATTGAAAAGATGGATGATAAACCGGGTGAGCTGATTCCGGCAGAACTCCGTGAAGCCGGTGAAGGCGATGTGGTTAAGATTGATTTGAACCAACCGATGGCGGATATCCTGAAAGAATTGACCAAGTATCCGGTAGCTACCCGTCTGTCATTGAACGGAACCATTATTGTAGGTCGCGATATCGCTCATGCTAAATTGAAAGAGCGTTTGGATCGTGGCGAAGATTTGCCGCAGTATATCAAAGATCATCCTATCTATTATGCCGGTCCGGCAAAGACTCCGGAAGGTATGGCTTGTGGTTCTATGGGCCCCACTACAGCAGGACGTATGGACCCGTATGTGGATTTGTTCCAGTCACATGGCGGTAGCATGATAATGTTGGCAAAAGGTAATCGTAGCCAGCAGGTAACGGATGCTTGTAAGAAGTATGGCGGTTTCTATCTGGGCTCTATTGGTGGTCCGGCTGCTATCCTTGCTCAGAATAATATCAAGAGCATTGAGTGTGTGGAATATCCGGAATTGGGTATGGAAGCTATCTGGAAAATTGAAGTGGAAGATTTTCCGGCATTCATTTTGGTGGACGATAAAGGTAATGACTTCTTCAAGCAGTTGAAGCCGCGTTGCCTTGGAAATTGTAAATAATTAAATAATTCCGTAATAATACTAATACAGCCTTCCTCCCTTTAAAGGCGAGGGGGCTGTTCTGTTTTTTATTTAATTGGTGTTATCCGTTACCTTAATAATATGATGAAAAAACTACGATTGTTGTTTGTGCTGTTATGGATGACAAGCAACTTATTTTCTTCTCCTGTTACAGGATTATTAGAGCGCATCGACAAAGGAGCTTCCTCCAAATTTATTATTGAACGTCAGAAATCGGAAACTGATTTTTTTGAACTCGATCAGAAAGGTGATAAAGTAATTATCCGGGGTAATGACTATGTAAATATTGCTACCGGATTGAATTGGTATTTGAAATATTATGCAGGCATACATCTTTCTTGGAATGGAATGACTGCAAAACTGCCTGCTGTTTTGCCCCCTGTGACTAAAAAGGAACGGCATGAAACGGATCTGCCCTATCGTTATGATCTGAATTATTGTACTTTCTCTTATTCCATGGCTTTTTGGGACTGGGAGCGTTGGGAAAAGGAGATAGATTGGATGGCGCTTCACGGTATCAATCTTTCCCTGGCATTGACAGGGACTGAGTCGGTTTGGAGAAATGTACTTCTAAAACTGGGATATACTAAGGATGAAATTAATGAATTTGTAGCCGGACCGGGTTTTACAGCTTGGTGGTTGATGAATAATCTGGAAGGGTGGGGAGGACCTAATCCTGAAAGTTGGTATACCCGTCAGGAAAAACTTCAGAAGAAGATTGTAAAAAGAATGCGTGAATATGGCATCGAACCTGTGTTGCCGGGATATTGTGGCATGGTTCCTCATAATGCAAAGGAGAAATTAGGATTGAATGTTGCTGATCCCGGATTTTGGTGCAGCTATCATCGTCCTGCCTTTTTACAGCCGGAGGATGAACGCTTTGAAGAAATCTCTGCTTTGTATTATAGAGAACTGACAAAACTGTATGGAAAAACTGGTTTTTACGCTATTGATCCGTTTCATGAAGGGGGAAGTACTCAAGGAGTAAATTTGGATGCAGCCGGTAAAGCCATCATGAAAGCCATGAAAAAAACAAATCCGGATGCTGTGTGGGTGGCTCAGGCATGGCAGGACAATCCTCGTACTCCGATGATAGAGCATCTGGAAGCAGGAGACCTGTTAGTCTTGGACTTGCATAGCGAATGCCGTCCGCAATGGGGAGACCCGGCGTCAGAGTGGTGTCGCAAAGGAGGATACGGGCAGCATGGGTGGGTGTACTGCATGTTGTTGAATTTTGGTGGTAACATTGGGCTTCATGGTAAAATGGATGCGCTGATTGATGGCTTTTATGACGCGAAAGCAGATGTTCATGCCGGAAGGACATTGCGTGGAGTAGGGATGACTCCGGAAGGTATTGAGAACAATCCGGTTATGTATGAGCTGGTGATGGAATTGCCGTGGCGTGAGCATCGGTTTACTCGTGATGAGTGGTTGAAAGGATACGTATATGCTCGTTATGGGGTAGAGGATGAGGCTTTGCAACAAGTTTGGGATTTATTGGGTAACGGTATTTATAATAGTCCCAAGGAGAAAATACAACAGGGAACGCATGAGTCTGTATTCTGCGCTCGTCCGGGGTTGGATGTATATCAGGTATCCAGTTGGTCGGAGATGAAAGAATACTATAATCCGCAGGATGTGATAGAGGCTGCCCGACTGATGGTTTCTGTGGCTGATAAATATCAGGGTAATAATAATTTTGAGTTCGATTTGGTGGATGTGCTCCGGCAGGCATTGGCAGAAAAGGGGCGTTTGATGCAAAAAGTGGTAACGGCTGCGTTTCGGGCAGGAGACAAGCAAGTATTTGAGTTGGCTTCACAGCATTTTCTGCATCTTATTCTATTGCAAGACCAGTTGTTGGGTACCCGGAAAGAATTCAAGGTTGGAACTTGGATTGAAGCGGCACGTTCAGCAGGACAGACCCAGGAAGAAAAAGCATTATACGAATGGAATGCACGTGTTCAGATTACTACATGGGGAAATCGTGTAGCGGCAGATCAAGGCGGACTTCGTGATTATGCTCATAAAGAATGGAATGGCATTTTGAAAGATTTCTATTTTATGAGATGGAAGGCTTATTTTGATTATTTAGCTTGTGTCCTGGATGGAAAGCAACCGGAGGAACTTGATTTTTATACCTTGGAAGAAGCATGGACTAAAGAAACAGGATTCTATTCCTCAATTCCTGAAGGAAATACTGTGGTAGTAGCTAAAAACATTTTTGAAGAAGTTTTTTAAATGTTCTTTCTACTATGGATAACTTAAGACTTTCATAGGTTATAAGGCTTGATTATGGGTTCAGAACTGATGGGTATGAAACTATGATAACTTTATTCACGGTAGGGGGTGGATTGAATTTACCCCCTTACGGTGAATGAAAGTTATGGAAACAGATAGCGTGTGGAAAACGCTTACTTCTTCTTCTCGGATGTCTGTTTCCAGATACGTACCATATAGAATGCGCAATGTGTGAACGCAAAGACGAACGAAATAGCGAGCAATGTCTTGTCTTCTTCCCAGCCTACTGTCTGTTGATGCCACAATCCTGTAATAACTGAAAGTACAGACAGGGCGATTCCTGTCATATTCAATATGGTGAGTCCTTTGCGTCGTTTTACGTTATGCTCCAGCTTGCTGTGTTTTACTCCATAGCAGGCATAAACATCCAGACCTATCAGCATCCATAATACCAATCGGATCCAAGTGTCAGCCGGAAGAAACAACATCATACAAAGGCAGGTAAGGATGCCTAAAATCGGTACCGTGGGAACAAAAGGAGTTTTAAAGGCACGATGTACGTCAGGCATACTTTTACGCACGATCAATACTGCCGCGCAAACCAATGTGAAGGCGAATAAGGTACCTATACTGGTCATTTCTCCGGCTACACGTGCCGGAACAAATGCTGCCAGCCCTCCTACAATGACCATGAATAACAAATTACTGTGTGCCGGTGTCCGGTATTTCTCGTGAATCTTTGAAAAGAAAGGAGGCAACAGTCCGTCGCGGCTCATACTTAGAAATACACGGCTTTGTCCTAGCAAAGTTACCATAATAACCGAGCAGTAACCAAACAGGATAGCCAGTACGATGGCCCGGTTCAACCACGGATAATCCGGATGAATTACTCCTGTGGCATCTGCATGTCCCATGTGGTCAATCGCTACGGCAACAGGTGCGATACCTTGTTGTCCTGCAAAGTCAGAATAATGGGCAACTCCCGTCATTACGTAAGCAAACACCATATAAAGAATGGTGCAAATCAGCAGGGAACCTAGAATGCCGACGGGCATATCCCGTTTCGGATTTTTTGTTTCCTGAGCGGCTGTACTTACGGCATCAAAACCAAGAAAGGCGAAAAATACAATCGCTGCTCCACGCAATACACCCGAGAATCCGAACTCGCCTAAAGTACCAGTATTGGCAGGGATATAAGGAACATAATTCTCTGCATTAATGTATTTCCATCCTAATACAACGAAAATAAGAATCACTGCCACTTTCAGGAACACAATGAAGCCGTTAAAGATAGAACTTCCTTCTGTTCCACGAATCAGAAAAATACTCATCAGCACTACAATCAGTGCGGCTGGTATATTCACAATACCTCCGTCCCAGGGACAAGCAGCAAGTGCATGGGGGATATTTATCCCCACTCCTTCCAGAAAAACAACGAGATATCTGCTCCAGCTGATACTGACGGTAGTAGCGGCAACAGTATATTCCAATACTAGATCCCAGCCGATAATCCATGCTATAAGTTCGCCCATTGTAGCATATGAGTATGTATAAGCACTACCTGCTACAGGTATCATGGAAGCAAACTCGGCATAACATAAACCGGCAAAGCAACAACCTATTGCCGCTATGGCGAAAGATAAAGTAATGGCAGGCCCTGTGTATCCTGCGGCTACTGTTCCGGTGATGGAGAATAATCCGGCACCGATGATAACACCTACTCCTAATGCGATCAAGCTCCATGGTCCCAAGACTCTTTTCAGGGTCTTGTTTCCAGATTCATTGGCTTCGGCTTGTAATGCAGCAAAAGGCTTCTTGATAAATAATCCCATATCTTTTTACAACATATTTAGTGATAATTGTGTGCAAAGGTACGGATAACTGCCCTGAATTACAAGCTATAAGTAAAGGCTATAACGATTATTCGAGATATTTCGTTATTCTTCCACTTAGTTGGAGCAGGGAAATTTCACAGACTTTGGTGTTATATTCAGCAGACAAAATACGTTCTTCCGCATCAAGCAGGCTCTTTTGGGCTTCACGCATCTCGATACCGGAGAGATCTCCCAACAGATAACGTTCTTTGGCTATTTCATGGTTTTCACGGGCGGCAACCAGATTCTGGCGTTCCAAATTTAATAAACGTAAATTATTGCGATAGGCCTGCCACAGATTGCTTAAATCCGCTTTCAAGCCCAATTCCAGCTGTTCTCTTTCCAGTTGCGAGTTACGTATTTGCAGGCTGGCATTGCGCTTTTCACGGCGACGGTTACCATCCCATAGGTTAATGCCTACGGTAATTCCTCCGTTTAGTCCCCAATTGCTTCTCCGGCTGGTGGCGTTTGTTTCATATTTGTTGAATGTATAGCCATAACCGGCGTTCAATTTCACATAGGGATAATTACGGGATAGAACCTGACGGTAATCCAATTGGGCAATTGTTGTATTTTGATCAGCTTTCAGCAGGTTGGCATTCGTCTTGAGGGTGGATTCCCATAATTCATCGTAATTCAGCGCATCATTCACTGTTATAATGGAGTCATTGACACGTAGCGGTCGGTTGACTTCCTGTACGGCCATTAACTCGTTCAGGTTGATACGTGAGGTAACCACCAGTTCCTGTTGTTTCATATATTGTGCACTGTCTGCATTGAAGTCCACTTTGGCTTGTTGATAATCCAGCCGGGAAAAATTACCGATATGGTATCGTTCTTCTACAATGCGCAGGCGTTCTTTGGATAAAGACACAGCGTAAAGGAAGTTCTTCAGACGTATTTCCTGTTGTACATAATTATAGTATTCGGCAGTGAGTCCCGCTATGAAGTCTTCAAGGGTAATACGCGTGTTGGTTTCTCCCTGGCGTTCCAGTTCCTTCAGTTTTTTGTAGGTGGTGCTGATATTGAATCCGTCGAACAGAGTCCAGTTTACATCCAGTCCGGCCTTTAAGGTTTGGTCGTAGATGTTTCGTTCACTGGCTGTAGTGCCTGTACTTCTACTCTTGGTATCCGTATTGTCCAACGTTCCTGTATATCCGGCAGACAAATCAACAGTCGGCAGATAACCGGCATTTGCTAATGTGGCATTGTTATGGCTGATCTGTTCTTCATTACGGGTGATACGTATGGAATAATTGTTTGCAAGTCCTTCCTCCAGACATTTTTTCAGCGTATAAGGATATTGCGCATAGGTGGAAGCCACCCATGCTGTACAGATACATAAAGTTATAATGATTCGTTTCATACAGTTTCTGTTTTAACGTTTCGGTTGGTAGATATATAACTATAAATAGCCGGTACGATATACATGGTCAGGAAAGTAGATACTAACATTCCTCCCACAACAGCCGTACCCATGGCGATACGTTGGTTGGCGCCTTCTCCTGTTGCGAATGCCAGCGGGATCAAGCCTAATACGGTAGAGGCACTTGTCATGAGAATAGGGCGCAAGCGTTGCAAAGCGGCATCCCGTATGGCCTGCATCTTGTTTTCACCGGATTCTTGTTTCTGATTGGCAAATTCCACAATCAAGATACCATTCTTTGCTACCAGACCAATCAGCATAATAACTGTCTCTTATACACATCTCCGAGCCCACGAGACTCCTGAGCATCT
>ERZ1026933.203-NODE-203-length-18340-cov-4.800930_pt1 | contig 18340 bp, 30 predicted proteins | sample MGYA00519252_ERZ1026933 | MGnify/ENA primary metagenome ERZ1026933 (study PRJEB26926, sample SAMN06164828) | human gut metagenome | biome: ENVO:00009003; feature: ENVO:2100002; material: ENVO:00002003 | host: Homo sapiens | place: USA | collected 2012 ... | reverse complement strand
GTCGAAGGGCGTATTGAAATCCTGCTCCGGCAGCGTCATGCCGAGCGGCTGCGAATTGAGCTGATCCTTCGTCAGCATCTTCACCTGCACATACCGCGTGCCGTAGTACACGCGCATGTGGTCGAGGTAGATGCGGCCGAGGTCTTCGATGGATTCGTACATGTTGAGCTTCACCAGCTCCAAAGGCGCGTTGGACGCGCGCTGCAGGGCCACGATGGCGGACGTATTGTCCGGCCGGGTATCGCCGAGAGCCGCGTCGGAAGCGCCCATGAAGTTCTGCGTGTAGTTGATGGCGGAGTCGATGAACTGCGAGACCTGCGGCGAGATCGTCGCCGGGTCCAAAATTTTCGCCACGTTGTTGACGTCGCCGCCGTTGATGCCGATGGCCGCGCCGACGCGGCTGTCCCAGCGCGGCACGCGCGTCTTGTCGTAGACGATCTTCGGGAACGCCGTGGTCATGAGCGAGAGCATCGACATGGCGAACAGCTTATTGACGAAGATCTGGTTCGGGATCAGCTCAGCAATGAGCGCCTGCCCGTGGTAGCAGTCCTGCACGTAGTCCCACGGCATCCACGTGATGGGATAGAGCTTTAGACCGGTGTCCTTCTCCTTCTCGATCTCTACGTCTTTGGTGCACTGGAAGCTGTGGATGGTGCCGGTCTCGTCGTCCTTCCAGAGGTAGACGATGAGGGTGCAGAGCTTATCCTGCAGGGTGTCCATCTGATTGTTGTAGTCTTCCGTGTCCGGCCGGATGCGGTCGATATCGTCCTTCTTCACGCCGTTGCGCTTGGCAAGGCGCTTGACCTCGTCCACCATGAGGCGGCGGGGGATGATGATATACGGCTGCGTCTGCACGCGCCGGTCGTTCGGGTTGCCGAAGATCACGCGCGTGTTCTCGATGATCTCGGTGACGATGTCGCCCTTCGCCTCCTGCCCGGTCTCGATGTCCGGGTCAAAGTAGGTGTAGGTCGCGCCGTCGCCGTCGACCGCCGCGTTGCGCATAAACTGGCGCGTCAACGTCACAACCTTGTTCCGCTCAAAAATAGCCGCAAACTGCTTATTCATAACGTCGGCGACCTTCTCAAGATCGCCGAGCGAATACATACTGGTCGAGCCGAGCGGCGAAGCCTGCATGGAGAGGTTGTCGCTCGAGATCGTCGCGATCTGGAACAGCGCCACGCGCTTGAGGAAGTTAAAGACCGGCGTCGGCAGGCCGTTGCTCTCCACGCCCTCCCACTGCTTGCCGATGAAGAAATTTTCGTTTTTCTGGACCGTGTCGTACAAATTCAGCTGCGTGTTGACCTGTACGCCCCGGTCATATCTGCGGTACGCCTTTTCCGGCGTCATTTTCTCTTTCATTCTCTGTCACCCTGCGGATGGCCGTCATAGCCCAGAATATTGTTCATGCCGTCCATCATGCGCTTCATCTGCTCCTGCATCCGGCGTTCTTCCTCGGCCAGCGCCGAGTCCGTCGCCCCAAGTGCGGACTCCGTCGCTTCCGGCTCCCGCTCCTTCTGCTGCGGCGCGGTGCCGCGCGTGACGAGCACATAGCCGAGAATACAGACCGCGATCTGGCAGCCCAAAATCAGCAGCTGCAAAATCAGTCCAAGAATCGTTTCCATAGCACCCTCCTATTTCACATTTCCGGTGTAGCGGACCTTCTGGTCGATGCCGAGCACGGTCACGTCGCCGAAGGTCGAGCCGCTTGTAATGACGATCTTGTAATAGACGAACTTCTTCACTTTCAGCTTGATCCGCTCGATCTGCGGCGCGCGGTTCGTCAGGAAAGACCAGTGAATGAAATTCACGTGATCGAAGCCGGACAGGCTCGAGGCCACTTCCTTCTCCGCGTAGTCGCTCTTTTTGTCTGACCGGGCGGAGATCAGGATCCGCGCATTCGTCGCGGGCTTCATCGAGACCCAGATGATAGAACTTGTCTTGCGCTTGTAGTCGGCGTTGAACGACATGTTCCCGGATTCATACCGGGACTCGATCGCCACGCCGTCGTCCGACGTGTGCATATGGTCGAAGTCGACCAGCCGCCCGTCGGAGAAGCCCAGATACATTGCCATCCCGTCCGCGCACGCGCAGGTCGCCGGGAGTCCCGTGAACATGTACCAGACGTTCGTCTCGTAGTTGTTGACCAGCACGGTCCCCTCCGCGTCGTTCAGAAACAGGAAGTATTCGTGCGTCATATTATTGTCGAAGGCGAAGATCTTCGACACGTCCGCGCTGTTCATGGTCTGCTGCACGCGGGCGGAGATGTTTTTCGCGTTGCGCTCGTCGGCGTACAGCGTCGTCGCCAGCCGCCATTCAAACACGTTGCCCGCGCAGATCGAGCGCGGATAGTTGTTGACCAGCTGCACCTGCCCGGGCGCTTCGTTGCCGATCTCCCGGTGGATGGGCACGGTATAAAACCCCGCCGTCGTGCTGCCGTCTTCCAGCGTGATAGCCGAATAGCTGGTGGCATAGACCGCCTCCGGCTTGAAGACCAGCAGCTTCGAGTAGTGCCGGGACATGGCAGTGATGGGCGTGTTTGCCGTGCCGATCTGCACTTCATACAGGTCCGGGAAATACTCGGCGCTGGCCTCGCCCGTCTCGGTCACGCCGCAGTAGTACGCCTTGTTGCTGCCGTCGCCGTACAGAAACACGCGTGTGTCCGATGCGCCGTTGAAGAACTCGCTGAATCGCATCTTCTCGATCTTCGCGCGCAGCGTGTTCGCCACGTTATAGAAGACTTCGACGTTGTTGCTGCCCTGCGCCGGGGCCTCGGTGAAGGTGACGGTCCCGGCCGCTTTGTCGACCGTGAAGCCCGTCGTCACCTCGGCTTTCTCCACGAACACAAAATCAATGCTCGTGACGTTCTTCTCCGGCAGCTGGTAGACCTTCGCCGTGCCGTCGGCGGAGAACCGCACGCGGCGCTTGCCGGTCAGCATGTTCACCGGTTCCAGCGTCGTCCCGCCGCCGCCCGGCGCAGACGCCGTCACGATGACGGGGACATAGCCGCCGACGGTCTCGACGTAGCCGATGCCGTCCCAGACCAGATACTCGGAGCCGTTCAGGATGTAGAGCTTATCGCCGAAGCCGAAAAACGTTGTCGGGGCGTCAAGGATATCGCCGATATTCTCCGCCCCGTCTTCCGTCATATTCCAGACCGCGCCGTCAGCCGCACAGACCGTCACCTCGCCACCGGCAACGTAGCCATGCCACATGCCGCGGACAGCGCCGGTAAAGGCGTGCAGGGTGTTATAACCCGGTCTGACGCGCAGATGATATTCGTTTGTGATCTCGAAGTTCTTGAGGACTGACGCCTCGCCCAATTTCAGCTGCGTATCGCCGTCGTTGGACTCGTTCAGCCCGAGAAACTTCTTGATGGTAAAGACCTTGCTGTCATCTTTGGTGGAAATTGTTGCCATATGGTATCCTCAAAGAAAAGGGGTACATTGCTGCACCCCTTATTCCGTGGTATATCAGTTGTTCTTCTCCGCGACGTCAGACCAGAACGAACCGGTCTTGGTAGCCGCAGCGCGGACCAGATCGCCCGCCTTGATCGTCGGCTTACTGGAAGCGCTGTAAGTCGCCGCAGTCTCGGAGAAACGCGGGTCAGAGCCGTCGGTCGTGTAGATCAGCGTCTCACCTTCACCGCCGGTCAGCGTGAGGGTATTGGACGAGAGCGCGATCGTCGGCGTGGTGCAGACCGTTCCGGTGGCGCAGGCAGCGTAGATGCCTGCCGCCTTGGTCGGCTTGACAAAAGCATCGTACATAACGCGGCCCTCAATGAGCGCGCCGTTGACGCCGGGCGCGTCGATGTGGATCTTGTAGGTGTTCAGCTTCATCGGAGAAATCGCCGCGTCCTTCAGGATCAGCATGAAGTACACATTCGTCGGCATAGTCGCAACTGTCTTGACGGGAACACCGTCGAACGTGCCGATGGCGCCCTGTTCAAGAGCTTTCCGGCCGAGAACGTCAATGCCAATCCATTCCGACGCAAGCTTCAGATACTTGTAGTAGCTGGCGTCGATAACGTATGTACGGTTCTTCTTGGGAACATGCTTCTTGTCCAGCGCAACGCCAGCATCCAGCAGCGCTTCGACGATGGTGGTCTTGCTCGGCGCGGCAGTCAGCGCGACATGCTGACCGGCCTGCTCGGCCCAAACCTTCATGCGGTACTCGTCGATTTCAGGCGTTACGACTTCGCGCATCTGGCGGCGCAGGCACTTGCCAGCTTCCTTGATGTTCATCTGCTCGAGCTGGTTGCCCTTGTCGATGGTGCCGGTGAACGAGCGGTCTTTCTTCATCTGGAACTCGTACATGGTATCGCCGAGCTCTTTCGGCGTGCCGTAGCGGGACATACCGCTGCGGGTATAGTCGTTCATCGGGAAAGTATCAACTTCCCAGACGCGAACGGTCTTCGAACCGACAAACTCCATGTCGAGATCCTTGGAAAACATGGACTGCGTATAGCTGTCCTGATAGAATCTCTCCTGTACCTGTTTGGAATATTTTTCTGCGAGATTGATTGCCATTGTAGCCTCCTATTTAGTCGTCGCTAAGGAAGCCCTCCAGGAACGGGTCTTTGCCGGTCTCCTGCTTCGTAGACTGCAGGCTTCCCAGCGATTTTTGTCTGTTGCTTTCGTTTTTGGCCCGGATCGCCAACTTCTCGTTGGCCTCCCTGAGCTGTCGTTCCAGCTCCCGGCGCTGATAGTCTCCGTAGGCATCCGTCAGAAGCTCGCCACCTCTTACCGCTTCCCACACATCCTGCGGGATGGACTTTGGGTCGACATCCTTGTACTTCTTCTGGAACCGGGCGATATCGTCCTTCTGCCGCTGCTCGGCGTCGCGCTTGCTGTTGGCCTCTGCTTCCTCGGCTTTCTGCTGCGAATGGAGCCGCTGCTCGGCGTCCTCGCGCAAAATGCGCTCCCGCGCCGTCTCCGGGCTGATCCCCTGCGCGACGAGAAGATTCGTGCGGATGGAAGTCAGATACTCCGGAACACTCTTTCCGGATGCTTCCGCCGCCGCGCGCAGCGTGTCGAGAATGGCAGAATTTTCATCGCGGAACTTGGCAAGGTCTGCATTCTCCTGCTGCAGTCGGTCGCGCTGCTCCGTAACGTGGTCATAGTTCAGCCCCTTCTGGGCCAGCTCCGTGACCTGCTGCCGGGTGTACTGCTTGGTCTCCTTGTTGTACTTGAGGTCGAACATCGGTTCCTCGGTGCCGGGTTGCTCGTCAGCGGCCGTGTCCTCGTGCGCCTGCTCGTCCTCGACCTGCGTAGATTCCTGCTCCTGCGAAGTCTCTTCCGTCTCGGTCGGCTCGGTCTGGTTGCCGTCGCCGTCGTCTTCCGTCAGAGTTTCGTATTCGCTCAGATCCACGTCGTAGTTGTCGTCATCCACAACAACTTCGGTTTCGTTCTCGTTCATGCAATGTCCTCCTGTATTTGGCTCTGGTAGGCCAATTCAACGGCTATGGTAGACCGTTTGTTTACATAATCAGCAGCACAATCCGCCGTAGTACGGCGTGATATCCTCCCACTTCGAGGCTTTCTTCGCGGCCAGCGTCTGGATCAGCTCGGAATACTTGGCGTTGAAGAACGCCGCCATCGAGTCGTTTTCCCCCAGCAGCAGGTGTGCCGCGAGGCCGTAGGGCATGATGCCCTGCGCAAGCACGTCGTCCAGATCGATGACGTCCGTGAAGTTCGTGATCTCCCTGCAGATATCCCGCGTGCCGTCGTCCTGCGCCTCGTAGGTGTCGGAATAAGGGAACAGCTCGTGCCGCAGGATGTTGAGGATAGACAGCGTCCGAAGCTTATACTCGGCGGTGTCCGCGGTGGAGGTCTCGCCGGTTGACTCGTTCTGCTCGTCCATTAGATGGATCGCGCGGGCAAACACCCATGCAGCAGTCGTCGTGTTCATAAACATATCTCCCGTGTATTCTTGTATGTAAATAGGTTAATAGCCGATATAAGAAGCGCTCGGCGCGCCTCCCGTCATATACTCGTCGTAGTCGTCCAGCTGGTCTTCTTCGTAATCGTCGACCTCGACCGGCTTCTCCGGTTTCAGCGTCCGCATCACGCAGAAGTAGCGCAAGGCGTCGACGTCGTGTGTCAGCTCGTGCGGCTGTTTGGCGCAGTCGTTCGGGTTCTTCTCGTCGTGCTGGATGGCCTGAATATCGTCGATCAGGCTTTTGCAGCTCTCGCAGATCATCAGCCCAGGCTTCCCGTCCGGCAGAGGCTTCAGCATTTCCTTGACGGACATGAAGCCCTGCACGCGGTTGTTTGCCGCTTTCAGGACCGGCAGCCCGCATTCGCTGAAGATCTGCGCCATCGTCTTGCCGGTGTCCTTCTGCGTCGACCACATATCCGGCGGGGCAATGGTGTATTCGATGCGCTCCCGTGCAGGCGTCAGCGAGATCGCCGCACTCGCCGCCTCGGAGACAATAAGCTTGGATTCGTTGTACTGCCTGTACACATAGCAGCGCCCGGAAAAGTCGACCGCGATCCACAGGCAGGCGAACATATCGAGACCGTAGTCGAACGCCCGGTATTTCGCCCAGCGCGGGTCGATCGGGAAATCCTCCGGGAAGGTATGCACCCCGCGCCGGAACTCCGGGAAAAAGCCGCCGGACAGCGCGTCCCAGTCGCCGTACCGGTGCGCCCTGCGCACATCCTCCGGCAGAAGGTCCAGCGCATTGACGTAATCGGGGGACCCTTCCAGCAGGTCGACGTTGTCTTCGACCGTCGCTTTGATGAACAGATAATCGTCCGGGTTCTCGTTCGGCAGGAAGTCGCGCTTGACGAACAAACGCTTCACCCACTGGTGCCCGATGCCGCCCGGGTTGCACGTCAGGTACATCCGCTTCGGGAACGGCGTCGCGCCTCGGCAGCAGGCCGCGATCCCGCGGAACTCCTGCTCTGTGAACTGCGTTGCTTCCTCGATGAAGATCCAGTCGTATTCCTGACCCTGGTACTTACCGGCAACTGCAGAACCGAAGCCGTCCATGTTGCCGAACTTGATGGTCGAGCCGTTTTTGAACGACAGAAGATGCTTCTGCACGTTATACACGGCGACGGTCTCCGGAACCAGCTTGACAATCGGATCGATGACGCTGTTCTCCAGATCCTCGTACCGTCGTCTGAGGATCAAGATCTTCAATCCCGGATAATACAGACAGGCACCGACCGGCTTTCTCTGCGTGCACCAGCTCTTGCCGCCGCCTCGCGCACCGCCGTAGCAGGTGTACTTCACCGTCGAGGCAAAGAACTGTCGCTGCGGCTCGCTGTTCGGCTTGCCGAGGTCGATCTTTACCGTCTCGCCCGGCGCTGTTCGCTTGTACGATTGCTTGCCCATGCAGTACCTCTGTGCTGTGCTCGTCTTGCCTGCCGGGTGTTCCTGGCACCCGACAGAACAAGATGAAGGGAAGAAAGATGAAACAAGGAGGATTCACCTGCCTGCCGAAGACAGGCAAGACCAACACAGCACGGTCTTTTTGTCTGGTTTTTGAAATTTTTCAGAGGCATGTTCCGGAGGGGTGCCGTCAGTTTTGTAGGTACCCTCTTTGGTATGGGATGCACACGTGGATGGGATATTATATATATACTAGTATGAAACCACCCGGGTGTTTTTCCGCCACCCTCCCCTATGCCTCTCTTGATTTGGTAGAGGGGTGCGCACACACGGCTGTACACACGCGCAGCGCGGGGCCTTAATGGCCTGCAGCCTGGGCCTACTGATGTACACACGCGCAGCCCAGGCGCGCAGCACATAGCTTTATGCATGCTTCTGCCCTGCTTATGCACTGCATAATATACGTCGTATGCATGTATATCTGTATATAGTTCTGATATCTCACAAATTCAGTATGTTTTCTGAACTTCTACCGGAAAACGAACGCCACAAAATGAGTATTTGGTGGCGTTCACTTGAATGCATCCATGTCTCCGGCCTTATTACCAAAGGTAACATTGACCTGCACAGCGTTCCCGTTGAAGTCTCGCTGCCCGCTGAACTTATCGATCACAATGCCCATAGATGTGGCGATCTGCAGCAGGTTCGCCCGCTCGATCTTGTCCGGCATGGCTTCCAGCATAATATCAATGACAGTCTGCGCCTTGTCCAGCTTGGAGTCCATGAACTCCCGCATGCGCTCCTCTGCCGCTTTTTTTGTCTCGGCAAGGACGTCCATATTATTGTCAACGATCCCTCGTGCCGTTACTGAGCTGATGCCCGCTGCCTTTGCTGCCGCCTCAATGCTCCCGGTGTCCGCATAAGCCACCAGGCAGGCCGCGCGCTTTGCAACGCTCGTCCGATCACCCTTCGCCATGCGATCACCCCCGCCGTGAAATCTGCGCTTGCGCGTCGCCTGCGCACGCTTGCAAGCTGGCTTGCAGCGCTGCGCTGCTAGCGCAAGCATAACAGTAAAATCCGGAATACTGACAAAATTGTCAGACAGCAAAAAAGCTGGAACCCATTGCGGCGCAACGGATTCCAGCCAGAAAAAGATTGACAATTTTCGCATTGACAAAAATTTTTGAAATTCACGCTTGACATAAGTATACTTATGTGCTACAGTGAAGTCACGAACAAACCACCACACGACAGGCCAAAGGCCGGAAGGAGAAAGAAACATGAAAAAGATCATCATTGCCGCCCTCGCTGCTCTCACCCTCATCTCTTGCACTGCATGCGCCTCTGTCCGCGCAGCTGATGCCAACATGGCGCTTGACGCGCTCCGTGCCGAGAATGCCCGCTTGTCCGCCGAGCTGGAGGCCGTCAAGGCCGAGAATGCCGCGCTTGTCACTGAGGCCGAAGCACCGGCCGCAGAAGCCGCCAGACTGGCCGCAGTGGCCGTTGACAACTTCTACACGCGTACCGGTCTCGTTGTAGATCTGGACTATGATACGGACACTGTGACCGTCGTGGACGGTGTCGACTTCATCTGGCAGTTTACCGGCTGCGAAGACTATTGCGTCGGCGATCTCGTCGAGATCCTGATGCAGAAAGCCGGAGATCCAGAAAACATTTTCGACGACGTGATCTACTCCACCTGCTATGCCGGGTTCTATGCAGAGTATTTTCAGGATTGACGGCCCGGGCGCGGGCGTGGTACAATCGGCATGGAAAGAAATGAACGGAGGCCCACCTATGCCTGACGAGCAGAAGCCAAAGAAGAAGCGCACAACCCCAACACATACAAGCCAAGCGGTCATTAAACGCTATCAGGAAAGGACATACCGCCGCTATAATCTGATGCTGCGCTATGACACCGATTCGGATTTAATCGAACTTATTGACAGATACATGATCAACGGACACAGCAGCCCGACGCAAGCCATCAAAGCCATCATGCGCGGAGAATAAAAGGAGAGACACGAATGTTTGACAGTGAAGAGCTTAAATATCTGACCGAGATGGAAGAACGGATCCTGCAACAGTCCGCGCAAAATATGCGCGTCATTTTGGAAAGCTCCGTTGACAAGAAGCTGAATCTGATTCTTGAGGCGCTGCAGTCGCAGCGGGAGCAGTCAGCCGGTTTTGCCACCGATGAACGTGTCGACGGTCTGGCGGAAGAAGTTGTTCTGCTCCAGTCCGTCGTAAAGAAGCACAGCAAAGAGATCAAAGAACTGAAACACGCATAACGAAAGCGCCCAGCCAGTCAAGGCCGGGCGCTTCGCTTATTGTCCCACATATCAATGACCCGCTGAACTTGAAACGCAAATTCCTTTGTCAGCGGTTCTGATCCGTTCAAATATTTGTAGCACGTGCTGCCGGAGTACGGTATGTACTCCGGCAGTTGATTGATCCTGATATTGCGTCGGTGCAGTTCGGCCCTCAGTCGTTGCCGCGTCCGCTCGCGTCCCCGCATTGCTTCGCCTCCTTTGTAACACCAGGCCCAAGATCTCCTTCTTCCCCGCGCGGGTCGGGCCCTGGCCCTGTCCAGACCCAGTCGACGTGAATATCCTTCGCTATCGGATTGTTTAATGCGCTTTGCACCATCTTATCCCACCGCTCACCCGCTGCCTCATTCCACTCCCTTGCGTAAGCATAAAATTCATCGATATCATCTTTGTACGCCGCGCACAGAAACGCAGCATTAGTTATAACATGCCACAGAGCCGGTAAGGCGCTCTCATCGTCGAGCGCCAGCGGATTATCCCAGATATGCAGAACGTGGCGCAGAAGGGCGTCCAGCCACTTCTCACGCGGTACCTTGCGCCAGTCCTCCGCGTCGGCGTATTTTGCCTTGCCAAACTCCCGCACCTGCATGATCGCCTCGATCGCCTCCACCGGCACGAGCGACGGGCGAGGCTTGCCCTCGTCGTACTTTGCGCCCTTAATCTGTTCCATCAATAGTGTACCCTCCCTTCGCGTTTTGCCCGATCGTATTTCCGCTCTCTGGCGGACCTGCCGATTGTTTCCATCCCGCGCTCTATGCGCTCTACCTTGCTTTTGTTGTACTCGTCCGCAGCCTTGCGATACTCTATGTACGCCTCGCAGGTCGTATGCTTTGCCCCGCAGCCTTTTTCGGGACAGTCGCCGCACGGAGCGGAATATGGGCTGATTCTTAAATCTCCCTGCATTCGTCTACCCTCACACAGACCCGTTTGTCTCCGACGCGCACAACATATCCGGGCATGCTGCTGACGTATTCATATTTTTCCGCGTCGTACACTTCGCCCATGCGCGGACGCATGTCGGGATAGACCGGGATGATCGCCGTGATCTGGATCCGTACCTCATCCCATGCGCGATCGCGCCGCTTGCCCGTGCAGATGGGATGCAGCTTGCGCCATGCCCCGGCACATGCCCGACTGCAGAGATACCGGCCATCCGCACGCGGCTTGCAGGGCCGGGTAAACACCTTCCCGCAAACCGGACAGGCCGCCGTGATATTTGCCATTACAGTTTTACCTCCCCTTGCTAATCTAAAAATCTCATAAAAAAACAGTTTCATCAGTAACTTGTAAGTTGTCTGTGATCTCCACCTCCATTTCGTCTGATAGTTTCATCCGGATTTCTGCCCGTTTTGTACGAAATGGCGCAAATGACAATTCGTAGCAATCGCATACAATGTAGTCCCCATCAAAGTAAAACGTGTTTTTATGGCAATCCTTGTACTCTACATTTCTGTTGCATGTTGAAAGCTTCGCCCTCCGCCCCCTCCAGTCCGGAGCTTTGATTTTGTAATCAGGATACGTTTCCTGGAATCCTGCGTACTTTTCTGGAAATAGAGCCTGGAGCTGATGCAAAAACATCGGAACGGTTTTGTCCTGATAATCCCGAATCACGCCGCCCATTATTGCGCGCGGGATAAAATCGCAAATTCTCTTGATGTTTTCAGGCGTGAGTTTATCGGCGCTTATGTACAGTTTGTTTGTGCCAATATGCGGGTCATCGCAACGGATTCCCCCGCCGAATTCCTCTAACCATGTATAAGAAACGGTGAGAAAAGCGTCTTCTCCTATGCGTGTAATCAAATTGGTTGATGGATATTTCAATTTCCCATAAGCCGGATTTGTTCTGGCTTCTTTCTGAACCCGTAAAAATGCCTTTGACCGTTTTGTTCCACCATCCACAATTGTGATCTCACCGTTGGGGCATCTGACGCCAAATAGTGTTGTTACGCAAAAACACTTTCCATTTTTATAGGCAGAGCATTCCTCGGCGCGGTTGCAGCGGATGTATTCCGCTCTTAACCTACAATCCCTGCTACCATCTCCGTATAAATGCGCGCAAATGCAGTTATCGTTCACAGTTTAATCCCCCTTATGTATTTATCGAGATACGTTGTTGCTACAGCCATAGCCGCCCACATGTCCGCCGAAAACCCATAAAAGAAGCCGGGATCCTTTTTCGTCCCCTTTCCGAAGTTCGGCTGGCCGGGCGCGTAGCGGTCGACAAGGGCCTGCCGGATGTTCGCATCTTTGGCCGACAGTGAACCGCACAGATCCAGCTTTTCTTCCCGGCGATATATCCGCGTCGGCTCATAGCCTGTTTCCCACAGCACGATTTGCCAGAACCGGCCAATCCAGACACAGGTGTCGAACACTTCCTGCCCGACTGTCATGCCCATACCGGCTATCATTTCGATTACAACTTGCTGACAATTCCACCGAAGTTTCTGCTCCAGCAGTTGCAGCATTTTGCGGTTCTCGATCTTCCCGGCATCCAGCACGCGGCGGATCTCTTCGCCGTCATGCTCTACGATTACATAGCCCGATTGAATATTGCCGGGGTCAATCGCAAGAATTGTTCCCATATGATACCCTCCATGTCAGAACGTTTTCGTATTTACACGGGTACATTTCCCTGCAAACGAGCGTTTGCACACACGGAGGGGCTAAAAGGTCGACAAACTCCGGGCATTGCTCAATCACTAGCTCGCGGATCTTTTTGGCGACTTTGCGTGTCTCCTTCGCCGCCAGATGGCACAACCGCTTTTCCATGATCGTCATCAGCTCTTCCGCGTTCATGTACCAGATCATGTCCACAGGCGCGTCCTGCCGCGCTGCGTTCCGGTCGTATTCGTCCTGCCGGTCATTCCGCTGTGACCGGATAAACGGCTGTGCGTGGACGTGGCGGGCTAAGTGGGTGCTTACCCAGTACGGCACACCCTCGAGGTAAAACGCAAACTGCAGCGTCCGGATGGGGCTGTGCCGTGCCCGGAGAATGGCGTGTTTCCACTCCATGTCCGGGGCTGTCTTCATCTCTTTTCCAATGGTGACTAAAGCGCACTGCTTGGCCAGCGCCCAGTCCTCATCGGTGGGGTACTTCAAAAGTTTGACGATCATGTCTGCCTCCTATCCATGTCTTCGCAATCTTTGCATTCCTCACCGGAAAAGCACATGTGCTCCAGGTCTTTCTCGGAGAACCGTTCCGCCTTGTGTTTCAGGCACCGATACGGGTACACGTAGTTCTTCCTGTATTCCAGATTCCTGCATGTCAAGCAGCAATCTTGCATCAGTTTTCCTCCTTTCGCACTACCGCGCGCAAACCGCGGCCCGCTCATTCAGTTGCCCCCCAGCAGCAAAAATCGTCTGGTTCGACCGCCGGACTGTTGATAAAGGACGTGCGGGAAAAGCACCGGCCGTTGATCCTGTAAATACAGTCCCTGCACCGCACCACCTCCGCAACGTCGGCGGCGGGCAAACCTGAAATCTCGCTTGCAATGCAATTTGCCAGTCCGGTATGCCGTCCCAATACAGAGCCGTTCGCAAGCCCGTACTTTTCGGCAATTTTAACCGCATCAGTGCGCTTGATGTATTCGTCAGGCATCGCGCACCTCCACACCTGCCATTTCAAGCAACCCGTAAATGTCCGCTTCATCGCTGTTCGCGAGGAAATTGTCATTTTCGTCGTAGTAGTTGTACGCCGTGTATGCTCTGGCTTGGATTCCGGCGTATTTCTTGAGCAGTTTATTCGCCCCCTCAATTCCAAACGTGCAGGCATCTTCCAGCTCTTCCATCTGCGATTTTGAGATAAACTTAGCCATCATTTACCCTCCTGTTCCATGCCTCAACCGCTTCAATGTATGCGTTCGTGTTCCATGCTGTTTTCAGAGCAACGGATGTCCCGCATTTCCTGCACTTTACATTGAGCGTCATAATCTTCTTCCCGAAATTACACGAACCGCCTGTTTCTTCTACTTTACCGCCACAAAACGGGCACGGTTTCAGTTCAGCCATCCTTCTTGCCCTCCATCTCCTGCATCGCCCGCTCCGCTTCCTCGCGGGTGCGGAATACACTGACCAGCTTACTCAACTTTCCAATTCGGCCTATAAGGTCAGCGGCTTGGCCGAACGTCTTGACCTGCGTTGCCTGTATCACGGGTTCTCGTCCGTCTACCGTGAACACTCGGTACACCGTGTCACCGACCTTGCACGGCAGCACGACCACGCGCCCGTCCTTGTCGTCCTCGGCAAGCTCTTTCAACCGTCCGACCGTCATATTTTCCGCAGCCTGCGCGAAATCCCACAGATGCCAGGCATTTTCGCCCAGCTTATGCAGCATTTCCGGTGTCCATCCCGTGTCCTCGTAAGCCTTGAGCCTTTTCCATACCTCCTTCTGCGTGCAGGTGCCCTCGACCTTGCAGCGCGAATCCATGCATCGCGCAATGTCGCAGAAGTTTCCGTCAAACGTTAAACGCTCCATTCTTCGCGCCTCCACTCGTCGTAGTCGAACCAATCCTCCAGTCGATGATTGGGTTGATCGTCCGCGTCCCCTTGAGCTGGCATTTTTCTATCAGCATGCGGCTTTCGTCATTGTCGTTCATCAGCGTCAGCCTCTTGGATTTGTCCCTGTGCAGGGCCTCCATGACGCCGCGGGACTTGCGCTTTTGCGACTCGGCCCACCGGACGCCGGTCGCGATCCACCGCCCGCGGCCGCTGGTCTCTTTGAGCGCCGCGCAGCAGTAGCGCGCCAGGCGTGTCGGCGGCATGAGTTTGCGCGGGATCAGGTTCCACATGGTCACATTCCCGCCGTCCGGCGTCCGGTGCGTATCGATGTCGCATTTTACGCCAGCCAGCTCCAAGCGGTGGAAGGTATCCCGCACGTGCCAGACGGTCTCCGGCGCGTCCGCCGTTGTGAGACTATGTAGGGCCTCAAACGGGATCCCGCTTGCCTCCGCCAGATGCAGCAGCACGTCCGAGTCCTTCCCCCCGGAATACGTGACCACCAGCGGCTGCTTGTACAGGCGCAGGCTCATATCCGAAGCCATCCGCAGCCGCTCAATCGCGGTTTGTTCTAAGTCCATTGCCGTCCTCCCTCCCCGGCGTCAGCTTGGCCAGCATGATCTGCCCCAGATCCGCAACGCAGATATCCACGATATGCTCGCATAGCGCTTTCGGAATCACCGACCGCTCCTTGCTCCCCTTCAGCCCCTGCGTACCGGTCTTTGCTCCGCGCGGCGCGGCGATATGGCACGGGTCGCCGTTGTGGCACATCGGCCTAAATTTGGGATCTGGATGGTTTGTCCATATATCTGTCGGCTTCATTCTGGTGTCGCCATACTGGCAATATGTAACAGTGTAGCGAGGCAGCTCCTGCATCCACGTCATTTTCCGCATCCCGCCACGGGGATTTTCTATAAAATAAAATTTCGGGTTTAGCTCTTTGATGAGTGCCAGGACATGCTGGTCCACCTTGTCGCAGAACTTTGCGTACTCGCTCACCGCGTCCAAATTCCCCGTTTCCGGATTTTTGCGTCGATGGTGTGAGATTGCAGCGATGGAGAATGTCGTGCAATCCGGGCTTGCCCAGATCACATCCGGATGTCCGAATTTATCCAAGATGTCTTTCGCCGTTACCGTCAGGATGTCAGCGTATAGGTCGATGTTTTCAAAGTCTTTGTCCCACTCCACTGAGTACACTTCGTGCCCTCGTGCCTCAAATGCTTTCCCGATGCTTCGCGTCCCTGCAAACAATTCGAGTACTTTCATCTTGCCTCCTCCCTCCCCGGCGTCAGCTTGGCCAGCATGATCTGGCCCAGATCCGCCACATATACCAGCCGCCCGCGGCTGTAGACCATCAGCTTCTCGCCTTGGATCTCCATCCGGTCAGCCTCGATGTTCGTCAGATCGTTGCAGCAGTCGCAAATAAATCTCACAATTCGTCCTCCTCGTTCAGCATTTTCCCAATTGCGGCTAGTTGGTAAGCATCCAGCTCATCCCCGTGGCGCTGTACGCCATGTTGCATCTTCGCGGCACCCTTCGATATAGGCCTCATCTTCAGCCAGTCAAACACGATCCCCTTGTAATTTGCGGCCATAGATCGGCTAATCACGTCGATCATGGCTTCCTCACCGTATTCCTCCGCGGCTTTCGTGATCTGCGTGACAAGGCTTTGCAGGCCGACAGGCTTATACTCCTCCCGTCGTTCCCCCTTGTATGCCACCCATTTCTCAACGGATTCGCGCAGTGTGGGGGGTAGGGGGGAAAGAACACTGTCCATGTCCTTTTCCTTTGTCCTTTTCCTTTGTCCATAGCTTTTTTTGCTTTCATCGGAAAGCATTTGCTTTTTTTGCTTTTCGTCGCTTTCCGGTGAAGCATTTGCTTTTTCTGATTCAGGCCGACCGCCCTGCTTTCCTGCTTCGCTTCTGGACGCGGAGATGGCTTTTTGAGCCGCTACGGATTCGTCAATGTCCCGTCGAATCGCAGGCCAAATGAAACGCTCACTCCCGCTGAACTCTGGCTCTGCTCCCGACTCGCGATAATCCATCGCGGCCAGCACCAAGCGCCCCACCTCAGCGGCACTGTACGCCTCGAAATAGCTCCTGTAACTCAGCCACAGCTTGACGTATTCCTTTTTCTCTCCCATCCGTCAGCCCTCACTTTTCGGCTGACAGATAATAAGCAGTTGATCGCACCGGTCAACAAGTTTTGTCAGGACTTCGAGTTCTTCCACAGTCACGTTGTAAAAATTGATCTGATTCTCAACTTCCACGCAGCCTGTAACAAATTCCTCAATGCAAACATCAAAAAGCATCGCAGTGCCCTCCGTCAGAACGGCAGCTCGTTTACGTCGCCGAGCTCCATCTGCGGCATATCCGGTTCGGAAAACGGAACTGGCGTTGTGCTGGGAATCTGCGAGAAATCCGCAGGCTGTACTGCTGCGGGCGTCTGCCGCTTCTCGGCAAAATAGCACCGATCTGCAAGGATCTCCGTCGTGCGGCGTTTATTGCCCTGCTTGTCTGTCCAGTCGCGCTGCTGCAGACGGCCTTTGACTGCCACGAGCTGCCCTTTGGCAAAATACTGGCCGACGAAATCGGCGGTATTTCTGAACGCGACAATATCGAAGAAATCAGTCTCCCGGTCCTGCCCCTGCGGTGCATAGTCGCGCTCACAGGCCAGTGCAAAGTTCGCAGCGGTGGTTCCGTTCTGCGTCATGCGGACGTCCGGGTCACGCGTCAGGCGGCCCATCAAGATCACTTCGTTCAGCATTTATGTATTCCCCTTTCCCTGTTTCTGTGCGCAGCCCCAGCAGAAGCAGCGTCCAAACTTTTTTGTTGTCTGCTCCGCAATGCTCATTGCAGAGTAAGCATGTCCGTTGATCGTCTCTCCGGTGATCTCTTTCCCGCATGCGGAACACTTAAAGAGCATCTCCGGCTTCTTTACAGCCTCGGCGGGCTTCGCAGCAGCGGGTGCCTTCCGCCCGGACGCTCTCCCGGTCTCCCTGGCATATTCATCCGTATCGGCGTCCTTCGTATCGTCGATGGCGAACAAGCCGTTCAATGCGTACTTTCTGGCGTAGGAGCTGGCCGTGCCGGTCACCTGCGGTTCGTCCATGCCCTTCTTGCTCTCCGGCTCCCGGGCGAAACCGAACGTGGTATATTCGCCCTCGCCGTCGGACAGAGTCGCCTTTGCCTTGACATAGATCCGGTTCCCACTCTCTACAATCTCGTCCGAGATCGTCAGGATGCAGCCTTGCGCCTGCAGCAGGGGCTTTACCGCCTCTAAAATGCTCTCGCAGGAGCGGTATTTGTAGCCGCCGAAGTTGTTGGTCTTGTCCTTTGGCGCTTTCAGCTGCGCCTGAATGGCGATCAGCTTTTCCGTAAGCTTCATCTGTTTACCTCCACAAATTCACCGTTCTTCAGCCGATACCAGGTATCGGCCTTGATCTTCTCTCCGTCGACGTATTCCGTCTTCACGCAGCGCGGAACGGATCGACCCTTTTCTTCGGAATATTCCCACTCCGCAAGCGTGATCCAACTCCCGATTTTTGCTTTTACCGTACAGCCATGACCTGCGCAGCAGATCACGGAGTCGACGCCGGTACTATCGATCTGGGCGTAGTCGCCCGAGCTGCCGATCTGGGCGGAGAAGCCCGAGCTGCCGATCTGGGCGGAGTTGCCGGTGGTAACATCACTCTTCGGCATATTGACGATTGTCTGCTCCTTCGTGTAGTCGATGCAGGCCTTGATAAACCCAGCAAAACTCAGCTTCGCGCCGATATGCAGCTTTTTCGTCGCAAATTTTCCATCAGAGCCGGATATCGGCTGGTCAAGTGCCTTGACCTCTGCAAAATCCGAAAACTTCCCGCTCTCGTCAACAAGATCGTAAAAGTTCAGAACATCAAAAGGATTGACGCAGTAGTGCATCATGCCTTTCTCACAGATCTTTCCGCCCACTTCTTCGTAGTCGGTGTTCTCGGCGTACTGCTTATCCACGCAGATCATACCGGGCTTAAACGCCTTGTAGCCTTTCGCGTTATCCATCCTTATCCTCCTCGTTTTCGATCACGGCCCCCGTGGCCGTGTCTGTGATCAGTTCTCCCGGGATCTCCAGCGGGCAGTACATCCCGCGGAGCTGCCCGGGGAGCAAATACTCCCCCGTCCGTCTGCACTGTCTGCGGC
>ERZ1026933.178-NODE-178-length-18991-cov-5.799535_pt1 | contig 18991 bp, 20 predicted proteins | sample MGYA00519252_ERZ1026933 | MGnify/ENA primary metagenome ERZ1026933 (study PRJEB26926, sample SAMN06164828) | human gut metagenome | biome: ENVO:00009003; feature: ENVO:2100002; material: ENVO:00002003 | host: Homo sapiens | place: USA | collected 2012 ... | reverse complement strand
CTATTCGTCGGCAGCGTCAGATGTGTATAAGAGACAGATCTGGTAGACAATGCAATCAAATTCACACCGGAAGGTCGACAGATAAGAGTTCAGGTGACAGAAAAGGACAACAAAATCTTTACAAGTGTCAAGGACGAGGGAATTGGAATTCCAAAGGATGCCCAGAAGAAGGTATTCGAAAGGTTCTATAAGACAGACCCAAGCCGAGGCAAGGACAAAACCGGAACCGGACTTGGACTGGCCATAACCAAAGAGATCATCAAAGCCCACGGTGAGCAGATCACCTTAACATCCGAGGAAGGCAAGGGAAGCGAGTTTATCTTCTCTCTTCCGAAAGAGAAGGATATGCTGGTTCCTATCAAACCGGTTCACATTGAATCACGCAATGAGGGATACTCCGAAGCAGATACTTCCTCTCCAAGCATTAAGAGTAACGGCAAGTTCAGGATCAAGGACTCATAAACTCTAAGAAAAACCAAAACCCGGGTACTACAACAGAGCTTCGCTCTGTTGTAGTACCCGGGTTTTTTTAATTCACCTTACATCTCTCTCCATTTATCCACACAGCTTTCACCTGTGTAATGTCTATAGGTTTTGTGAAATCCAGTTCCATTCTCTGTATTCCATCACCATCACCAGTCTTGCCATTTCCATATATTACATCTTTAAGTTTTTTATCGTCCGTCATCTCAAGAACTATATTCTCCAACAAATCGCTATCAACATCTGAATCTTCTGCAATGTCGATAGTTATACATTTTGTATTTATCGTACATTTATCAATGTCGCCTATGCCGGATACATCTACACTATGGCCCTGCATATCATCCTGGATCTTAAACTGCAAAGTCCATGGACCGGTCACCTCATCCGCTTCATAGCCAACACTGCTGTCGTTCTGTTTGGTTTTGTTGAATAGGACAATGCTATCACACTTCATGGTGATGGTATCACCAACCTTATATGCATTTTTCTTTTTTAACTTATATACAATATCAGACATTGTCTGCTTATCCGTGAGCGAGATTCCATCTCCAAATGCTGTGCTGCCCGCATATTCACTGACAATGTTCACGCCACCTTCTATTATCTGCATCTGTGCATCAAAGCTTTCATATTTTTCAGTGTCAAAGTCATCATATGTGACGACCATCGCAATATCGACCTGATCGCCATCCACTGCAGCCTTCTTAAGATCAAAGCTTACTTTGGCATCAGAATCAGTTATCACCTTTACACTGCCCTTATACTCGTTATTTATGTAGCTCTTGTTCACATATTTTGACGGAATAACACTTCCTGTCTCCCTGCTCAGACTGTCAAAGAACCACGCCAACGAACCTGTTTCCGCCGCATATGTCAATCCACCGCCCGACAAGATCAGGACAGCTGCCACTACTGCCGCTGCAGTCTTCCATCCGTGGCTTCGTCCGCTTCCACCTGTCTTTATCTTTCGTCTGAGCCTCTTCACACAGGCATCTTTCTCTTCGTCCGACATGTCCATGGTTTCTACGTTCACATTCACATTGTTCATAACATCAAATGCATTTCTGTCTTTCATGTTTTTTATGATAATTCACCGCCTTTACATTTTTTTCAATCGACTTCTTGCTCTGGACATTCTGCTGTAAATAGATGATGAAGATACCCCATAATCTTTCGCTATCTTATCCACAGCCTGGTCATCCCAGTAGTATCTCAGAATGATGTCCCTGTCTTCATCCGACAGACCAGAAAGCAACTTTTCCATACCGTCCGATATCTCCTCATTGAGTATGTCAACCAGATTATCATTTGCAAGCTTGTTCTCATAGTCTGTGATGTCCTCCTCAGAGCATCTTCTGCTATATCTCCTCAGATAATCTATGGATCTGAATCTTGCAATTGCCGTTATCCAGTTTCTGAAAGAACCTTTACTCTCGTCAAATCTGTCTATATTGTTCCACACATCCATAAACACATCATCCATGCACTCTTCAATTTCCTCAGGCATCCCCGAAAGGTTCTTGCACACAGCGGCTTTCACCTGCCCGCCATACTCCTGAACCACAAACTCCAAGGCTTTTTCATTATGCCGTTTTAGTTTCGAAATATAATTGTTTCTGGTTACTATCTCTTTCACCTCCCTGTGTGTTTCTAATATATATTCCGATCAAAATCTTCGATTTCTTGCAGTAAAAGTGATTTTTGGTGAAAAGTTTCTCAAAAAATATATATCACAAAAAAGCTGTCAGTTTTATCATACTGACAGCTGTCTTGTTAATCATTATATCTATTATTCATTTCCTTCACAGCCTCGCCGATCTGGGTTCGAAGCTCCGTAGGATATATAACCTCCACCGATGTTCCGTACTGCATCGCCCAGTGTGACATGGCCTGACGGCTGCACACAAGTCTTACATACGTCACGGCATCCGTGGTTTCACGAAATCCTTCATACTGTCTGGCAATACTCTCATCCACCACATCAAAGTTGCTTCCAAACCAGTCCACTATATCTGATATAGCTGACTTCTTCACTCGGAGTATTATCGTAACCGGTTCGTCGGCAAACATATATATATGTTCTGCCATATGCTTCGGCAGGTTGAGGCCATGCTCCATGCCCTTGACTTTATCACGTTTTTTAGCCGGCTTGTTGATTATCTTAACCTGTGTCATTTTGTCCACACGATAATTCGATAGAGTGTCATACTTATCATAATTACATACGAGATAATACTTTCCATCATTTGCGACCATCTGATACGGATTGACTATATACGGTTCCTCACGTCGCGGATGGAGCTTCTTGTCCTCCCAATAGTTGTTATACACAAATGATATCTGTTTCTTTTCTGAAATAGCGTCATCTATCAAGCCGACATTGTACAGTGTCTGCTGATTGCTTGTATGCTCCAGACCTGGCAGACTGCTGACATGGGTCATCTTATTTGTGAAATATATATTCGAAAGTCCTGCTATCTTCTTGATGAGTTCACTGGCCTGTCCGGCAGGAATAGTCTTTGAGAACAGAATACTGTCTATCATCATTCTTAGTTCGGAATCATCAAATTCATGATTGTAGTACCAGTTTGATGTAATGATCTCCTTTGTTCCGTCCTTTTTAATACGCTCTGTCTTTGTACATTCTATCTCATATCCATAGTCGAACAGACAGTCAAGATTTGCCTTTATGGATTTTCTGTCAACTGTGATATCATAATCTTCAGTCAGCTTCCTCATGATATCCTTCTGATCCATCGTGTGATCACAATCCGTATATTTCTTCAATATGTCCAGAATACAGATGTTGAGCATTTTCTTTCCACTGGTAGGATATGCCATGTTTCTTCCCCCTTTGTATTATTTTGATGCGTGCAATGTGACATGTCTGGCTTGCACCAGACATGACGCAACAGCCTACTCCCCCGCAAGCGGGTCCCCCTCTATTGCATGTCAAGCGGTAGCACGCTGATGCGTGCAATATCATAAAGCTTCGCTTTATGACAAGTCCCAATTTAGGCGGTGTAGGTTGCCTGCTTCTTCAAGACCTGGGAAGTCGTTCTGTCTGAGTGCCTCGTAGAGCACTATTGCCACAGAGTTGCCAAGGTTTAATGAACGGATGTCCGGGAACATGGGGATTCTGATTGCTGTATCCTTATAGTCAACCAGTATCTCCTCTGGTATACCGGCACTCTCCTTGCCAAACATTATGTATGCATCATCCTCAAACCTTACGTCTGTATACTTCTTTCTAGCCTTGGTCGTCGCCATGTATATCTTTGCTCCGGGATTCTTTGCAAGAAAATCCTCGAAGTTCACATATGTTGTCACATCCAGCTTGTCCCAATAGTCAAGTCCGGCACGTTTTAGCTGCTTCTCATTTATCTGAAAACCCAGAGGTTCTATGAGATGCAGTCTTGCACCTGCTGCCACACATGTTCTTCCAATGTTTCCTGTATTTGCCGGTATCTCCGGCTCATGTAATACAATATTTAACATAACTACTCCTCCTATACTCAAATACGAGTTATCAACGGAATCACCTATATGTGATCTATATAGATTTCACACTGATACGCGCAATCAATATAGTACGATCATCCATGGCAGTCAGCAGTTACTCCATGCAAATCGTACGTAGCTTCTACTCAAATTTATAGATATCTTGGTGGGGTAAGGAACCTCCTCTCCTCGTCATGAACCACTACTCTGTCGCTGTTTTCCGTAAGGTGACCTATGACTGATGCTTCATATCCTGCCTCATAGAGCTTATCAGCCAGATGTTCTCCATCCGGAACCACAAAAAGTGCCGCGCCGCAGCCGTCTATCATATATGGATTATCCCCTGTGTGCTCACATATCTCTATCGTCTCCTGCAGTATCGGTATGTCATCATGGCACACCTCAAGCCCACACTTCAGCGCATCCCCCATCTCCCAGAGAGCAGCAAATACGCCGCCCCTCGATATATCATGGGCATACACACTGCCATGCTCCAGTGCTATATCCACCTGTCTGCCTAGCAGTATCAATTCTTCCATTCTCTCTACAGGTCTCAGATAGCTCTCTGAATACCTCTCGAAAAGCTCTTTCTGATTATCATAATAGAGTTGTAAGGTGCCACCCACACCTGTCTGCCCACACATAACTATATCCATACCGACTGGTCGTTTTAGTCTGCACAGGTCTGCATCATCACTATGTCCTGACTGTTTTCCCATCATAGTCACACTGATGATCGGCTCAGACACAGCGGTATTCACCTCGGTATGTCCTGTGATGATGTCCACCCCACATTCTGCACATATGCCCGCAAGCTTTCCGAGCAATTTCTTCATTCGGCGTTCATCATCATCTGGCATGATGATGGTATCCGTTGCCACCCACGGCATATAGCCACCGATCCTTACACTGTTGTAAAGACGGGCTATATCAAGCCTCAGTCCCATATATCCGCTGTCGATACACACTCCAGTGGCAACATTCACGCTTTTGCTTTTTGCCGCACCCGCATTTTTGCAATCTGCATCTCCTGTCTTACCTGTATTTTCTCCGCCATCCCCATCACGCAACAAGAGCCGGGCATAGTCTTCTCCTATTCCGGCTCTCGTTACGTCATCATGGACAGTATGTGGCAAACTCTTAAGTATTGATCGCACCGTCTGATGCTCACCAAACTTTCCTCTCATATATACTCTCCAATTCGACCTGTTATTCTAAATTAGAATGCTGAAACTAAAAGTGTAACTACCATTGCGATACACAGAATCACAACTATGATCCTCGATACCAGTGTCTTACCCTTTTTGCTGCTGAGATCTATCATTTTCCCACACTCCTTATCATCGTAAATGCAACTTCAAAATTATCTTAATAATAGCAAAATATAAACCGTAGTTCAACAGCAATTATTTTACAGCCCCTGTCCCTTGAGGTAGTTGATAAACTGCTGTGCAGTACGTCCGCTTATTCCGCCATGAGCAAGCTCCCACTTGTTGGCCTCTGCGCAGAGTTCCTTCTCATCCATAGTGATATGCTCCTTCTCAGCAAGTCCCTTGACGATCTCAAAGTACTCCTTCTGTGACGGTGCGCTGTAGCTGATCGTGACTCCGAATCTGTTGACAAGTGACAGTTTCTCCTGAATAGTATCACTTCTGTGAATACCATTGTTATTCTCCATATCATTCCTGTCGTTCCATGTCTCCTTGATGAGATGACGGCGGTTCGATGTGGCATAGATGAGTACATTGTCAGGTCTGATCTCAAGTCCGCCCTCGATGACAGCCTTGAGATACTTGTACTCGATCTCAAACTCTTCAAATGAAAGGTCATCCATGTATATGATAAATCTGTAATTTCTGTTCTTGATAAGTGAGATAACCTGTGACAGATCCTGGAACTGGTGCTTATATATCTCGATCATACGAAGACCCCTGTCATAGTACTCATTGATTATCGCCTTGATAGTTGTGGACTTTCCTGTTCCGCTGTCTCCAAAGAGAAGTGCATTGTTCGCCTTGCGTCCCTCCACAAATGCCTCTGTGTTGTCCACGATCTTTTTCTTCTGTATCTCATAGCCGATGAGATCATCCAGCATTACATCCTCTGTGTTGTTGATAGGCACAAACTCAAGATCTCCGTGCTCACGGGTGATTCTGAACGCCTTGTTAAGTCCGAACATTCCAACGCCATATGCTTTATAGAACTCCGTCACGATGTCGAATATCTGATCCTCGTTCTCAGCCTCCTCTATCGCATTGCTGACAGCCTGAACCTTCTCGCTGACATTCTTGTTGTACATTCTCTCCTTCTTACCTATGGACTTATAGTTGTTGATAGTTGAGAAACAATCTATTCCAAGTGCGCTCTCTATCTCGGAGAAATCAAAATCAAACAGCTTCTTGAATATCTTAAAGTCGTTCTTTGCAAAATAGTTGACTGTTCCGTCATTTGCCCCAACCTTCTCGCTGGTTATACTGAATGAGTTTTCATTTGTGATAAGTATAAATGCGAGGTAGTTATGCCACAGATTCTTATCAAATCCATAGCTGGTTGCAAGATCCAGGAGTCTCTTAATCTGGTCGTATATGCGGGCACACAGCTCCGCGTTCTCGCACCTCTTAAGATCAAAGTCCTCAAATATTCCAGACAGCTTCATTAGTATGCTGTCCTCTCCAAGATCTCTGTATAAAACAAGTTTCGCTATGTCTCTGTACATTTGTATATCCTTCTTTCTAAACGGCTCTGAATTCGGATCACCACCTGCGGCACATCACGCACTCCCGCCGATATTATTTTCTCTTTCTGTTATTTCTACTGTTGCTCTTATCGTTATTTACATTGTTTTGTCTATTGGCATTTCTGTCGATATTACAGTTAGAATTTTTATTGGTATTGTCCTTAGTGCAGCCATCTCCGGCTGTACTGCCAGACATCTGAGCCTTATCCGCACCGGTCTGCTTATCACTCTCATTTTTATGCTTTGATCTAGTTTTCACCTCCGAGGCGCATTCCTCGTCCAGCCTGCCATTCCACCGTCCCTCCGGTATATTGCACGCCAGATTGTACTTCTTCCACGATATACCCTTTTCCCTGAGGTTCTTCACCACATACTCCTCAGACATTGCGTAGAGCACTGAGAAAAGAGGCACAAATATAAGCATTCCGAGGATTCCCATCAAGTCGCCACCCAACATGACTGCCACAAGCACCCATATGGATGGAAGTCCCACAGAGCCGCCAACCACGTGAGGATATATAAAGTTGCCCTCTATCTGCTGCAGCACGATAAATATGATAAGGAATATTATGGCCTGTTTCGGATTCTCCACAAGTATCATGATCGCGCCCGCAAAGCATCCCACAAAAGCACCGATCACCGGTATCAACGCAAATACCGCGATTATTATGCTCACCGTAAGTGCATACGGAATCCTGAATATGGTCATGGTGATAAAGAACATCAAGCCAAGAATACATGCTTCAAGGCACTGTCCCGATATGAATTTGGAAAAAGTTCTGTCAGCCAGCACACAAGTCTGTATAAATCTGTCAGCTTTGTCCTCCTTGAACACTGCATATAGGATTCCCTTGACCTGTTTCTCCAGAGTCTCCTTCTGTGCCAATATATAACAGGCAAAGAAAATACCCACGAGGACATCCACAAATCCACCTACCACACTGCTGGCAATGGAGAACGTGGAAGACAACACACTGCTGCCGCCGTTCTTCACAATACCAACCACATTGGATATAACTGAATCCCAGTTGATATCGATACTCTTTATCTTGTCTACTATCTCCGGCTGATCCTTCATAAGCTTGATCGCCTTCCTCTGGATGTCATCCATAGCATCTGGCAGCTTATCTGCAAATGCAGTTATGGTCTTGGACATCTCCGGTATGATCATTGTTATTGCAAATGTAAATACCGCTATGATGCACAGAAACGACAATATCAGACAGGCCGGACGCTTAAATCTGTACAGGCGGCTATTCTCATTTTTGAAAAGAACCTTCTCAAGCCCCTTCATCGGAACATTCACCACAAATGCTATGGCAAACCCTATCACAAACGGCATAAGGATATTTACCAGCCAGCTGAAAAGGCTGGTCACCTTATCAAAGTTGAACAACACATATGCAAACAATACAACACCGCACAAAATGAGCAGTATCCTTATCGTATCTTTCTTATTCCAATTCATTATATTACCTCTGTCTCTCCTAATAAATCATACAACGCTTCTCTCTTGACTTCGACACATACAGCCATTGTCCACTCAGTTCAGATCCATGATTAGTCCCCCGGATCATCCAAATGAATATTGCCAAATGTATCCGACAATGAATATGTCAGCTTTTTCTTTGGCTTATACACATCAATGACCGGAGCCATTATCCTGAAGAAATTCTCCTCATCCTTCGACAGCTTGAATACCTCAGCCGTGTTTCTGGCATCCCACAGCGCATCATGCTCTGCCCCCTGAAAATTCTCTCCCAGATAAAATACAGCATCCGACAGTGATATCCTTCTGGAGGTGCCTATCATCCTGGCATATTCCTTCTGGAAGTCCTGCCATTTTGCAAATACCCTCTCAAGTTCCGGATGAGTGTACTGTTTCAGTCTGGTCTCACCTCGCAGCTGTCTCAGGTCGTTCTCGCTCCACGCATAGATAACATCCGCATCTGCACACCACTCTATAAATCTGCCCACAGCATCCTCGTATGATGGGGCAGTCTCGAGCATCTCATCTGTTATTCCCGTGAGTTTTATTATACGCGATGCCATGTTTCCATATGCCGGTTTGACATAACTCTTAAACGAATCTATCTCGTTATATTCATCATCCAGTTTTACCGCACCGATCTCAATTATCTCACTCTTGCAAATCTTCTTTTCCTGTTTGTGTTCTGAATCTATAAGATTCATCTCAAAATCCACAAAAACGTATCTCATACATAATCCCCATTCATCAGGCATTCTGAATGTATCATCATTATGTGATATACATTCATTATAACAATTTACACCAAAAACAAAAAACTGTAAATAAACTTATTTCTGATTTATTTTAGTATATATTTTTGATCGGATATGGGTTAGAATTTTAGTGGTTAAACGACTTACAGACGCAGACTTTATCAAGCAGAAAGGATTAGACAAATGAAAAACATCATATTTGATATAGGCATGGTTCTCGTTGATTTCCACTGGAGAACAACAATGCAGAAACTTGGAATACCCGAAAACGTTATAGATACTCTGGATCGCAACATGGTAAATCATCCACTATGGAACCATTTTGATCTCGATGACATCCCGGAATCAGAGCTCATACAAAAATTCAAGGAACTGAGCCCGGAATGCAGTGAATATATAGATCTGTTCATGAACAATCTGGATGACGTGGTCGACATGTTCCCGGATGCGGACAAATGGCTCAAATCACTGAAAGACAGAGGATATCACGTATACCTGCTGTCCAACTATCCGAGAAGACTGTTCGCACTTCACACTCCACGATTCCACTTTCTTCCTTATACAGACGGAAGAGTCGTGTCATACGAGTGCCACATAACCAAACCAGACGAGAGAATTTACCAGCGTCTGTGCAGCAAATACAACCTCATCCCGGAGGAATGTATATTCCTCGATGACAGACTGGCAAATCTTGATGCAGCATCAAAGCTTGATTTCAACACTCTCCTCGTCACTGACCCTATAGCTGTCAGAACAAAACTCGAGAGCATCCTTGATAAGGAGAATATATGAGTCGAAACGAACCAACAGATAACATGCGAAGTAGCGATAAAACACTCCGCAGCAAAAGTACTGTAAAACGTGGGAATTCTCTCTGGCGCCCGGTATTCTTTTCCGCTGCTTTTATATACATGGAGCTGCTGTTTCACATAGCCATTTACCATGGTATAGACAGCAATATAATGCATCCGCTGACATTTGCCATTGCATGCGGTCTCACTCTGTCCGCGCTGACATCATTTTGGCACAGAATTGCAAATGCCATCACGGCGTATACCATATGGGGAATTTTCACCGTCTACTATATAGCCCAGTTTGTGTACTATAAGATCTTCAGGACTTTCCTTAGTCTGGTCTCCATCGGAGGTGCCCACGATGCCATGAATTTTAAGTCTGTCCTGTTCGCCACTCTGAGGGCCAACTGGTACGTGATACTGCTCTTCCTGCTCCCACTTATCTGTCTCATATTGCTAAACAGATTAAAGTTTACTTTTGACAGAGGCCGTATCGGCGAGAGCAACGGTGTACTTAAGGGCGTCATTGTACAGACCGCATCGTCCGCAGTCATGTGGATCGCAGCCATATGTCTTCTGGCGGTTCACGGAACCGGAGCATACACTCCTTACTCCCTTTTCCACGGCCGCTACGTGCTTGAGCTGTCTATGAACAAACTGGGAGTCATCATGACCACCGGCAGGGACTGCACAGTTATGATAACCAAGAGCAACTCTGACAAGACATTTGAGCTTGCAGAATCTGCTCTGGACATACAGGGCAGGTCAAACAGTATGTCATCACTATCAAGCGATAAAGAAAACCAAAACAGCAAGTCATCAGACAACGAGTCTTCGAACAGTGCATCCGGCTCAAACAGCACCGAATCGTCAGAGCCTCAGTATGTGCCTCAGATAGATGAGAATATCAACTTCACCCAGCTCTATAACTCCACCGATGACGATGAGTTAAAGAGCATAACAGCATATTTCTCAGGAGTGCAGCCGACCTACACAGACGAATACACCGGCATGTTCAAGGACTACAATGTGGTATTTGTCACGGCTGAAAGCCTCAGCACCTACGGAATATCCAAGGAGGCAACCCCCTACCCTGTACAAGATATACCATGAAGGATTTGAATTTACCAACTTCTACAATCCACTCTGGTATCACAGCACAATAGACGGCGAATTTGCCAACTGTCTCAGTCAGTACCCGGCATCCTCCAAATGGAGCTTTGAGGAATCCGCAGACACATATCAGCCTTATGCTCTGGGCAATATTTTGAACAGTCAGGGATACAAGAGCTACGGCTATCACGACTTTGACGCCACATATTACGACAGAACCAGCACCCATCCGAATATGGGATACACCACCTTCAAGGCCATCGGGGCGGGACTGGACATCCCGGATCACGTCATGTACTCAGATTTGGAATGCATCGAGGCTGTGTACAATGATTTCATAGATGACGACCATTTCAATATGTACCTCATGAGTTTTTCAGGACATCTGCCATACAACTATGACAATCAGTACATATGTCAGAAGAATCGTGAGGAAGCCGAATCACTTCTCTCCGGCAAAGGCTACTCGGATGAGGCGGTCGCCTATGTCGCAGCCCAGATGGAGCTTGACAAGGCACTGGAATACCTCATGAACAAGCTTGAGGAGGCAGGAAAACTCGACAACACCCTGTTCATAGTCGCACCTGATCACTACCCTTATGGACTGAGTGACGGCGTGTACAATGAGCTTGCCGGCAAGGACATAGAGGATGACGACTTTGAACTGCACCGAAACCAGTTCGGAATATGGTGTTCATCCATGGGAAAGCCTGTTGTCGTAGATAAGCTCTGCGCCAGCATAGATATCCTTCCAACCGTCCTGAACCTTCTCGGAGCAGACTTCGATTCAAGACTGCTTGCCGGGCGCAACATACTTTCAAACTCAGATGAACTTGTGATATTTGCCGACCAAAGCTTTATAACCGACAAGATAAAATATGACGCCTCAACGGGAGAGACCATATATCTGGTACCGGAATCGCAAGTACCGGATGACTATCTAGACTCCATGATAGCCGAGGTCGAAAACAGACTGTACATATCGGATGAAGTCATCGGCACTGACTATTTTTCATTTGTGTACGGAAAGTCCTCTGACAGATAAACCAGAACACCAAGGCTGTGATGCCGGACAAAATATCCGCGGCAGCCTGAACTACAGCCACACCATGTTCGCCATACCAGACTGGCAGCAGCCATATGAGGGGGATAAAGAAAACCCCCTGTCTCAGGGCGGATATGAGTGTGGCCTTTCCATATGCTCCCAGAGCCTGATAGTACATTCCCATCACAAGACATACCGCCGAAAACGGCATAGATACAGCATGCGCCCTCAGGGAAAAAGCCGCAAGACCGGCATCTTCCATAAACACTCCGCACAGCCTGTCTGCCCACAGATATGACATTCCTCCCACCATCACCATGAACACCACCGAAGTCGCCATGGTGAAATTCAGAGATCTTTTGACTCTTCTGTACATCTTAGCTCCATACGCGAATCCGCACACAGGTGCAAATCCCTGCCCGTATCCCACAAGAACGGCAAATACGACCGCAAATATCTTATTTGCCACAGTTATATTGGCAAGCACTGTGTCCCCATACCGCCGACAGCTCCGGCTCAGCAAAACAGCCGCAACGCACATAAGTCCTTGTCTCAGGAAAGAAGGCATACCGATCCTGACGACCTGCACTGCACCCTTGAATTTCCACAGATCACCTATGTGCAGCCTGACCATGCTGAATCTGGCCCTGACGCACGCATACATGATAACCAGACTCACCGCCTGCCCGGCAAATGTGGCGATCCCCGCAGCTCCTATCCCAAATCCCAGCACCTTTATAAGAACATAGTCCAGTACAGCATTTGTCGCGCCTCCGGCAACTATTCCCATAAGTGCAAGGTACGGCTGCCCCTCCGCTCTCAGAGCATTGTTGAGCACATATGCTCCGCACATCACCGGCGCACCCATCATAATATATATTCCATACTGCTCCGCCAATTCCTGACTCGTGTCCGTTGCTCCAAGCAGACTTACAATTTCTGATCTGAATATGCCAAATACCACAGCCAAGACTACCCCTGACACCACACCACCCACAAGCGCCGTCGCCAGAGTCTGCTCTGCCGCCCTTTTATTCTGCTGCCCGAGGAGCCTTGCGATCTCGCTGCCCGCACCCATCCCCCAGGTATAACCTACAGCCGGGATAAGTGCCATGACTGAGAACATGAGCCCCACCGCCGCAACAGCAGACTCGCCGAGATCCGCCACAAAATAAGTGGCTACGATATTGTACGTGGTCGCCACGAGCATAGTGATGACCGTTGACACCGAGAGCGATAAAATAAGAGAAGGCACCGGAGTCTCCGCCATTTTGCTCTGATTCTCCTGTGCCTTCTTTTGTGTATATACGCTATCTGGGATCTCCATCCCAGAGAGTATAAGTGTGTTATATTTATCGTTCTTCCTCTGTGACAGCTGTCTGTTTCTCTGCCTGTCCATGTGCATCTTCCCTGCTTTCCCTGAGAAATTCTTTCACCTGTTGTAATTTCTCTTTTGCATCATACACACCCAGCTCATACATAGCCTCAATCATCTCCGGTTTCTTCTCAAGTCTTGATATCTCTATAGTCTGACTCGGTCTGATTATCAGAGTGTCTCCCTGCTTTTCAAGCTCCTCCAGCTTATCAAGAGTCTTATTATAGTACAAATGCCTCATATGGCACCTTCTGACAAATTCCGGATATTCCCTGTATCTCCCTGCTTCCAGCCTGAGCATCCTGTCCGGACCTTTTCTGTAACCCTTAGGTCTTGTGAGGATCACTATATTTCTTCTATAGCCCATTCTTCTGAACGCAAATATCGGGATGCTGTCCGACACTCCGCCGTCAAGCAGCTTCATCCCATCGACCTCTACCGTATTAGATATAAGTGGCAGCGATGCCGATGCCCTGACCTTATTCACATCCGCGGGGTTACGCATATCTGTGCACTCGAGATACTCGGCCTCGCCTGTCTCAAGATTGGAACAGCCGACATAGAATCTGGTTGGATTTGCCACAAATGCGTCATAATCCAGAGGATCCAATCTCTCTGGGATATCATGGTAGCAGAACTGCTCGTCACATATATCTCCCGTTGTTATGAGCGAATACATACTCATGTAATGCTTGTTATTCCTATACTTCATATTGTATCTCATATTTCGGCCTCGCTGTCTTGCCACATAGGAGAGCCCATGTATCGCTCCGGCAGACACACCGATCACACCGTCCACTTCTATATCATTATCCATAAAAACGTCCAGAACACCTGCGGTATATATACCTCTCTGTCCTCCGCCTTCAAGTACCAATCCTGTCTTAGCCATATGATCTCCATTCTTCCGCCGCCCGGCGGTATTAACATCAACTGAACTGCCCTTTTGTTTTCTGCATCAATTATCGTATATGCCATTAAATACCCTGAGACTCCGCTCCAGTATACCATTCATATGCGCTATAGCCGTTCCATAATTTGTCATAGGAACTCCCTGCTGCTGCGCCATTTGCTGCCTGTTCTTCATCTCTCTCTCATTTAGCATGCACCCTCCGCAGTGGATGATCAGGTCATATCCTGTCAGATCATCCGGGAACTCCGTTCCACTGACAAATGTAAACTCAGGCTCAAGCCCCGTGTAGTTTCTTATCCATCCCGGAAGCTTGACCGTCCCTATGTCATCACATTGTCTATGATGGGTGCAGCCCTCGGCTATCAAGACTCTCGGAATATTTCTTTTTGTGTCTACAGCTTCTTTCCCTGTCACACTGCCGACAGACTCGCTCTTTGATGACTCGCTCTTTGATGACTCTTTCTCAGACCGATCATTCTCCGTAGCCCCGATCTTTGCCATAATTTCTATGCCACCTTCATCTCTCAGCTCATCCAGAACATGTGCCCCAAAAACCGCCATTTGAAGCTGGCCCTTAAACCTCGCCATAAGTATTGAAAATGACGTCATATAGATGTCTTCAGGCACTATCTTCATCACCTTTCCAAATGCCTGGGAATCCGTTATGACCATCGATACCTGACTGCCAAATCTCTCCAACGTGTCAGCAAGCTCCATGTCACGGCACACAACTGATATCGCTCCTGCCTCAAGTACATCCCTGATCACCTGCTGCTGCGGCAGAATAAGTCTTCCCTTTGGAGCCGCGGAATCTATCGGTATAACAAGCACAACCACATCACCAGGGCTAAGCAGATCTCCCACAAGCCTTTTTGTCATGGTATCCGTTGTAGTCAGCTTTCCTATCAGTTCCTTAAGCTCATGTATTCCATATCCCTTTTCCGCACTAACCCAAATTGAGCTGCCCGTCTCGTCGGTCAAGCCACATTTTGCCATCAGCTCCTGTGAGGCATCGCTCTTATTGTATGCAATTATATGATTTATATTCTTCTCATGGAACAGATCAACAAGCTCCCTGTCTGCTGTGCTCATCCCCTTCGTGGCATCTACCACCAGTACCGCCACATCAACCTTTGACAGCACCTGTCTGGTCTTTGCCACCCTGAGTTCTCCAAGACTTCCGGCATCGTCTATTCCTGGCGTGTCCACTATGACTACCGGCCCAAGGGGCAGAAGCTCCATTGACTTATACACTGGATCCGTGGTCGTTCCAGCCACATCGGACACCACCGCCAGACTCTGTCCCGTGACCGCATTCACAAGGCTTGATTTGCCCGCATTCCTGCAGCCGAAGAATCCTATATGCACTCTGTTCGCCGATGGCGTATCGTTAAGTCCCATTTCCGAGCCTCCTGTTTTCTGGTTTGTCTGAACATCACGTACATCACACACATATGTGGGTGTCCACATCCATGTTAGAATCTGAAATCTCTGTCCCCATGCTTTATCCTGTCAAGTCTCTCAACCACTATCTGTCTGACCTTTTCATTTGGAATGTTCTTAAGCTCGTCCTGTATAAGCCTCCGTCCAAGCTCCGCAGTCTCAGGTGATGCGTAATCCACCAGATATTCCTCCAACGTCATAAGAGCATTTGGATGGCAGCAGTTCTGTATCTGACCACTCTTGCAAAGGCTCATGAACCTGTCTCCGGTTCTTCCCTCCCTGTAGCATGCCGTACAAAACGATGGGATATACCCCTTCGTCATAAGCCAGTTCACGACCTGATCCAAGGTTCTTGTATCGCTGACATCAAACTGCTCCGACTTCTCATCCTCCGGCTCCGGCTCATAATAGCCACCCACGCTGGTCTTGGAGCCTCCGCTTATCTGTGACACGCCAAGTCTTATGATCTCATCCCTCACCTTTGGATTCTCTCTCGTAGAAATGATCATGCCCGTATACGGAACTGCTATCCTGATGCACGCCGCGATCTTACAGAAAATATCATCACTTATTCCATTGTCAAACGCATCCGGATCAATGTCATCCGCCTTCTTTACTCTTGGAACACTTATGGTGTGTGGTCCGACGCCGTGAACTGCCTCAAGATGCTCTGCATGCATGAGAAGTCCGGCAAATTCATATCTGTACTTGTCCAGACCAAAGAGCACACCCAATCCAACATCGTCTATTCCGCCCTCCATGGCACGGTCCATAGCCTCTGTATGATAAGCATAGTCATGCTTCGGTCCGTACGGATGAAGCTTTTCATAAGCATCCTTATCGTATGTCTCCTGGAACAATATATATGTTCCTATGCCTGCCTCATGGAGTTTTCTGTAATTCTCCACTGTGGTGGCAGCTATATTCACATTTACTCGCCTTATGGCACCGTTCTTGTGTCTGATGCTGTAAATGGTGTCTATACACTCAAGAATGTACTCTATTGGATTCATCTGAGGATCCTCACCTGCCTCTATGGCAAGTCTCTTGTGTCCCATATCCTGTAATGCAATTACCTCTCGTCTCACCTCATCCTGTGAGAGCTTCTTTCTGGCAATATGCTTGTTCTTAATGTGATACGGACAATATACACAGCCATTTACACAGTAATTCGACAGATATAGCGGCGCAAACATGACTATCCTGTTGCCATAGAAATCCTTCTTTATCTGTTCAGCCAGATCACAGATCTCTGCTGTTTTGTCTGGCATCTCACATGCGAGGAGCACCGATGCCTCCCTGTGTGTCAGCCCCTTCCTGAGCTTTGCCTTCTCTATTATAGAGTCTATGAGCTCCACATTGTCCTTGTTCCTGTCCGCATAATCAAGAGTCTCCCTGATCTCTGCGTCATCTATGAAGTCCTCCGCCTTCATGGATCTCACATCATACATTCCTTCTGCCTTCTTTCTCATATACTGTATGCTCTTCCAATCAAATGCACACTGTACATATATCTAAACTAGTAAAAGTCCTCATTCTGTCTATTCCGTATCCACGGTCTCATCCGCATCATATGACTATTCTGTGTCCCCTTCATCCGGCTGTGCTGTATCTTCTGCTGTATCCACACCATCCGACTCCGATGTCTGTTCTTCTCCCACAGCCTCCGGCGAGCCGATTCCACTTATCTCGTCTGGAAGCAGCACATAATCTACAAACCAGCCATCATCACACTTAAGTATGGCCTCCTGAATGTGGATCGTCACCTCATCGCCATTTTCATTTGTCACTATCCAGTCGGCATCAACAGTCCTGTACTGCGATACCTTCCTGACTCCATTATCCTCAAATGCCTGCTGAAGATCCTCAACATTGCTTACCGCCTGCATATCGGTTACCTTGCACTCTATCTTGTCGATCTCTCCGATCTTCTCATCCACATAGGTTCTGAACTTGCCTATATATATATCCTGGATGTCGCTGACAGAGAGCACCTTGGACTTACTCTCATACTTCTCAATGTAACCCGGCGCGATATGATCTGCCATTTCGCTGCCATCGCCAAATGCGTATATTCTGGCAGTTTCCTTTGTGAGCTTGTCCGCCTGATAAGAAAATCTGTAATATATCACATAAAACACCGTGAACGTCACCACGATTGCCACGGCAAGCACAACTATCAGCTTCTTTAAAAATCTGTTTCTCTTTTCCTGTTCTTTCTCTGACGCCCCCTGTCTGTCGGCATCTTTAATCTTCTCTTTATTACTTTGTCCCATATCTCCAATTCCAATCCTTTTTAATCATAAAATGTCTTTCTATATTGTATTCACCTGATTTGATATAGTCAAGTGAAGTTACCTACATAAAAATCCTACAAAAAAGACAGACCATAGCAATTATATGATCTGTCTTCTCTCGTTATATTCAATATATCAAAATATCAAATCTCTTCCGTCACCATCGTATATCTGTCCTTCATTCCGGCTATCTGTTTACCAACAGTTCATGGTCTCCATGGTATCAAGCTTCTTTTGGATCCTGTCCACGACCATATCCCTTATCTCTGTTGTGGTCTTGTCCGCTATCGCCTCATAGGGAATAGGCTCGAGAAATGCCAGCTGGGTCGTCACCTTTCTGAGCGACCATCCCTCAAATGGCTTAAACGAGTCATAGAGCACAACGGGAACTATCGGGCACTTTGCCTTCTTAGCTATCTTGAAGCTTCCCGGCATAAACTCCTTTAACTCGTTATGGCTGTGATCGTAACCGCCCTCTGGAAACAGTATATATCTCCTACCTGCCTTTATCTCCGTTGACACATCATTTATGACCTTTACCTGCTGCTTGATGTCCTCCTTGTCAAGTCTCTGTGCCTTGAGTAGTTCTGTGAGCTGATTCGCTATGAACAGCTTAGATCTCTTGGCATCCATAACATACGTGATCGGCTTGTCATGGGAAACTATGACTCCCAGAACATCATACTTACCCTGATGGTTGGCATACATTATGTACCCGCCCTCCTTCGGAAGGTTCTCCATACCCGTTGCCACCGTCTTGATAAATGCGCGATGTCTCACATGATTACACATAACCTGGGCCATCTGATAGCATATGTCCTCACTATATTTCTCCGGGTGTCTTGCATAATACGACATCTTTGGCACATAGTACATGATCAGAAAAATGCACGAAACTATTACCCAAATAAATCTTAACATAAATACCTCAAATACCTTTTAACTCAAAAATGTGTGCACATACATGCACACGTACTCTTTTTCATAAATTTACCATATACCTGTCTCTTATACACATCTGACGCTGCCGACGAATAGCCTTG
>ERZ1026933.173-NODE-173-length-19190-cov-9.342409_pt1 | contig 19190 bp, 10 predicted proteins | sample MGYA00519252_ERZ1026933 | MGnify/ENA primary metagenome ERZ1026933 (study PRJEB26926, sample SAMN06164828) | human gut metagenome | biome: ENVO:00009003; feature: ENVO:2100002; material: ENVO:00002003 | host: Homo sapiens | place: USA | collected 2012 ... | reverse complement strand
GAAAATATCCAAACTCAGAGGAATATGAATATGGTTTAAGAATATCATTTTAAAGCAAACAAAATTATGAAAGAAAAGGTATTAGAAATAATTAATCAAATTCGTGCAAGTAAAGACTTGACGACAGTTCTTACATTAAAAGCATCGGATGATCTGCGTAATGATTTGGACTTGACCTCATTTGATCTTGCAGAACTGACAGTCCGCATTGAGGATGAGTTTGATATTGACATTTTTGAGGATGGTCTTGTGAACACTATTGGAGAAGTTCTTGCAAAGTTGGAAAAATAAAAACGGTATGACTATGTTTTTATACAATGGAGAGCAGTCATATAGCTATGCGGACCTTTTAAAGGCTGTATGTATGGACGACTATGTTCCTTTATTAAAGACGCATGATCTTTTCAAGTATTTTTCCAACTTGATAAAAGCATTGGTCAATAATAAGCCTTTGGTATTGCTTGATTCCGACCTGAGTCTGTCCGAACTGGGTGGGATAAATGAAGAAAAGATTAATGTCATAGAGAAACTTCGGACACAAAAATTCTCATCAATGGATGAGGTGGTTAAGGCTTTACAGCAATCCGCTTCTGAAATTACGATATTTACTTCGGGAACAACCGGACAGCCCAAAAAGGTCATTCATAGTGTGCAGGGACTTACCCGTTCGGTACGTTGTGCCGAAAGGTATCAATGGCAGGTTTGGGCCTATGCCTATAATCCTACACACATGGCAGGACTGCAAGTGTTCTTTCAAGCCTTTGAAAACCAGAATACTTTGGTAAATGTGTTTGGTCTTGCCCGAAATGAGGTCTATAGCCTGATAGAGAAGTATTCTGTGACTCACATTTCAGCTACTCCTACTTTCTACAGACTGTTATTACCCTTTGAAAAAGAATATTCTTCTGTACAGCGGATTACTTTTGGGGGGGAGAAAAGTGACCGGCATCTTTTTGATGTTATACATGACATATTTCCTCTAGCTAAGATAAATAATATATACGCTTCTACAGAGGCGGGGTCTTTGTTTGCGGCAAAGGGTGATTGTTTCCAGATACCTGTTTCTATACGGGATAAATTTATGGTTGTGGATGATGAATTGCTTATTCACCGTTCATTGCTGGGACGGTCGGAAAGTTTTAGTTTTGATGGAGATTATTACCATTCAAATGATTTGATAGAATGGGTGGACCAGCAGGAGGGTATCTTTAGGTTTAAAAGCCGCAAGAATGAACTGATAAATGTAGGGGGGTATAAAGTCAATCCCGGAGAAGTGGAGGTTGTCATTAATGCCATTGACGGTATCCGTCAGTCATTGGTCTATGGGAAGTCCAACTCTGTTTTGGGTAATGTGCTTTGTGCTGATATCCAGTTGGAGGAAGGTGTTCTGTTGAAAGAGTTGGATATCCGTTGTCAACTCAAGAATAAATTGCAGGATTTCAAGATTCCCCGTAGGATAAAGTTTGTAGAGTCTTTTGCTTTAACAAGAACCGGAAAATTAAAAAGATTATGAACTATTTAGTGACAGGATGTTCGCGTGGAGTAGGCCTTGAGATATGTAGGGTACTATTGGAGCAAGGACATACCGTATATGGTGTAGCCCGTTCTTATACGGATGAGTTTAAAAAGCTGGAGTCAGAGTTTGACAATAAACTTTTCTTTAAAAGTATAGACTTGGGTGATAGTGAGAATGTGCACAGAAATGTGTTCAAGGACTTTGTAAATAATAGGATTCAGCTTCATGGTTATGTCAACAATGCCGCAATGGCTTATGATGATATTGTTACGAACTTGAAACTGGACAGATTGCAATCCATGTATTCGGTCAATGTTTTTACTCCGATGATGATAACCAAATACGTTTTACGTAATATGCTGCTTCATCATACCAAAGGAAGTATTGTTCATATTTCCTCTATCTCAGCACATACCGGCTATAAAGGGCTGGCCATGTATGCATCCAGTAAGGGTGCACTTGAAGCTTTCTCCAAGGATACGGCGAGAGAGTGGGGGGGACTGGGAATACGCAGTAATGTGGTGGTTCCCGGTTTTATGGAAACGGCTATGAGTGCAACACTTACCGAAGAGCAGAAGAATCGTATTTATAAACGCACTTCGATGAAGGCTGCGACTTCGGTCCGTTCAGTGGCAGAAACTGTAGCATTTCTACTGTCTGATGGTGCTTGTAGTATTACAGGAGTTGAGGTCAGGGTGGATAATGGAACAATTTAGTTTGTTACTTGATTTAGTTAATGTTTTATGCTAAAAAAACAATATGTTTAATGTATAATTTATTGATAATTAAACTGATTTATCTAATATGTATGCGCTCGTATAGTTCTGTTCTATCATTTTATTTTATTTCGATAAGGTAAATTTTTTCTATTAATTCTATTTGATTATAAAATATTCTTTTTATATTTGCACAAAACGATAATATGTATGAACAAATGATAAATTATTTATGAGAAAACCGAATTATGACAAATATCCTGCTACGGTAATTGATGGGAATATCCTTCAAGGATGGGGTGAGATACGTGATGTTCTTGCATTCAAATTGTCTGAAAATGCTGTATTAGCAGTCGACTGCTATACTGGGGTGTATGAAAAAGAACTTATAGATGAGCTTTCTTTACTTCAGCCGGCAGAAATTATTCTGGTAAATGAATTGTATAAAGATGAGAAGGTTATAGCTGAAATGACAGAACGCTTTATGACTGATGATGTGTTGTTTGGCTATGTAACCAATTTATGTTTGGCAGATTATTTTGATAGTGAAAAGCTGGCGGCTGCACAAAAAAAAGTCAGTGAAAGCAATAAGCCTGTTATTGTGTTAGGTACAGGAGCGCATATGGTTGCCCCTGAAGCAACGCTTGTGTATGTGGATATGGCCCGTTGGGAAATTCAGCAACGTTTTCGTCGTCATGAAGTAAAAGCTTTAGGTATAGACAATCGTAATGAAGCTGTTTCGCTCCAATATAAAAGAGGATATTTTAATGATTGGCGTGTATGCGATCGTTATAAAGATTCATTGTTTCATGAGGTAGATTTTTGGTTGGATACTCATATTGCAGGACAGCCTAAAATGATTGATCGTGAAACTTTTTTTAAAGGCATTGAGAAAACATCTACGAAACCTTTCCGTGTTGTTCCTTTCTTTGATCCGGCGCCATGGGGAGGACAATGGATGAAGGAGGTATGTGATTTGGACCGCAGTAAGCAAAATTACGGTTGGTGCTTCGACTGTGTGCCCGAGGAAAACAGCCTTTATTTTGAAGTAAATGGTGTACGCTTTGAATTACCTTCAGTTGATTTGGTGTTGTTGAAAAGTAAAGAATTACTTGGAGAGCCTGTTGAAGCACGTTTTGGAAAAGACTTTCCGATACGTTTCGATTTCTTGGATACAATAGGTGGTGGAAACTTAAGTTTGCAGGTGCATCCTACAACTCAGTTTATCCGCGAGAATTTCGGTATGTACTATACACAGGACGAAAGCTACTATCTGCTGGATGCAGAAGAAGATGCAGTTGTTTATTTAGGTGTAAAGAATGGGGTAGACCGTGAGGCTATGATAGAGGATTTACGCAGAGCGCAGCGTGGTGAAATCGTATTCGATGCCGAAAAGTACGTAAACAAGATACCGGCCAAAAAGCATGACCATTTCTTGATACCTGGAGGAACAATCCATTGTTCTGGTTCAAACAGTATGGTACTTGAAATCAGTTCAACTCCCAATCTGTTTACTTTCAAACTTTGGGACTGGCAGCGTTTGGGACTTGACGGAAAACCTCGTCCAATAAATGTAGAACGTGGAAAACATGTCATCAATTGGAATAGAAATACGGATTATGTATATGAAAAACTTCGTAACCATGTGACCTTGATAGGTGAAGGTGAAGGTTGGATGGAAGAACGTACCGGTTTGCATGAAAATGAGTTTATTGAAACCCGTCGTCACCGCTTCTCTGTTCCCGTATTGCACCATACTAACAATAGTGTGAATGTGTTCAATCTATTGGAAGGAGAGGAGGCTATTGTAGAAAGTCCGACTCATTCATTCGAGCCATTTGTAGTACATTATGCTGAAACCTTTATTATTCCGGCTTGTGTAGGTGAATATACTATCCGTCCTTATGGTTTGTCAGAAGGTAAGGAGTGTGTGACAGTGAAAGCTTATGTACGCTTCTGATAGTAGAAAAACAGAGTAATAAACCTTTAAAGAAGCCTTAAAAATATGTACGAGAATGACAAACGAATAGTATTGACCCTTGATGCAGGAGGAACTAATTTTGTTTTTTCTGCCATCAGGGGCAATATTCAGATTGTTTCGCCAGTTTGTATGCCTTCTTGCTCGGACAATCTGGATAGATGCCTAGCAACTTTAGTGGCTGGTTTTGATGCCGTAATTAAAAGCTTGGATACACCTCCTGTTGCAATCAGCTTTGCCTTCCCAGGTCCGGCAGATTATAAAAATGGAGTGATAGGTGGAAACTTGCCTAACTTCCCTTCTTTTCGTCAGGGAGTAGCTCTTGGCCCATTTTTGCAACATCATTATGGCATTCCTGTTTATATAGAAAATGATGGAAATCTGTTTGCTTATGGTGAGGCTTTATCTGGAGCTCTTCCTATGGTAAATAGAGAATTGGAGGCAATGGGACATAACCGGAAATATAAAAATTTGCTGGGAATAACGTTAGGTACTGGCTTTGGAGCCGGGGTTGTAATAGATAACAGATTGTTGACAGGAGATAATGGCTGTGGAGGGGACGTTTGGCTGATGCGTAACAAGAAGTATCCTTCAATGCTTGCAGAAGAAAGTGTCAGTATTCGTGCCGTTAAAAGAGTGTATCGTGAATTGTCAGGAGTACAGGATGCCGATCTGACTCCTAAAGATATCTATGAAATTGCTGAAGGTATAAAGGAAGGTGATAAGAAGGCTGCAATAGCTAGTTTTCAGGAATTAGGAGAAATGGCTGGAAGTGCAATTGCATCTGCACTGAATATTGTAGATGGGTTAGTAGTAATAGGTGGTGGACTAGCCGGTGCTTCTCACTATATATTACCGGCTTTAGTAAATGAACTGCGCGCTACATTATCAATGTTTTCAGGAGAGCAATTCCCATGTTTGCAGATGGAAGTTTATAACTGGGAAGATGAAATGGACAGAAAGAAGTTTCTGGATTATCAACATCGTGAGGTCTTGATTCCCGGAACGTCAATTAAAGTACCCTATAATAATACGAAACGCATTGCAGTGATGTGTAGTCGTGAAGGAGCAAGCTGCTCTATCATGCGAGGTGCTTATGCATATGCGTTATCACAGTTAGAAGTTTAGTTTTCTTTAGGTAGCAAGTTTTCAATAGGTATATCTTAATTGGTCTATTAAAATTATTAACTTTTAAATCTTAATTAATTTATGAAACATGTAATAATGTGTTTTGTAGCTAGTTTGTTGCTTTCGTTGGTTTCTATACCAATGTTGGCACAACAGCAGTCACGACTCATTTCTGGTATTATTAAAGATGAGTCGGGTGAACCAATGATTGGTGCTAGTGTATTAGACGTTTCCACTAAGCAAGGTACTATTGCTGATATGGATGGTAAATTTACTTTGGAAGTGACTTCTTCTTCAAAACTGCAAATATCATTTGTTGGGTATAAAGACCAAATTATTTCTGGTAAAGATCTGAAAAAAGATATGATAATCGTTTTGAAATCTAATACAGAAATGATTGATGAATTGGTAGTAGTTGGATATGGTTCTCAGAAAAAAGCAACTTTGACAGGAGCTGTTTCATCTATTTCTACAGAAGAGATGGTAACTACAAAAAATGAGGATTTGTCTAATATGTTAACAGGAAAGATAGCCGGAGTTCGTGTGGTTCAAAACTCTAGTGAACCTGGAGCTTTTAATACTAGTATTGACATTCGTGGTTTAGGTAATCCGTTAGTAGTTATAGATGGTATTCCTAGAGATAATATGGCTCGTATTGATCCAGAAGATGTAGAATCTATTTCTGTTTTGAAAGATGCTTCGGCATCTATTTATGGTGTACGTGCTGCGAATGGAGTAATCTTGATTACTACTAAGAAAGGTACAAGTCAGAAGCCGGAAATTTCATATACTGGTAGTTTTACATGGCAGAAGCCTTCTAATTTCCCTGATATGGTAGATGCTCAGGAATGGATGACGTTAGCTAATGAAATTAGCATGCATAAAGTAGATGGAGGTGGTTTGACTTATACTGATTCAGATTTTGAACCATATCGTACAGGGACAAAGAAAAGTACGGATTGGAAAGGAGCCGTTATGAAAAATACAGCTCCACAAACTCAACATGCTATAAATATAAGTGGAGGTACAGATCGAACTCAATATTTTACTAGTTTTGGTTATCAGTATCAAGAAAGCTTCTTGAAGACAGATGATATGAATTACAAAAAATTTAATATTCGTAGCAATATCAATACAAAAATAACCGATCATCTTAGTGTTGATTTGAAACTATTTGGCATGATGGATGAAAGAAATACTCCTACTTACGGATCATGGGATATTGTGAGAGCTATGTGGCTGATGACCCCTCTTGATCCGATATATCAAGATGAAGCAGAAGGGAAGTTCTATCAGCCTTCTAATACAACATTGATGAATCCTGTTGCAATTATGAATTCGGATAATGTAGGGTATTGTACTTATCAAAGCAAGTGGTTTCAGTCTAGTATGGGAGCTACTTATGAATTACCTTGGATAGAGGGATTAAGTATTAGTGGATTATTTAGTTATGACTATATTTTAAATGATAATAAACAATATCGTCAAACATGGTATAGTTATCGAGATGAACAGAAATATACTTGGTTGGATCCTTCTTATGTACAGCGTAATTTTTATGGTAAAGATAACGTTTTATGGCAAGCAAAAATTAATTATGCGCATGATTTTGATGGTCATAATATTGGAGCTACTTTAGTTTATGAAGAATCTCATAAGGAGGGAGATAATTTTTGGGGAAGAAGAGACTTGTCATTGCCAATAGATCAGGTTTTTGCTGGAATGTCAGAAAATCAACAGTTTAATCAGAGTACAAGTTCAAGTGCACTCTATGAACGTGCAAATCAGGCTTTAATAGGCCGTTTTACTTATGATTATTTGTCTAAATATTTATTTGAGGTTGCTTTCCGTTATGAGGGGTCTTCAATGTTCCCATCTGAATCTCGTTGGAAGGCTTTCCCATCTGTTTCTGGTGGATGGCGAGTTTCAGAGGAAAAGTTCTGGAAAAACTCAAGTTTGAATTTCATTAATAATTTAAAACTAAGAGCTTCTTATGGTGTTCTTGGTGATGATAGTGCTTTAGCTTATCAGTTTTTACAAGGTTATACTTATCCTAGTGGTGGTAGTGTTTTTGATGGTGCATGGATTGGTGGTGTTGTCAATAAAGGTCCTGCAAATAGATCCATTTCATGGGTTAAATCGAAAACGTTTAATGTTGGTTTGGATGCAGATGCCTGGAATGGATTGTTAGGAATGACTGCAGAGTATTTCCGTCGTGAGCGTACAGGGTTGTTGACAACAAGAAACGCAAGTTTACCTGGATTGGTTGGTGCTTCTTTGCCTCAAGAAAATCTGGATGGAGATATCTCTCGCGGTTTTGAAATAGAATTAAGTCATAGAAATAAGGTTAATGATTTTATCTATGAAGTAAAAGGTAATTTAGCTTTTACACGTACAATAAATACTCATGTAGAAATGGCGCGTGAAGGTAATTCTTATTTGAACTGGAGAAATAATTCTAATAATAGATTTAGTAGCTCTTTTGTTGATAGAACTAAAGCTCCTGGTGAACGTAATTCGATTTGGTGGGGATATGAATCAGGAGGTCGTTTTACTTCATGGGATCAAATATATTATAGTCCGGTTTATGTAGGGCGTGGTACAGTTCTTGGTGATTATAATTATGTGGACTGGAATGGTGATGGTTGGATTGATAGTTTAGATGAACACCCTCTTGCATATAAAGGAGATAGACCTTTATTGAATTTTGGTATCACAATCACTGCTCAATATAAAGGGTTTGATTTAAATATGTTATTTCAGGGAGCCGGCATGCGTACAATATCATATACAGAGTTGCTTTATCAACCATTGTGGGCCAATACCAATGCACTCGATCAGTTTATGGATCGCTGGCATCCGGTAGATCCTACAGCAGATCCTTATGATCCTTCTCAGGAATGGGTGGAAGGTTATTATGCTTATACAGGTTCATTACCAAATCAGAATTCTGAATTTAATATGCAGAATGCCTCTTATTTGCGCTTGAAAAACATTGAAGTGGGATATACCTTCCCTAAAACTTGGTTGGAAAAGGCAAAAATTAAAGGTGCACGTATTTATTTGAGTGGTTATAACTTGCTGACTTTTACTAAGTTAAAATATTGTGATCCGGAATTCCCATCAAGTAATTATGGGTATAATTATCCATTAAATAAAACAATCACTGTTGGTTTAAATCTTAAATTCTAATGTTATGAAGATAAAAAAAATATATTCTTATGTTTTTGCCTCTATGTTTGTAGCAACAATGGGGACTGGAATGCTGTCTTGTGTCGATTTAGATATACCTCCATTGAATATTGTTACTGATAATGAAATTCTAACATCTCGTGATGGAGTTACTGCTTATATGGCTCGTCTTTATAGTATGTTACCTATGGAGGATTTTCGTTATGTTTATAATAAAGGGTTTGGTAGTGGAGATGCTCCCCGTGAACAACCTTCATGTTGGAGTGGGGAAGCAATAAGCCGTGACGTAACGGGTGTACGATATGAAAGTTTTAATGCCTGGAATCATGCTTATACATTAATTCGTGAGGCAAACTATTTGATGGAGGAACTTCCTAATTATGCATCTCATCATGATGCTGATGATATTCAACATTGGATAGCTGAAGCACGTTTTGTTCGTGCTTATGCTTACTTTGCTTTAGTAAAACGATATGGTGGAGTTCCTAAAGTAGATAAATTTATTGATTATCCAGCTGAAGCTACCATTGAAGATACTCAATTTTATCGTGATTCTGAAGAAAGTATTTGGGATTTCATTTCCTCTGATTTGGACTATGCTATAGAAAATCTTCCTTTGGTTAGTGAGCAAAAGGGACGTGCTAATAAATATGTAGCAGCGGCTTTTAAATCACGTGCAATGTTATTTGCTGGTTCTATTGCTAAATACAATGAAGTAGAATTGGAATATAATGGAGCTAGAGTGTGTGGTATTCCTGCGACTCGTGCTACTGATTATTTTAAGCAGGCTTATGATGCTTCATTGATAGTCGATGAAGGAGGATATGAATTGTATAAAGGAGAGTGGAAAGATGATGATAAAGAAGCTCAGTATACAAACTATGTAAATATATTTTTAAAAGATACCAAAGAGAATATTTTTGTACGTTATTTCTTATATCCAGATAATATACACTCTTTTGGTACAGTTGGTCAATCAGTTCAAACATCTACGGGAGGTAGTCATTCTGAAATTTGTCCAACATTAGATTTCGTTGAAATGTTTGATGGTTTTGATAAAGATGCTAATGGACATTTCGAATGTTTTGATAAAGATGGTCACTATAAGTTGTATAATACAACAATGGAGCCATTTGCTAATTGTGAACCTCGTTTGCGTGCAACAGTATTGCTTCCTGGTGATGAATTTAAGGGGCAGTCTATAGAGCTTAGAAGAGGTATTTATGTAGGTGATATAGAAAATGGAATCGAACCTTTGTTGGCAATTGGTACAACTGGATTTTATGATGATCAGCCACAGTATAGTGACGATGCTACCAGTTTGTTGAAATTGTCGAAAAATGATGTGAATAATAATGATCCTAGTACGTGGATTACTTTGTCAGATGGTACTCAGATGCCTCGTTCTGGCAAAAGTGGTATGATGTATAATCCGTCTACCGGGTGTGGTATATCAGGTTTCTTGATTCGAAAATATATGGATCCTAAGCAGACTAATACGGACTGGAATCAGTCTTCAACTAACTGGATTGAATTGCGTTATGCAGAAGTCCTGCTGAATAGGGCAGAGGCTGCTACCGAATTGGTAGCATTGAATGCAGAAAATAGTACAGCCTATAAAACAGAAGCTTATCGTTGTATCAATCTTATAAGAGAACGTGCAGGAGCTGATTTAATGAAATCTGAAGGAGATTTGACTATTGATCAAGTAAGAAAAGAACGACGCAAAGAATTAGGCTTTGAAAATAAGACTTATTGGGATTTAAGGCGTTGGCGTATCTTGGATGATGAGCAGAATAGTAAAACTTATCGTACATTACAAGCATTTATGGCTGCTGAAGCTACGAAATATTTTATGGATGTGAAGTTGCAGGAACAAAATTATCTTTATACCTACGACAGTCGTTATTATTATCAGCAAATTCCTAATGACGAAATCCAGAAAGATCCTAATATTAAACAAAATCCAGGTTTCTAAAAAAGATGTTATTATGAAGCATATTAAAGATTTACTCATATTATTGTGTATAGCTATTTCATTCGTATCATGTAGATATGATAATTATGATGAACCTTCTGAAACATTGAGAGGGGATATCGTAGATAAAGTAACAAAAGAACCTTATCAGACAGCTATAGGTCCTACAGGAGTCCGTATTCGTCTGATGGAATATAGTTGGAGTGACACACCTACTCCTTACGACTTTTATTGTAGAATGGATGGTACATTCCAAAATACTAAACTATTTCCTGGAAGGTATGGAGTAACCCCTACAGGGGCATTTGTTCCTGTAGAGGAACAGATTATAGATATCGAAGGAGAACGTGTGTTACATTATGAAGTAGAACCATTTTTACGTTTGGAATGGGTAGGAGAACCTGTGGTTAATGCAGATGGTACTGCTGATATTCAAGTAAAAATTACTAGAGGTACTGATAACCCTGACTATCAGGATGCAATTGCAGAAGTTTGGTTGTTCGTTAGTGAAACTAGTTACGTTGGGGATTTTAGTTATAGTCCTCGCTTCTCGACTCATTTGCTTGGAGCAAATGTCAGTGATATTTTAGATAAAACGATTACGATCCGTACAGGACAGCCTCAGGGACCGGGAGAGGGTAATGCTCAAAATTTGTTTCCTGCTTATGCACGTAAATTCTTTTTGCGTGTAGGTGCTAGAATAAATAAACAAGTAGAGGGGCAGAATGTATATAATTATACAACTGTCAAGGAAATCCAATCTATTGCTCGTGAGGAATAAATAACTTATATAAAAAGTAAGATAAATGAAAAAGAATAATATATTCACTACTCTTTTCTTAACTGTTTGTATTAGCAGCAATGCTGCTAATACAAACCATAATCTTTGGTCTATTGGAGATAATGATAATTCTGCAAAAGAATTTGCTTTGGCTCCTGGAAATTATAAGCAATTTTTAGCTCATGATTTTGGTTATGAGGATCGGTACTTTTTAATTAATACTTCTACGTTAAAGTCAGATTTTCCTTATGTACTTCCTGGACCGGATGATACATGGGGAGGTACGTGGGGGACTTCTGGTTGGAGAACACATGATGTGAATATTCTATTTAATTTGGAAAAGGTACAACGTGGCTCTTGGAAGTTGATTCTTGATTTGGTCGATTCAGCACCAACTCGTTCTGTTATTAAAATAAAAGTTAATAATAAGGAACAAAAGTTTGAAGTAAAGGGACATTCTAAAGATGTACTCGAAGGTAAACTGTCGCAAGCGAAAGAGCAGATTTTAGAGTTACCTTTAAGTAGTGAAGATTTGAAAGATGGTGGTAATAATGTTACAATTTCTGTATTAGAAGGCGGTTGGATTGTCTTTGATCAAATTCGTATGGAATCTCCGGCTGCAGCCAAGTTGGGTGTTAATAATGAATATGCTTTTTTGCGTGATGTGACTCCGGCTTCTTATGAAGTGGAAAAAGATAATAAAAAATACCAGCCTTTATTGGTCGATGTAGAACATTTGTCGGGTAATCCGGCGCTTTCAGTAAAGTTGGATGGTGAATGTATTTTAGCAACTCAGTTGGATACAGCTCGCTATGTGTTGGAAGCTCTTATGCCAGCAGTTTCTAAAAATAAAAAGAGTAAATATCAGATTTTTATTAATGATGAGTTAATCAAAGAAGGTAAGATTGTACGTTCTGTACAGCCTTTGCAGACTGCAGCTGATTATGTTGATACGAAAATTGGTACGGCTCATTCACGTTGGATGATTGCTCCAGGTCCGTGGATGCCTTTCAGTATGGTTAAGTTAAGTCCAGATAATCAGAATATGGGATGGCAGGCTGGTTATCAGCCAACATTTGAAACATTAGGTTGTTTTAGTCATATCCATGAATGGACAATGGGAGGTTTAGGAATGATGCCGACTAATGGTCAGTTGTTTACTAAAGTAGGAGATCAGTTTAGGCCAGATGAAGGCTATCGCTCACGTATTGATAAAACCACAGAAGAAGCGCCATTAGGATATTATAAAGTATATTTAAGTGATACACGTATTTGGGCAGAAGTAACAGCCACAGAGCGTGCTAGTTTTCAGAGATATACTTTCCCAAAAGATATAGATGGTCGTGTTATGATTGATTTGCATGTTCAAGCAGAATACGATTATCTATTAAAAGATGTGCAAATTAAAAAGGTTGGTACAAATCGTATAGAGGGATATAGTCATCAATTATCACCTCGTCCTACAGTATGGAGTAATGATGCTGATCAGGAATATGTGGTAAACTTTGTAATTGAATTCGATGCTCCAATCAAGAGAATTGGCGGCTGGAAGAATAATGAAGTTCTAAATGTTGATGAGATAAAGGAAAAAGATTTGAAAGATGCTGGTTTGTATGTCGAATTTGATACAAAAACTCATCCTGTTGTACAGGTAAGAACTGGTATTTCATTGGTCAGTATTGCCAATGCAGAAGAAAACCTAAAGAAGGAGATAACCGATCGCTTTGGATGGGATTTCAATGCCGTAGTTCAAAATCAAAAGGATGTTTGGAACGATATTTTTTCTCGTGTACAGATAACATCAAATGATAGGATGGAAAAGGTGCGATTTTATTCAAATATGTATCGCGCAATGTGTCGTAATACATGGAGCGATGTGAATGGAGAATGGATGTCACCTGATGAGAAAGTTCGTAAATTTTCAAATCCTGCCCACGTTGCTTTGGGATGTGATGCATTTTGGAATTCATTTTGGAATTTGAACCAGTTTTGGAATTTGATAACTCCAGAATGGTCTTCTAAATGGGTTAATTCACAATTAGCCTTATATGATTCCAATGGTTGGCTTGCAAAAGGACCAGCTGGAATGGAATATATTCCGGTAATGGTTGCTGAACATGAAATACCTCAAATTGTATCTGCCTATCAGATGGGTATTCGTGATTTTGACGCGGATAAAGCATTAGAAGCTTGTAAGAAAATGCAAACCACTCCGGCAACTCATGTAGCAGGTGGTTTTGCAGGAAATAGGGATTTGCTTCCTTATTTGAAATATCATTACGTACCTATGGAAAAAGGGCGTTACTCTAATACATTAGAATACTCTTATGATGATTGGACTGTCGGACAATTTGCAAAAGCGTTAGGACGTTATGATGATTATTTGGTTTATAGTGAACGGGGAGAATGGTGGCGAAATGCTATGAATCCAGAAAATGGTTTTGCTCATTTGCGTGATACATTGGGAAATTTTGTTCCTAATTTTGATCCTTTTAAATCAGGAGCTAATCAGCATTATGTTGAGGGTAATGCATGGCAGTTGAGTTTGTTCGTTCCTCAAAACATGCCAGCTTTGGTGGATTTTATAGGTAAAGATAAATTTGTAGAAAGATTAGAATGGGGATTCCAAGCAAGTGAATCTTGGAGATATAATGCGCCTAATGATCAATATTGGGATCATCCGGTGGTTCAAGGTAATCAACAGTCAATGCATTTTGCTTTCTTATTTAATTGGGCTGGAAAGCCTTGGTTAACTCAGAAGTGGAGTCGTTCTATAATGGATAGATATTATGGATATGGAGTAGCGAATGCTTATTTGGGAGACGAAGACCAAGGACAAATGAGTGCATGGTTTGTGATGGCTGCTCTTGGTTTATTTCAAACGGATGGTGGTTGCCGTGTTGATCCTATTTACGAAATAGCAAGTCCCCTTTATGAGAAGGTTATTATTGATTTGGGAAATCGATATAATCGAGGTAAGCAATTCGTGATAGAAGCTAAAAATGTTTCGAGAAAGAATAAATATATTCAAAGTGCAACTTTGAATGGCAAATCTTTGAATACATTCTTCTTCCCTGCATCTGAATTACTAAAAGGAGGGGAACTGATTCTTGAGATGGGAGATAAACCCAATACATCTTGGGGAACTGAAAAGTCGTATATAAAATAAAAGCCTATGAAATTGAAATATTTGTTAGGCTTAATATTGGGAGTTTTATGTTTGCCTGTAAAGGCAAGCATAAAACAAACTGAAGTCTATGTTCCTATTCAAAAAGAATTTATTTCAGTGAAGGCTAGTAGTGAATTTAAGGGTTTCCCAGCTATTGAAACAATCAATGGAAGTGGAATGGTAAATAACTACCACCGTTCACATAATTTAGGAAATATGATGTGGATATCTACTCCTTCTACTCAATTAGTCTCAGCGACGGAGGATACTCAAAAAGGGGTGGTATGGTTAATGTATAGTTTCGATAAGCCTCGTACTGTAGATTTATTGGAAATTTGGAATCATAATCAAAGTGATCATACGAATCGTGGCTTACAAAAAGTATATTTGCAATATTCCAATGATGGCACTATTTGGAATACATTGAAAGATGGAAATAGAGACTATTTTATTTTACCGGAATCAAAAGGTAGAAAGTTAGAGCCTGCTGATTTTTCTTTGAATTTAAAAGGTCTTACATTCAAATATTTTGTGATAACAGCTGATAAGGAACAAGGAAACTATTATCATGATGGTAATGAGAAGACATTGCAGGATGCTAAACATGGCAATCAGAATATCGATTATTATGGGCTGAGTGAAGTACGTTTTTATGAACTGAAACAATGTCAGATTGATGCATTGCCTCATATTGACGATTTTCGATTTAAAGCCTCACAAGCTTATGTGCATTCTTTGGAGGGGCCTTGTAGAGAATTTACTATTGAGTATGAAAAGCCGGTTTATGCTGGAGGTAAATTGTTTTTGGAATGTAATGGGAAAAAGAAAACAATTGAAATTCCCAAGTCAAAATCTGGCATTACAACTTATACATCTACCTTTATGGCAGGTATGATGGAAAATAATACGGATGTAAAGCTAAAGTTTATTTCTGCTCAAGGTACTTGTGAAAAAATATTTAATGTCGCAGGAGCTAGAAAATGGACTGTATATTTTTTGCCTCATTCTCATTTGGACATTGGTTATACTCATAGGCATGAGGATGTGTTGGCTTTGCAGTGGCGAAATTTGGAGCGTGCTATGGATTTAGCAGAAGCTACAAAATGTTATCCACAGGGAGCGCAATTCCATTGGAATTCGGAAACAATGTGGTGTGTGACTGAATATCTGAAAAAATATCAAGGTACTTCTAAAGCAGAACGTCTGAAAAAGGCGATAAAGGAAGGTGTCATTGGGCTGGATGCCTCTTTGGCTAGCATGTTAACTGGAATCTGTAAGCAAGAGGAGATGACCCATTTGTTTGATGATGCTTATGGGCTGGAAAAAGAGTTGGGTATAGATATTAATACCGCAATGATGTCAGATGTTCCTGGGGCTTCTTGGGGAACTGTTACTGCTATGGCTCAAAATGGGGTTAAATATTTTTCAATGGCTCCTAATTACGTCCCTTTTTATCCTCCGGTAGGAGGTAGTCGCGTTGGCAATGTACATCGTGAATGGGGAGATTGTCCTTTTTATTGGGAGTCTGCTTCAGGAAAGGAACGCATTATGTTTTGGTCTGCTGGTAAGGGATATTCTTTCTTTCATAGCTGGTTGACTGATAAACTTTCTGCTTGTGGAACTGAACCTATATGGGAATATCTTACAGAATTAGAGAATAAGCCTTATCCGTATGATATTGCATATTTGAGATATACGATTCAAGGTGATAATGGCCCTCCCGATGATTTGATGCCGGAAATAATTAAAGAATGGAATCAGAGATATGATTATCCTCAGTTTATTATTGGTACGACAAAGCAACTATTTGAAGATTTTGAGTCTAAATATGCAAATTGTTTGCCGGTTTTAAAAGGAGATATGACTCCTTATTGGGAGGATGGTGCAGCATCTACGGCAAAAGAACTTGCAATGAATCGTCAAAGTTCGGATCGTTTGAATCAATCAGAAATTTTATGGTCTTTACTGGATCGGAAATCTTATCCGGAAGGCACTTTCAAAGAAGGATGGAGAAATGTTATTTTGTTTTCGGAACATACATGGGGAGCTTCTGCCAGTGGACCGGATCCGGAATCTGATTTTACAAAGCTTTTGTGGAAACAAAAGAGGGATTTTGCTGTGAAAGGTGATTCTTTATCATCATTGGTGTATAAGGGGGCATTGAAAACATTACAGTCGTCCAAGCAAACTGATGAAACTTTTGTTCAAGTGATAAATACGCAGTCTTGGATGCGCTCGGATGTAGTTTTCCTGATTTCTAAAAAGGATTTGTCACAGAATGTATTGGTGGATGAGCAGGGAAAACAAATTCCTCTTCAAAAAGTGGAGGGAGAGAATAAATGGGCATTTATAGCTCGTGACATACCTCCCTTGGGATCGAAAGTGTATACGCTTAAGCCAATAGGTAAAAAAATGTTTTCGGGTAAGTTATTTTCTTTTGAAAAAGATACGTTGAAGAGTGATGTGTTGACTTTAGCTGTCAATCGGAAATATGGTACGATATCTTCGTTGAAAATAAAGGGAAATGATTGGAATTATGCCGGAGAAAATGGCTTGAATCAATATTTTTATTCGTCACGTAATGCTGGAAATTTGCAGACTGCAGAAGTGAATACTGTAGAATTGATACAGAATGGTCCTGTATTTGCTACGGTACGTATTCTTTCCAATGCTCCCGGATGTAATTCTTTAACCCAGGATATAACTGTTTATGCAGGTCTTGATAAGGTTGATATCGTGAATACATTGGACAAGAAAAAAGATTATAAATATGAAAATATACGTTTTGGATTTCCATTTAATATTGAGAATCCTCAGCTTCGGGTAGATCTTCCATTCGAAGAAATGGGACCAGAGCGTGAGCAACTTGCTGGTGCGAACAAAAATTTCTACTCTGTCAATAATGGAGTGGCAGTTGAAGGTATGAAACATGGCATATTTTTATCATTGCTTGATACTCCAATAATGGAAACTGGAGAAATGACAGGGGAAGCTTGGCTGAAGGATTCAAAAGAGTTTTTGGAGTGGAGTAATTCTGCAAAACTTTCTCCTGTAATTTATTCTTGGGTGATGAATAACTCTTGGAGAACAAATTATAAAGCTTCCCAAGAAGGTGTTTGTTCTTTGAGATATACGATTGTTCCTTTTGACCCGGATGTACGTGATTTTAAAAAGAAGGGTATTGAAATATCTCAGCATCTGGTAGCCTCTTATTCTTCGAAGAATGGAAGCCTTGCCAGTCTGTTTAAATTGCAGGGTAAGCATCATATTGCTATATCTACTATACGACCTTGTGACAATGGCAAGTCTTTACTTGTGCGATTGAATAATACTTCACGATTAGTTGCACATGCTGCATTTGAATGGGGAGGGATTCAGCCTAAAAGGATTTTTGAGTGTGATAATGAAGGCAAATTTAGACAGAAATTCTCTCCTTCTTCATTTTATATGAAGCCCTTTGAAACATTAACATTAAAATTAGAATTAGAATGAATATAAAGATGTTTGTAACAGCCTTTTTGATGGCAAATTGTGTCATGGTAGGCTATGCTGAACAAAAAGAATTAATAGATTATGTTGATCCTAATATCGGGACTGCTCATTGTCGGTGGTTTTTTTATACTCCAGCAGCGGTGCCTTTTGGCATGGCAAAATTAGCCCCTTCGACAGATGCTCATTTAGGAAATCCTGGGGGATGGCAAGCTGTAGGATATGATTTTCGCCATACTTCCATAGAGGGATTTGCCAATTTTCATGAATTTCAGGTTGGGGGTGTTGTATTGGCTCCAACGGTAGGAGCTTTACAGACAGTACCTGGAGATGTGGATAAGCCGGGAAGTGGATATCGTTCTAACTTCGACAAGAAAGATGAAGTCGCTGATCCGGGCTATTATTCTGTATTGTTGAAAGATTATGGTGTAAAGGCAGAGTTGACAGCGACTAAGAGAGTCGGCTTTCATCGATATACTTATCCTGAATCCAAGCAATCCAATTTGATTTTTGATATTGGGAATAAGCAGGGAGAAAGTGGAGAAGTAACGGATGCGTGGGTTCGGTATACTCCTGATGGGCGTATTGAAGGTTATGTTGTTACATCACCTGTTTATGTAAATATTTATCAAAAAGGAGCGAGTGTACGTATGTACTTTTCTGCGGTAGTAGATAAAAAGCCGGAGCAGGTGGGCACCTTCATTAAAAATAAGGTTACAGTTGGGCAGACAGAAGTCAAAGGTCCAGGAGCAGGATTATATCTTACCTTTCCGACGCATAAAGATGAGGCTGTTGAGGTGAAAATAGGATTATCTTATACTTCTATTGAAAATGCTCGTTTAAATATGGATGAAGAAGCGGCTGACTTGAATTTTGATTTGGCTCATAAACAAGCTACAACTATTTGGAATAATAGTCTGGGACGTATTTCTGTAGAAGGAGGCAAGAAGAATGATAAGGTGAAATTCTATACAGGGCTGTTTCATGCTTTGTTAGGTAGAGGGTTGGCAAGTGACTGTAATGGTTATTATCCGAAAAATGATGGGACAGTAGGTCGTATTGCATTGGGTAAAGATGGCAAGCCTTTACATAATCATTACAATACAGATGCTATTTGGGGGGGATTTTGGAATCTGACCCAATTGTGGGCAATTGCTTATCCTGAATATTATTCAGAATTTATAAATAGTCAATTACTTGTTTATAAAGATGCAGGCTGGTTGGGTGATGGTATTGCTTGTAG
>ERZ1026933.171-NODE-171-length-19216-cov-5.610563_pt1 | contig 19216 bp, 15 predicted proteins | sample MGYA00519252_ERZ1026933 | MGnify/ENA primary metagenome ERZ1026933 (study PRJEB26926, sample SAMN06164828) | human gut metagenome | biome: ENVO:00009003; feature: ENVO:2100002; material: ENVO:00002003 | host: Homo sapiens | place: USA | collected 2012 ... | reverse complement strand
CCCCCCGGACACATGCAGAAGGTATACACCGTCTCCCCGTCCAGATGCTCCACCAGCTTATAATCCGCCGGGGGCAGGGCGGGGTTTTCGCCGCCGTATTGGGCAATGTCGATGTCCCGCTGCTTTTGCTCGATGCGCACGCCCATGGCGAAGGGCTTCGGCTCCATGGGAACGCCGGAGGCGTCCAGCATTTCAAAGGTGTCCCGGGCGCTGTGTCCGATGGCCAGCACCGCCCGATCGCAGGGAATGACCGTCCCGTCGGCGATTTTCAGCCCGGTCAGGCGTCCGTTCTCCGTACACAGGCCGGTGACCTGCGTGTTGAACCGCACCTCGCCGCCCAGAGAGATGATGCGTTTGCGCAGATTCTGCACCACGGTCAGCAGCACGTCGGTGCCTACGTGGGGCTTGGCGTCATAGAGAATGTCCTCCCTTGCCCCCGCCGCCACAAACTGTTCCAGAATCCAGCCGATTCTGGGGTTGTTGACCCCGGTGTTCAGCTTGCCGTCGGAAAACGTTCCCGCGCCGCCCTCGCCGAACTGGACGTTGCTTTTCGTGTCCAGCTCGCCAGTTTGGAAGAATTTTTCCACCTTGGCATGGCGGGACGCGGCGTCCTCTCCCCGTTCCAGCACCAGCGGCTTCCAGCCCGCCAGCGCCAGTATCAGCGCGGCAAACATTCCACCGGGGCCGAATCCCACCACCACCGGGCGTTTCTCCGGCGCTTTGGCGGATTTGGGCGGCTTGTACCGCGTCGCCGGGGCGATGGATGCCCGCTTGCAGCCGCTTTGTTTCAGAATTTTCTTTTCGCTGCCATCCACCGTCACGTCGATGGTGTAAATAATACGCACGTTGGGCTTTTTCCGGGCGTCCACACTCCGCCGGACGATCCGCACGCCGCGGATTTTGGAGTTGGGGATGTGCAGCATCCGCGCCGCCTCAAAGGGAAGCTGGTGGGCGCTGTGTTCCGGCGGCAGGGAAATATCGCTCAAACGGATCATGTGTCGTTCCTCCCGGCGCTCTGTCCGGCCAGACGGCCGGAGCTCCACGCCCACTGTAAATTATAGCCGCCGCAGTCGCCGTCAATGTCTAAGACCTCTCCGCAGGCGTAAAGCCCCGGAACGAGGCGGCTTTCCATGGTCGTTTCATCAAATTCCGACGTGAGAATGCCCCCCGCCGTCACCTGTGCGCTGTCCATGCCCATAGGTTCGGTCAGATATACGCTCAGCGCCTTCGCCGCATGGGCGGCCTGACGCAGCTCCTCGTCGGAAAGGTCGGAAACCGCCCCGCCCGCGGAAATCCCCGCCGTCTGGGTCAGCACCCGGCCAAGGCGGTTGTGGAGGATTCCCGTGAACAGCTCCGAGACGGGAAGGTTTGTTGTTCTGCGACGTTTTAGCTCAGATATCAGGGCGTTCTCCGCCATATCCGGCAAAAAATCCAACCGGCAAAGCCACTCGCCGCCGCCCTGGCAGACGTCCCGGGACACCTCGAAAATCACCGGCCCACTGAGACCGTACTGGGTAAATTGCAGCTCCCCCGTGCTTTCGGAAAACCGCTTTCCGTCGTGTAGAATGACCGCATGGCAGTTGGCGCGGACGCCTTTCAGGCTCGTAACCGCGTTCCAGCTGCTTTTCAGCTGCACCAGCGCCGGACGAAGCCGGGTGCAGCTGTGGCCAAAGCTCCGCAGAATTTGATAGCCGGACATGCTGCCCCCCAGCTTCGTCCCCGCAAGGCCGCCGCAGGCGACGATGAGCCTGTCGCACTCCACCGTCTCGTCCCCGGAAATGATGCGGAAGCCGGAAGCCGTTTTCTTCACTTTTTCCGCTTCAAACCCCAGCTTAACCGTGATATTCGGCTTTTCCAGGGCAAACCGCAGCACATCCACCACGGAATTTGCCTGATCGGAATAGGGGTACACCCGCCCGGAATCCTCCGCCACGGTAAGAAGCCCCAGACTCCGGAACCATTCCAGCGCCGCAGTTGGGGGGAACTTTCCCAGCGCATAGTCGGCAAACCCCGGATTTTCCCCGTGGTAGCCGCCGGATGTCCCGTGGAGATTGGATAAATTGCAGCGCCCGTTGCCGGTGGCCTGAAGCTTGCGCCCCACTCTCGCCTGCCGCTCCATGAGGACGACCTGCCCGCTTTCGTTTTCCGCCGCAGCCAGCGCCGCCGCCATTCCCGACGCCCCCGCGCCGATGATTCCTGTCACCATGTCCGATTCCTTTCCGCCGAAAAGCGTTCCTTTTTCCCTATTATACTCCACCCGCCGCCGTCATACAAGAAAAAATTCTTCCCACCCGGCAAAAGTTGTGGTATAGTACCATTGGTGATCGCATGGAACGAAGCAACATTGAAAAAATCGCCCAGTCCGCCGAGGATCGGCTGCTTCTGGCGAAGCTCTGGGACAAAATAAACGCGGGAATGCGGAAGAATATCCCCGCCGCCACCTGCTTTCTCTCCCCCCGGGAGCTGGAAATGGCAAAATATCTCTTCGGCGAGCAGGAAAGTCTGTACGCCTTCGGCGGCTACGAGGACGCGGAACGAAAAATGCTGATTTTTCTGCCGGACTATCTGAATGAAGCCAGTCTCTACGGCGAAGACAGCCCCTGCGTGTGTCTGCGCGCCGCGTTCTTTCAGGGGGACAGCCCAAGCCACCGGGACTTTCTGGGGGCGCTGATGGGCGCGGGTGTTGGCCGGGAGACGGTGGGCGACATCTGCGTGGACAAGGGCAGCTGCGACTTTTTCGTCACGGCGGAGATTGCCCCCTATTTATTGCAGACCTTCACCTCCGCCGGACGGACGAAGCTGCATTTGAGCCAGATTCCCCTTTCGGGCGTCCACATCCCGGAGCCAGAAATCAAGGAGATCCGGGACACGCTGGCGTCGTTACGGCTGGACAGCGTCATATCCTCCGGCTTTCGCATCGGGCGGAGTCTCGCCGCCCAATACGTGAGCGCCGGAAAAGCCGCCATTGACGGCCTTCCCTGTGAAAAACCGGACAAGTCCGTCCCGGAGGGCGCGAAAATCTCCGTCCGGGGGCTGGGAAAAATCAAGCTTGCGGCCATCAACGGCCGGACAAAAAAGGACAGAATTTCGGTGGTCATCCACCGGTATGTGTGAGGTTTTACAAAGAACATGAAAATGGACGAAGTGATCGCCAGAATCAATGTTCTGGCAAAAAAGGCGAAGGCCGAGGGTCTGACCCCCGAGGAGCTGGCAGAGCGGGACAAGCTGCGGCGAATCTACATCGATTCCGTTAAGGCCAATCTGGTAGGTCAGCTGGAAAACACCTACATCATCGGCACCGACGGTGTCAAGCGGAAGGTTGAGAAGAAATCCTGAGCGGCGTGGCTAAAGCCATGCCGTTTTCCAACAGTGGAGCAGACTGCGTTATTCCGGGACAGTTTTTCCACTTCCCTTTCTCCCAAAAGTCTGCTATACTGTAGAAAAAGGACTACTAGGAGGCAGTATATGGAATTTCTGCCCATTACCAGACGGGAAATGCTTGACCGCGGGTGGGACGCCTGCGATTTTGTGTACATCATCGGCGACGCCTACGTCGATCACCCGTCCTTCGGCCATGCCATTATCAGCCGGGTTCTGGAAAGCCACGGCTACAATGTTGGCATCATCTCTCAGCCGGATTGGAAAAATCCCAAATCCATCGACGTTTTCGGCCGCCCCCGGCTGGGGTTTCTGGTCTCCGGCGGCAATATGGACTCCATGGTCAACCACTATTCCGTCACCAAGCACCACCGGAAAACCGACGCCTTCACCCCCGGCGGCATCATGGGCAAGCGCCCGGACTACGCCACTACGGTCTACTGCAACCTTATCCGCCAGACCTACAAGGACGTTCCCATCCTCATCGGCGGCATTGAGGCGAGTCTGCGCCGGCTGGGGCATTACGATTACTGGTCGGACACCATGAAGCGCTCCATTTTACTGGACAGTCAGGCCGACCTGCTCATGTACGGCATGGGGGAAAAGACCATCGTGGAGGTGGCCGACGCCCTGAATTCCGGGCTGGACGTGAAGGACATCACCTACATCGACGGCACGGTGTTCAAAACCAAAGCGCCGGACGACAGTCTGCCCACCGTCACCCTGCCCTCCTTTGCCGAGATCAAGACCGACCGGCGCAGATACGCCGAGAGCTTCAAAATCCAGTACGCCAACTGCGACCCCTTCACCGCCAAGCGGCTGGCGGAGCCTTACGACAATTTCTTCGTGGTGCAGAATCCGCCCCAGAAGCCCCTGACCACAGCGGAAATGGACGCGGTATACGACCTTCCCTACATGCGTGCCTATCATCCCAGCTATGAAAAGGCGGGGGGCGTCCCCGCCATTGAGGAAGTCAAATTCAGTCTGGTTTCCAACCGGGGCTGCTTCGGCGCCTGCTCCTTCTGCGCCCTGACCTTCCATCAGGGGCGGATCGTCCAGACCCGAAGCCACGAATCCATCCTCCGGGAAGCGGAAATCATGGTGAAGGACAGGGATTTCAAGGGCTACATCCACGACGTCGGCGGCCCCACCGCCAATTTCCGTCACCCGGCCTGTGAAAAGCAGCTGAGTAAGGGTGCCTGCGGCGGGCGGCAGTGCCTGTACCCCACCCCCTGCAAAAACATGAACGCCGACCATTCGGACTATGTTGCCCTGCTGCGCAAGCTGCGGAAGCTCCCCGGCGTCAAAAAGGTGTTCGTCCGCAGCGGCATCCGCTTCGACTATCTGCTGGCGGACAAGAAGGACACCTTTTTCCGGGAGCTGGTGCAGTACCACATTTCCGGTCAGCTGAAGGTCGCCCCGGAGCATGTGTCCGACGCGGTTCTCGCCCGGATGGGCAAGCCCCGGAACGCGGTGTACAACCAGTTTGTGGAAAAATATTTTGCCCTGAACCGGCAGTACGGCATGAATCAGTATCTCGTCCCCTACCTCATGTCCAGCCATCCCGGCTCTACCCTCAAGGAGGCCGTGGAGCTGGCCGAGTACATCCGGGACATGGGCTACAATCCGGAGCAGGTGCAGGACTTTTACCCCACCCCCTCCACGCTGTCCACCGTCATGTACTGCACCGGCCTTGACCCCCGCACCATGGAGCGGGTCTACGTCCCCACCGACCCCCACGAAAAAGCCATGCAGCGGGCGCTGATCCAGTACCGCGACCCGAAGAATTACGCCCTCGTGCGGGAAGCGCTGATGAAGGCGCACCGGGAGGATTTGATCGGTTCCGGGGCAAAATGTCTCATCCGTTCCGCGCCGCCCCGTCCCGTGCGGAAAAAGCCGGGACAGGCAAACGGAAAACGCAAGCCGTCCAAGTAAAGAAAACACGCTGCCACTTTGGTTTGTCTCAAGTGGCAGCGTGTTTTTACTTTCTTCTATACAGGCACATTTCGTAGGCAATGCCGTTTTCCTCACCGGATTGCAGCGTTTCCGCCAGATACCAGTCCTTATCCTCGTCCAGATTTGGGAAAAAGGTGTCGGATTCCGGCGTCACATGCACCTTCGTGACATAAGCCGCGTCGCAGAAGGGCAGCATCTGCTGGTAAACGCTCCCGCCGCCGATGACGAAGCAGCGCTCAGTGGTGCGGGAAAGTGCCGCCGCCTTTTCGGCGCTGTCACAGACGGTAAAGCCGGGAATCTCCGCTCCACTTCTGCTCAGCGCCACATTGACCCGCCCCGGAAGGGGCTGTTTTCCCGGGAAATCCTCGATGGTGCGCCTCCCCGCGATCACCATTGCCCCACGGGTGGTTGTCCGGAAGAATTTCCGGTCGGCTGACAGGGCGACGGGCTGCGTCCCGTCCCGGCCGATTCCCCAGTCGTCGTAAACCGCAACGATCAGTTCCATCGTCCCACCTCAGATCGCCATGGGGATTTCAAAGTTAAAGGGGTGGAACTGATAATTTTCCACGGAGAAGCTGTCCTTGGTAAAGGCGTAAAAGTCCGTGACGCTCTCGTCCATCCGGAATTTGGGCGCAGGATATCCGTCCAGTTCCAGCATGGCCTTGACGGCGGGAATGTGCCGGTCGTAAATGTGGCAGTCGGCGATGACGTGAACCAGCTCGCCCACCTTTAACCCCGCCACCTGCGCCATCATGTGGGTCAGCACGGCGTACTGCACCACATTCCAGTTGTTGGCCGTAAGCATATCCTGAGAGCGCTGGTTGAGAATGGCGTTCAGGGTGTCGCCGGTAACATTGAATGTCATGGAGTAGGCGCAGGGATAGAGGTTCATCTCGTGCAGGTCTTCAAAATTGTAGATGTTCGTCAGAATACGGCGGGAGGCGGGGTTGTGCTTCAGGTCGTAGATCACCCGGTCAACCTGATCGAACATGCCCTCCTTGTACTGGTGCTTGATGCCCAGCTGGTAGCCGTAAGCCTTGCCGATGGTGCCGTCCTCCCCCACCCATTCGTCCCAGACGTGGCTGCCCAGATCCGCGACGCGGTTGGACTTTTTCTGCCATATCCAGAGAAGCTCGTCCACGGCGCTTTTCCAATAGGTGCGCCGCAAGGTCATAATGGGGAATTCCCCGGCCAAGTTGTAGCGGTTCACCACGCCGAATTTCTTGATGGTATGCGCCGGTGTCCCGTCCGCCCAGTGGGGACGGACTTCCAGATTTTCATCGGAGAAGCCGTTTTCCAGAATGTCCCGGCATGTTTTCTTATACAGCTCGTCAGCATAGCTCATGTTGGATTCCTCCCGATTTCTGTTGGGAGTATCATACCACACTCCCGCCACGCTGGCAAGAAAAATCTCCCCGCGGTTTCCCGCGGGGAGATTCTGGATACTGTCTTACAGCAGATTGCCGGTGCTGACCCAGCCCAGGTCGGTGCGGGCCATGTCGCCAACGTATTCATAAATGTCGATGACGGACATTCTGGAATAGGTGCCTGCGACGGAGGACGCGGCGTTATCCGTGTAGATGATGGTGTTGTCGGTGTACACCACGCGGGCGTCGATGGCGCTGCCGCTGGCGGGAGTCAGGTCAACGTAGTACAGGTAGACCCAGCCTGCGTCGCAGCGACCCCATGCCATATCCTCGGAGATCTTGGTCTCGTAGATCACCAAGTTGGCGCCCTTCTTCAATGTGGTAGCCTTCTTGGCGCCGGTAGAGGCGGTAACGCGGACATTCAGAGACTCGGTGTTGATGACCTTGCCGGTGTACTTGTAGCCGCCCTTGTTGTTCACGAAGCCGCCGTCGCCGGTGTTGCCGGTGCTGCCGATGGTGGGCGCGGAGGGAGTTGTCGGAGTCGTAGGCTCTTCCTTCTTCTCGTACAGAGCACCCTCGGACATGTAGCTCAGGTCGCAGTAGCCCACGATGCCGTCGCTGGTTTCCACACGACCCCAAACGGTGAGGGTTCTGGTGCCGGAATCCTTGACGATCTCCAGCTTGGTCACGGGAACCTGATCGCCCTTCTTCAGCTTGGCAATGCTGTCATTGCCGGTTCCGGCAGCCTTGCGCACATTCAGCTCGGAAGCGCCGGTCACGGTGTGAACCTTCTCGTCCAGAGCGTTCAGCTGGATGTTCACATCGGGATCCTTGATCCAGCCATCGTTGATGCGCGCCCAGTAGGAGGTCTGCTTCACAACGGTCTCGACGTCGTTGTTCTTGTTCTTGTCGTCAACCTTGTCGCCCTCGTAAATTTCCAGGGTAACAGCCGTCAGCTCATGGATGGTGATATTTTCATTCGCGCTGATGGTACGAACCGTGTTATCCTTCAGGTTCGGGTTAGGCGTCTTGTAAACGGTGGTATCGGCCTTGACAGAGCCGGTGTAGACGGCGGTGGTGGTGGTTCTCTCAGCCTCGTCGAAGGAGTCAACGCCGGTGCCCTTGTTGCCGCTGTTGCTGCCATTATTGCTGTTGTTGCCGGGGATATCGTCGTAGGAGATCATGGTGACGTAGTCCATGCAGATCCAGCCCTGCTTCACACGGCCCCACTTGGCGGCGCCGACGAGCTTGACCTCCAGGATGGTCACTTCCGTGCCGTTGAGAATCTTGCCCACGATGGCGTTGGCGATGCCTGCGCCGCTGCGGACATTTACGCCGGCGTAGGTGTTGGCAATGATGCCCTTGCCGGTGCCGTCCGTCTTCTGGGTCGTACCGGTGCTGCCGGTGCCGCCGGTGCTGCCGGTGCCGGACTCCACGACGCCCATCTTGACCTCCAGATACTGGCTGTAAATCCAGCTGTCGGTCTCCTTGTTGTTGTCAACGTCGAAGTCGATCTTGTACCAGCCATCCTTCTCTTCCAGAACGGCCACCTTGGTGCCGCGGTTGATGCTGCCCAGAACCTGGCCGTACAGAGCGCCGGTCATACGGACACGGACGGAATCCGCGTTCACAACGGTGCCGGTGCCGATAGCGCCCTTGGTGCCGCCGTCAATGGTGATCTTGCTGGAACGCTTGACATAGTTGGATGCCAGATTGATCCAGCCGTCGTAGTTCTCAATGCCGCTGCCGGTCATCGGAGTATATCCCACGATCTTGCCCCAGATTTCCTCGCCGACAAGCTTGATCTCGTGGACTTCCACTTCCACGCCCTTGGTGAGCTTGAATACGAACTCGTTGTCGCTGCCAGCAGCCTTTCTGATGTTCAGGCTGTCGCTGACAACCGTGAACTTGGTCGGGACAAGGTTAAAGTTATTGTAGGTCGCCCAGCCGGACTTGGCAATCACGTTGGTCTTACCGTTCTTGTCAGTCTCCTTGACCGTCCAGTGTGCCTTCACCCAGATCACGCCGTCAGCAACCGCCGCGTTGGTGATCTTAAGACCCGTGGTACCTGCCTTGATGGTATCGCTGTTGTTGGAACTGGTAGTGGGCTGCACATAGGTGGAGAGATCGGCGCCGGCGTTCACGAGAGTGACCTCGAAAGCGTAGTCCAGAACGCCCGTGTCGGAAACGTTCTTGTCGGTGAGCATCTTAACACTGGTGTAGGTCAGGCAGATCCAGCCGGAGGAGGTACGACCCCAGCGGTGACCGTTGACCGTGCGAATCTCGAAAACATTGACCGTGGTATCCTTTGCAAAGCCGCCGACGATCTTGTTGTCCACACCGGGATCGCTGCGGGCGTTCAAATAGCCGTTGTAGGTAACGGTCGCCGTGGCAATGGGGGTGGTGTTGTTGGCGTCACTGGGAGCGGAGCCGTCATAGACGGTGCTCCAGTCGGTGTACATCAGGGCGACCCAGCCCACGGCCACGCCGTTCTCCTCCACCTGACCCCAGGTCTTGGCTTCGTTGGTAGCGATGATCTTCAGCTTCGTACCGGCGGTGTAGACACCGTTCTTGGCGCTGGAAGCGCTGTCACTGGCGCGTCTGTTAACATAGGCGTTGGTGACCGTGACGGTCACATCGATCTTGCCGCCGGTGTAATCGGTATTGCCGCTGTCGCTCTGTCCGGAGGTCTTGAGCAGAACCCATCCGTCTCCCGCGGCGGACAGCTTGCACCATCTGTTGCCATCGTCATCGATAAAGTCCTTGATCGCGGTAACGGTGGCAGTGTCTTTCTTGATGGTGCGGAAAGGCTTCACGTTCTTCTTGGTGGGAACGGGGTAGACATCCAGAGAAACCAGCTGGGACACCTTCAGCGTCTCATTGATGCCATGCACGTAAGAAAGGTGGTCATTGGCATTGTTGGCCGTCACAGAGGTTGCCTGCCAGCCGGCCCACAGCGTCTTACCGTTATAGCTGCCCGTCAGAGAGGGAACCAGCACACCATCATACTGTGCGGAGTACCAGCCCATGAACTTGTAGCCGTTTCTGGTGGGAGCCGGGATATGCTTGGAAGTCTTGGACGTGTCAAAGAGCAAGGTGTAGGAGGTCGCATAGTTCGGAGCTATGACACCGCCATCGGGATTGTATGTAACGGTGCCGAAGCTGCTGGGCGTTACATCGGAATAAACCCCGTTCTTGTACATATTGACTTCGATCTTTCTGCGGCGGAAATCATCCTGATTGCCCGCCCAGTCGCTCATGGCCTTCAGCAGGTCATTGGTGCTGGCCTTGCTGACGATGGCGCTCTTGACAACGCCGCTGCCGCTCATCCAGGAATCGCCCACGTCGAAGGTGAACAGAACCAGAGCGTCATGCTGGCACTGGGACAGCGTCAAGCTGTTGGCGGAAGCAAAGGCGTTGACCTTCGCGTCCAGATCCAGAATCAGCTTGCGCAGAGCCTGGTCAGCCTGCGCCTGCGTGACGGAGTGCTTGCCTGCATCACCGCTGACAACATTGCCGCCCTCATACTTTGTTTCATGCTTCTCAGAGCACACCGTGCCGTAACCAATGCGGAATTCATTGGTGCCAGTTACCTGATAGCAGTTCTTCCTAAAAATAGCCAGTTTCTTCATGATCGTAATCGCGGCCTCACTGGTCTTCAGCGAAGCAGCAGACGCGGTCAGAGCGGTGACAGGCACCAGACTGACCAGCATGATCAGAGTTAATAATACACACACAATTCTCTTTTTCATAGCTACTTACTCCTTTGCTCTTATGTAAGTAGCCATATTATAACAGAGGTGTTTACAAATTGCAACCCCTTTTTTGAAAAAAATTACATTTTTGTTACAGTTTGTTTTACCAAAAAGCTTCCCCTTCTCTTTTCTTCCCGCATTGTATACCGTTTCTGTCATAAATCCTGAAAAAGCGCCGCTTTTTACCGCAAAAAATGTCATTCTCTTTTCCTGCCTGTCAGGTTTTCTCCGTTGACATTCTCCTTTTCCGCTGATATACTCAAAAAAACGTCATCGGGAGGGATTTCATGGACGGCAAGAAGGCGCTGATCGGCATGTCGGGGGGCGTGGACAGTTCCGTGGCGGCGCTGCTGATGCTCCGCGCGGGTTACGAGTGCATCGGTGCGACCATGCGGCTGTACGACAATGATATGATCGGTCTGGAAAAAGGACACACCTGCTGTAGTCTGGACGACGTGGAGGACGCCCGCAGCGTGGCCAGACGTCTGGGAATTCCCCACTACGTGTTCAACTTCAAGGACGATTTCGAGCGGCAGGTCATCCGGAAATTTGTCAGCTGCTACGAATGCGGCGGCACTCCCAACCCCTGCATCGACTGCAACCGGTATCTGAAATTCGACCGGCTTCTCCGCCGCGCTTTGGAGCTGGGGTGCGACTGCGTGGTATCCGGGCATTACGCGCAAGTAAGGAAGTCCGGCGACCGATACCTATTATATAAGGCGGCGGACAAAGCCAAAGACCAGACGTACTTTCTCGCCTGTTTAAATCAGGAGCAGCTTTCCCGGATTCAGTTCCCTCTCGGCGGTCTGACCAAGCAGGAGGTACGCGCCATCGCGGAGGAAAACGGCTTTATCAACGCCCGGAAGCACGACTCTCAGGACATCTGCTTCGTGCCGGATGGTGACTACCCGGCTTTTCTGGAACGCTACACTGGCAAACACTACCCCGCCGGGGATTTTCTGGACGAAAGCGGCCGCGTGGTCGGCAAACACCGGGGCGCGGTGTGCTACACGCTGGGACAGCGCAAGGGGCTGGGTCTGGCCATGGGCGCGCCGGTGTACGTCTGCGGAAAGGATATGGAGAAGAACACCGTCACGGTTGGGCCGAATGAGGCGCTGTTTTCCTCCGCGCTGCGGGGAAACAACTGGGTCTGGTATCCCTTCCCTGAACTGACCGAGCCTGTTAAAGTGACGGTCAAGACCCGCCACAGCCAGACGGAACAGCCCGGAACCATTTACCCCGAAGCGGGCGGATTTGCCCGGGTGGAATTCGACATCCCCCAGCGTGCCGTCGCCCCCGGTCAGGCGGTGGTGGTGTATCAGGGCGATCTGGTGGTCGGCGGAGGCACCATCACGGAAGCAATCCGATAAAGTTTACGCTGCCATCCCCGATTGGGAGATGGCAGCGTATTTGTTATTTTTTGTGCTTCTTGTCGGGTCTGTAGACGCTCCATGCCAGCCCGCCGAAAACGGCGGCGCAGGCGAGGCTGATCTTCCAGCCAAGGCTGAACGCGGCGTTGTGATACATCAGGCGAACGGTGTGGACGCCCTTCGTCAGATTCACGGCCACCATGCAGTCCCCTACCAGTTTGATCTCGGCAGGCTTGCCGTCCACCTTGACGCTCCAGTTTCCGTTTTGCGGAACGGAGGTATACAGCAGGCCGTCCCGGTCGCAGTCGATGGTTCCCTCCACCAGCGTGGAGCGGAACTTCGTCAGATTCAGCTGGGACGCCGACAGAATTTCATAGCCCCGCGCGAACCGCTCCCCGTTGAGAACGGCGGCGCTGACAGTCATGGTGCTGCTCTCGTCCTTGTCGCACTCGATGCGGATGTCCACCGTATCTCCGGTCTTCACATCCCCTACCGCGATCATCTGGGACAGGCTGATGGTCTCCTTGTAAAGCTCCACGCCATTGACGCTGACGTAGAAATCGTTCCGCTTGGGCAGATTCAGGTGGACGCACACAAAGCCGTCCCGGTCGGCGGTGTAGGTATAAGTCACGTTGGCACCGGAAACACAGTCGGAATACTTGCAGTAGCCGGTGGAATTGCTTTCCGTGATGTTCGCACCGTTGCCGGTGATGGTCAGATTCTCGCCCTGAAGCTTGTGCCAGACCTCCTCGTCAATGCCCGTGGCGGCAGTGAACAGGTCGTTCTGGAACTGGAACGTTCCGCTGCTGGCGGAAAAGTCCAGTTCCGCCAGCGCCGGCTCCGTCAGGAAGCCCAGCGGCAGATACGCGGTATTGACCAGCAGGGACGCCACGCCGAAGCGGTTCACCTCGTCAAAATAGGTGCTGGACTTGTCCTTCCCGTCCCGCTCGATCATATACTTGATGCCCAGAAACAGGTTCGCCACCGGGGAGCTTTCCTCGAAGCAGTAGCGGTTATAGGTGTTCTTCGCGCCGTAGCCCAGCGCCCGCATGAACTCCGTGACTTTGACATTGGCGGAACTGGTAAAGGCGGAAATGCCGTTGTAGCCGTTGAGGGCACCGTCGTTCAGGGTCTGGGAATGGGTGGTCTCCGCCCGGAAAAAGAGGTTATCGTCCTCCCGCTCGTACATATAGCGGATGACGGAGGCAGTGTAGGTGGTTCCCTTTGGATAATTGGACACACCCGTACCCGTGAAATACAGTCCAAAGCACACCAGCGTGGAGATCAGCTCCACGCCCATGACGGACAGCGCCAATATCCGAATCCGGGCACGCTGACGGTTCCGCTTGGCGCGGGCGCGCATTTTCTGACGCTCCGTGGTTCCCTCCGGCACTTCCAGCTGACCGTAGAGCATGACGGTGAGATACAGCACCAGAAAAATCAGATTATATATAAAGTAGAGAGGGATTTGCAGCGTCAGGCTGCCCAGCTCCAGCGGCACGGTCTCGAACAGCTCATTGGAGCAGGCCAGCACCCCCGCAGTCAGCGCCCCGGCGATCACGATCTGCACCGGGCGGAACTTCCTGCGCATCAGCCATGCGCGGTAGGCCATGTACAGCACCACGAAGCTGTACAGGAAGCTGAACCGATAGGGGATCATATTGGTAAAATGGAAGCCGTGCCAGATGAAATCCAGCTGTCGGATGATGAAGCTCACATTGAAAAACAGCAGCAGGATCACGGCGCAGCACTTGTCCCTGCGCTTGATGTCCTTCGCCATCAGGTACAGGAACATCAGCAGGATGCTGAAAATACCGCAGTAAAGATTGGGCAGTCCTTCCTTGAAGGTCGGCTCGATGCTGCCGCCCATGTTCCCCGCCACCTGCCGCATGGCGTCCAGAAGCCCCTTGATTGTGTTTTCCTTGGCGATGTTCAGCCGGAAGCCGGTGGGGAAATTGTTCACGCTGGACTGGGTAGTCTGCAGGGCCGACAGCGCCGGGAAGGTCAGAATGGCAGTCATTCCCAGCGCCAGCAGGGAAAACAGGGCGATTCTCCCAAGATCCGCAAACAGCTTCTTCCACCCGCCCCAGCGGCAGATCTCATACACGAAAAACAGCAGGAAAACGAAAATGCAGGTAAAGAACCCGATATAATAATTGGAATAGACGGACAGGAACAGCGTGATCGTATAGAGGAAAAACTTTTTCTCCTTCAGCAGGCACACCGTTCCCAGCGCCACCAGCGGCAGCAGGGCGAAGGTGTCCAGCCACATCACATTCCACTGATACCCCAGCGCCCACGCGCACAGCCCGTAAAAACCGCCGAACACCGCAATGGACGCATCGTTCTTGCCGAACAGCTTTTTCAGGAAAATGGCGAAAAACATCCCCGCGAATCCCAGCTTCACCGGCACCAGCAGAGAGAAAAACTCCAGCAGCCAGCCCTCCGGCACCAGAACGCTGAGCAGGTTCAGCGGCGACGCCAGATAATAGGAGATCAGCCCCAGATAATCCATCCCCATGCCGATGCTCCATGTGTACAGCAATCCGCTTCCGCTGCGGAGAGCACGGCGGAACGCCACGAAGAAGGGATAATACTGGTGGTACATATCCGAATACAGCATGGAATACTTACCGAACGGCTCGTATTGGCTGATAAGCATGACAAACAGCATTCCCATGCAGGGAATGGCAAAGGCCAACGCCGTATAATTCCAATGAAATTTTCTGCCGGTTCGCTTCACAGGGACTCCCCCTCAACAATCTGAATCGTAAAGTGTATTGTATCACGAATTTTCTCAAGGGTAAAGCACCCTGATAATTTATTTTCCCGTACAAAGAAATTCTTAAACAGAAAATCGTCCCGCCGCTTTGATGGGCAGTCATAAAACAGCGAATGGAGCGTATCGGTACAGATACGCTCCATTTCTCGCGCCAAAATGCGTACACCCCCTTGGCTTGCCCTTTGGGAGAGCTGTCACCGTAGGTGACTGAGAGGGCCTTGCACCCTAGTATACCCTCTCCCACAGGGAGAGGCAAGGGGTGCTCGCATTAAATGATACAAGAACAGGCACAGCTGGTTAACCCACTGTGCCTGTTAACTGTCTGATACGGCCTGCTCATTTGCAACGCAGAGCAGAAATTTTATCGATCATCAAGATCATCGTCGTCATCATTGTCACCGACGGTTGCGATCTCACCGAAGCGAACCCGGCGCTTCAGCTTCATTTCCTCCACCTGCTTGTGGATCAGCTCCTTGACAAAGAGCGGATCTTTCACGTTTTTCAGCACCAGCGTCGGCATGGTCTTGTCGGAGGACAGCACTGTGACCGTTCCCACGCCGAACAGGCGCTGCCACAGATTGCGTCTGGTATCGATGTCCCGCACCCGGTAAAGAAGAATATCGTCATCCCGGATGTTCAGAAATCCCTGGGACAGGAACAGCCGATCCTCGGACAACTGATAGCGGGTAAAGGACAGGGGCATCCCCAGATGACGCTTGCGGTCTTTCCAAAGGTATTCAATGGTAATGGACACTGTGCATTCCTCCCTTTTTTCTTTAGTTTACCTCTGCAAACGGGGAATGTCAAGAAAGGAATGCCGGAACGCCCACATTTTCGCCTACAGAATCAAACAGATCAGCCCCGTCGCGCCCTCGTTGACGATTCTTGTCAGTGTTCCCCGGAACTTGCCCCTGACTTCCTCCGGCATTCCCAGCAGCTTCGTGGTCAGCCCCTCCTGAATCAGGTCGTACACGGATTTTCCGAAAATGTTGCTCTGCCACAGCTTTTCCGGGTCTTCGCCCATGAGGGAATTGACCAGATCCTGAGACTGCTTTTCGTCTCCCACCATGGGGTTGATCTCCGTGTCAATGTCCACACGTACCATGTGAATGGAGGGCGCGCCCGCTTTCAGCTTCACGCCGTAAGCGCCGCCCTTGCGGATGATCTCCGGCGTTTCCAGCTTCATTTCCTCTGCCGCGGGCATCACCACGCCGTAGCCCGTCGCCCGGACGGCGGAAAGGGCATCGGAGATCTTGTCGTATTCCTGCTTGATTTGGGACAGCTCGGTGAGCAGCTGCAATAGCTGGGCGTCGCTGCGGATGGGCATTCCCGCCCGGGCGCTCAGAATCTCGTAGAACAGCGCCTCCGGGAACACGATGGCGCAGATCACGCTGCCGCTGCCCAAATCCACACTGCGCAGGCTGTAGTCCTGCACCTGGGGCAGCTCCCGCAGTCCGGCCAGCACCCCTTCCGCCTGACCCAGCGTGTGAATTTCCTCGGCCATTTGGAGAAGCGCCTGATACAGCGCCGCCTTCACGGGATGCTCCGGCTCCAGCGCGTCCATCCAGCGGGGGAGATGTACCCGCAGCTCGCTCATGGGGAAGGTGTACAGCAGCGCCTTCATGAGTTTTCCGATACCCTCGGCGTCCAGCGCCTGACAGTCCGCCACGATGGGCTCCAGAGCGAAGGTGTTTTGCAGATACGCCTTTACCGCCCCCGCCGCCTCCCCCGCCGGGTTGCGGGAATTGACGATCACGAGGAATGGCTTCCCCGTTTTCTGCATGTCGGTGATGGCCCGTTTTTCCGCCTGTACGTAATCCTCCCGGGGAATTTCCGTAATGGTGCCGTCGGTGGTCACCACAATGCCGATGGAGCAGTGCCCCTCCATGACCTTTTTCGTCCCCAGCTCCGCCGCTTCCGTCATGGGAATCTCGTGGTCGTACCATGGGGTGGTCACCATCCGGGGAACGCCGTCTTCCTCCGCGCCCACCGCGCCGTCCACCATGTAGCCCACGGAGTCGATCAGCCGCACCCGCAGCTTCGTCACGCCGTCGGGGGAAATCTCCACCGCTTCCTCGGGGACGAACTTCGGCTCCGAGGTCATGATGGTCTTCCCGGAGCCGCTCTGGGGCAGCTCATCTCTGGCGCGCTCCTTGCGATAGGGGTCGGAGATGCCGGGAATCACCAGCTCCTCCATGATCCGTTTGATGAGGGTCGATTTTCCGGTACGCACCGGCCCGACCACGCCCACATAAATATTGCCGCCGGTTCTGGCAGCAATGTCCGCATAAATTTGATCCATAGCCAGCCTCCTTCTCGGCAGGAGAAAGGCTCCTGCCATGGGTTTGGAACAGAGTATGTCCCGAGAAGAATAAAAATGCTTCGGCCACTGGAATTTCTGATTGCGGAATTTTGTTGTTATGTCAACCGGCAATGTCAAAAAAATGCCGCCTTATAAAAAAGCGGCTTCTGATTGCCCTGATTCAAAGGCATTGGTCGTCCGGCGAGGGGACGTATTCCAATATCTCGTCCACCTTGCAGCCGAGGATCCGGCACAGATCGTTCAGGGTCGTGGTGGTGATCGGCTTGTTTTTGCGCAGCTTGTCGATGGTGGAGCTGGATATATGATGATCTTTTATGAGCGTATACGTGGTTTTAGACGATTTTTTCAGGGTTTTCCAGAAGGGGTCGTAAACAATCACACTATTGCGTCTCCTTTTTTTGGTTACGGTTTCCAGTTGCGGTTTTTTTATTCTAGATTATAAATTTTTTCTTGACTATAGTCGTTAAAAAGACTATAATAACCGTGGATAGGTGAGCGTATGCCACTCATCCCAAAATTTACTCCAATGGAGGTAGAACGCGATGAAAAAACTGTTGGCGCTGCTGTTGGTTCTGGTCATGGTCATTGCCCTAGTCCCCACAGCAGTCGCGGCCGCCGAAGCGGACGGCGTACCCGTCGCTCCAGCAGCAGCGGAAAATCCCGAAAACCCTGTGAACCCTGAAAATCCCGAGAATCCCGAAAACCCTGAGAACCCCGAGAATCCTCAGAATCCCGAAAATCCCCAGAATCCCGAAAATCCTCAGAATCCCGAAAATCCCCAGAATCCCGAAAATTCCCACAAAGGTCACATGGCTACTTGGAAGATTGACACAGCTTCGCATACCTGGTATTGCCTTTCCTGCAACGTGGCAATAAACGCGGCTGAACCCCACTCCTATAACCCCACCACGCACAGATGCACCGTATGTGGTATACCGGATTCAAATTATTGTAATCATACAGATACCAAGTATGTATCTGCCGGAAGCGAAGGTCACATCCAGTACTGCACCAACTGTTCGGCTCGCCTGAGTAGCGTGGAACCCCATCATGCGGTAGGAAACGAATGCGATTTGTGCGGCTATGACGGATTGGGTTGCAGCCATGAACATACAAGATGGGATTGCAACAGCGAATGGCACGGTCTCTTCTGCCTCGATTGCAGCAACTGCATTAAAGAGGGGAACCATGTCGGTATGGACGATGGTGTCTGTGATGAGTGCGGATACGGCGCATCAGACCCGAATCATTGCGATCATAAGAATGTAGACTACATACCTGCCGGAAGCGAAGGTCACATCCAGTACTGCACCAACTGTTCGGCTCGCCTGAGTGATATAGAACCCCACCACAGGGTTGGAGACGTATGCGATCTGTGCGGCTATGACAAATTTAATTGTACCCACGAACATACGACCTGGGGCTACAACGATGAATATCACCATCTCACCTGTGATGACTGCGATGACATTATCGACAGCGGCGAGCATGTCGGTATGGGTGACGGCATCTGCGACAAATGCGGCTACAATGTAAATACGACGCACCATTTCCCGCCCAATTCTCACAACTGCTCTGACCCCGGCTGCGGTTATCGGTCTTTCTGTTCGGACGAGGACGGTGACTGCAAATGCGATATCTGCGGCACCGAGGTGCATGATTGGGCCATCTGCAAGGATTTAGACGACAATTCCCATGAGTGGTTTTGCTCCAAATGCAAAAAGTCCCTCGGAAAAGCGCCTCATGTTGACATTGACGATGGCGGAGACGGCAAGTGCGACGGCTGCGGTCACAAGATGTCCGGCACTACCGGCGGCGGCACCACCGGTGGGAACGGCGGTAAAGAGAACACCGGCCTTGACAAAGTCCCCAAGACCGGCGACGTGATGGCTCCCGTGGCCATTCTGTCCGGCCTGATGAGCGTTGCGGCTGTTTTCACCAGGAAGCGCTTCTTCTAAAGAATCTCTAACCCCAACCACGGCGGTGACGGTACTCCCGTCACCGCCTTTTTTAGAGGATGATTTACCATGACCAACCAAAACAAAGGGAAATACCTCCCCCGAGACCGAAAGGGGCGGAAAAATTCTCCCGTTTCCCGAATTCTTCTCGTCGTCGCGCTGGTGTCGGCGCTGATTTTCGGCGTGACGGTGTTCTCCGCTCTCCGCAACCGGATTGCCCTGAAGCGGATGTCCGCGGAGACCGCCCGGGAAACCACGCCAATCTCCACCTCCGCCCCGGCGGAGACGACCGTTCCCACCCCTGTCTCTTATACACATCTGACGCTG
>ERZ1026933.162-NODE-162-length-19387-cov-5.179392_pt1 | contig 19387 bp, 16 predicted proteins | sample MGYA00519252_ERZ1026933 | MGnify/ENA primary metagenome ERZ1026933 (study PRJEB26926, sample SAMN06164828) | human gut metagenome | biome: ENVO:00009003; feature: ENVO:2100002; material: ENVO:00002003 | host: Homo sapiens | place: USA | collected 2012 ... | reverse complement strand
CTACACAAGGCTATTCGTCGGCAGCGTCAGATGTGTATAAGAGACAGGTCTGGGTCTCCACCTGGTCCCTGCATGCTGCTAGCACCTTCGCTGTATGTCACCTCCTCCATTGCAAATGTGCTCGTCTGATCTCCCGCAGTCAAAGTGTATGTCTCACCCTGTTTCATATCTGAAGTACTTATCAAAACTGAGTCAAACTTCTTGTCAGCCTTGTAAGTTAGGAGCTTATTACCATTGGAATCAGTTAGGGTGATCGTCTCTCCGACATCTATCCACTCATCAAAATTGACAAGTGCAGAACATTGTGTGGACTCATCTCCAAATCCCTGTTCCATGCCTGAACCACCCACAGCCACCATCTCACCGCCGGTGATTGTCGCATAGATTCCGTAATCCAGCGCACCATTTCCATTGTTTGAAGGGCCGAGTACATACACGCTGCCACCCGCGATGCCAAGATAACCATTTGAATCTATTCCATCGCCGTCTGCATTGATATTGATGGTTCCGCCAGTTATTAGAATATATGCGTCATAATCAGCATCCATGCCTGCGCCCATGCCAGGTCCGCCAGGTGTGCCTGAATCTCCCGGCCGGTCTCCTTTTTCCGGAAGTTCTGGTCTATTCGTTTCTGTGTCATTTGTCCTTCTCTTGAACGAATCCGTCCGCCTCTGATCATCCTCGGTTGATTGTGTGCCATCGTTCTGTCCGTTGCTGTCAGGTCTTGCCGCATTGAAACCGTCATCGTTGGCTACCACATCTATATCGCCGCCAGTCACCAGTATCTTATAACCCTCGATACCCTCATAGCTCTTGGAAATGTCTATATCTCCACCGGTTATGATCAAAAGGCCTTCCGCGTGCATCGCATCGTCTCCAACCGATATATCAATGTCTCCACCTTCTATATATATGTAACCATCCTGCTGATCGTCGTTTCCGGCATGTATTCCATCTTCATCACAGGTGAGGGTAAATATTCCATCCGCAATTCTTACGCTATCTTTGCCGTTCAGACAGTGATCCTGACTATCTATCGTATAGGTTCCACTCGTTACCACCAGATCATCCTTGGACACGATTCCATGTCCGGTGGTATCCTTGACCGTAAGACTTCCTCTGCCGCCCAGTGTGAGATCACATTTGGCAAATATGACAGCGTCCACATTGTTGTCATCAGTCTGTACATAGTCGCCTGACACTGTAAGAGTGTTCTCAGTCCCCTCTGTCAATGTCACAAATACCTTGTCTGCGTTCTTTGCATATATCGCCGCATAGTCTGCAGCCGTGATCGACACGCCATCAAATACAAGCTGCACCTTGTCATCATCACCGGCATCCACTACGACGGTTCCGTCTGTGAGTGTCCCTGACAGAACGTATACACCTGCCGCCTTGATCGTCACCACACCATCTTCTATATGTACATTTGAGCTGTCACATGTGGCTGTCTTTCCCGATAATGTTATCTTTACAGCCTCGCTCTCATCATAGGTTCCCGCCAGATCCCGCTTCGTGAACATATCTGTTATATCTATAGCCGCATTGCTCATGGCTTCATCTATAGCCGCCTGCATTTCCTCCACAGTCATCTCTGTCTTTGTACTTGTGTTCTGTGCATCCGCTGCATCTGTGTCAGCATCTGTGGCTGTGCTCACTTCACTTGCCAACTCAGTATCTGAAGTCGAACCTGTGCTCTGGCCGGTCGAACATCCGGCAAGCATTGCCATGCACATGGCCGCTGTCAGCCCCACCGCCAAACACTTGCGTATTCCCGCTCTATGTCTCATATATTTATTCTTCCTCATGCGATCATCTCCTTACTAAGCATTTGCCAACCGATCTAAATTTCTGCTCTGCTTTATATCATCAACATCATCTCATACATTTGTCATCATCTATAATGTCATATCCCCCGAATCCACCTGTGTCAGCATGATCTCTAAGTTGCCATTTCTCACCCTGAGTCTATCTATCATATCCTTCTGATTTGTATCTTTCTTAAGTTTTACCGCATATGTAAGCTTGAACAGACTTCCCATGTTGGTCGTTTTCACATTTGTCAGTCTGTAACTGTCTGTACAGTCGGCAAGTACCTCGCCAAATGCCTCTGTATAGTCAAGATTTTCAGGCACAGTGATCTTCAGGGCTCTCTCTTCATCCCTTCCGCCGCCAAATCCCGTAAGACTGCAAGCGAACATTGCTCCGCCAAGTATTATCGCAAATAATACCGCGTATCCGATAAATCCCATTCCGGTCACAAGACCTGCTCCCATCGCAAGAAATATCGCACATATCTCCTTTGCCGATCCGGGCACCGATCTGAATCTCACCAGACTAAAAGCTCCTGCCACCGCAACGCCCGCACCAACATTTCCATTTACCATCATTATCACCACGCACACGACTGCTGGGATGAGTGCCAGTGTCACCAAAAAGCTCTGTGTATATTTACTCCTAAACGCGTACACTCCTGCAAGGAATACGCCTATCACAAGAGATACCGCTATGCAGATTAGAAACTCCTGCACCGTTATCGTTGTCGCTGTACCAAATACACTGTCAAATAATCCTGTCATCTTCTATATCCTCCTGCTTATGTTTGCCCTTGACTTATGTCAACCAACCATCTGTTTATATGCCTCTCCATACTTTGAAAATGATGTTCTGTATACATTGTATTTTGTGAGCAGATGTGACAGCCACAGTGGAAATCCGCCTGCCATCTTGATCTCCATCAACACATTATATTCAGGTATGACCTTGTGCCCATACGGCTCTTTCTGCAGTGTAAGATCATCGTTCTGCCAGAGTATATCGTAGTCAAATGTAATCCTTAGTTCCGGATCGTCTATGCCTTTGTAAGAATCACGCTCATATGAGAGAACCACTGCAGGCTCCAGATCCTTGTACACCTGCATGAAATAATCTATCTCTCTTCCTATCTGGCAATCTTCGTGCAGTGGCTGACCGCCCACCAGATAATCCATGGCCTCCTGTTCAGGCACCTCCAGCCTCCTTTTGTACACAACAGATTTGTATTTCTTCTTGAGCTCAATAAAAACCTCTGAATCGTCATCCGGGACTCCATAGCTTCTGAGCCTGAGCTTTTCTTTGTAAACCGGCTTTTCTATGGAGTCCCTGATGAGTCTGTGGGAAGGAGTGTCGAAATATATGTTAATGATCTGGCTATGTGCGAACCGGTCCGGCTGCATATACCTTATCATTTCGCTCATTACCTGCTCATACCGCTCTCTGTCAAGCATGTACTTAAGTTCGTATCTTTTAAATGTATTATCTGCCATAAGCATCATCCTTTCTTATCTTATCTCCTCTTGATGATGTTATAATAGCCTACCAAGCTTAAACGAACTTTAAATATAAAAAAATGTCTTCGGTGACTCCTGTTGGTGTGTATTCTCTATGTTGTATATCCAATCGGTAGTGCCGGCGATCGAACTTTGACGCTTCTGTGTCGCCGCGGAGAGCTAGGCGCCCTTATCGTGCTTGGCGCGGCGTACACGATGGAAGCAAAGGCAAAGTGAGGGTAGACAAACGTGATTGGATATACAACATAGAGATTACACCAACAGAAGTCACTGAAGACAACCGCAACGCAAAAACGCCCATCTGCGGATCACTCCACAGATGGACGTCTATAGTCTTATATTATAATCTTATGTCTAGTTGATTTGAAGATGTGGCTCTCGTCAAATGCTTATGATTAGCAAACACCCTGAGCAAGCATAGCGTCAACAACCTTCTCGAAGCCGGCAATGTTAGCACCTGCAACATAGTCTGCGTTTCCGCCAACTGTCATGTTGTATCTCTTTGCTGCATCTGAGATATTAGCGTAGATTGTCTCCATGATTCCCTTGAGCTTGCCATCAACTTCCTCGAATGTCCATGAAAGTCTCTCGCTGTTCTGGCTCATCTCAAGAGCTGATGTAGCAACACCACCTGCATTTGCAGCCTTACCACCAACGAAGAGAACACCATTCTCCTGAAGGTACTTAGTAGCCTCAAGAGTTGTAGGCATGTTAGCGCCCTCTGTTACTGAGATAACGCCGTTTGCAACAAGCATCTTAGCATCGTCAAGGTTAAGCTCGTTCTGTGTAGCACATGGAAGAGCAAGGTCACACTTGATTGACCATACGCCGTGATCATTTGCATCCTTCTTTACATGGTACTCAGCTGATGGTCTAGCAGCAGCATAAGCATCAAGACGTGCTCTCTTAACTTCCTTAACTTCCTTAAGAAGTGCAACATCGATTCCCTCTGGATCGTAGATCCAACCTGTAGAATCTGAACATGTAACACACTTAGCACCTAACTGATGTGCCTTCTGGATTGCGTAGATTGCAACATTACCAGCACCTGATACTGCACAAGTCTTGCCTGCGATATCAATGTCATGATCCTTTAACAGTGCGTTTGTAAGGTAAAGCAGTCCGTAACCAGTAGCCTCTGTACGAGCAAGTGATCCACCATATGTAAGTCCCTTACCTGTGAGAACTCCCTCGTATGATCCACGGATTCTCTTGAACTGACCGAACATGAAACCGATCTCTCTAGCGCCTGTTCCGATATCTCCAGCTGGAACATCGACATCAGCACCGATATACTTGCAAAGCTCTGTCATGAAGCTCTGGCAGAATGCCATGATCTCTCTGTCTGACTTACCCTTAGGGTCGAAGTCTGAACCACCCTTACCACCACCGATTGGAAGTGTTGTAAGTGAGTTCTTGAAAACCTGCTCGAAACCAAGGAACTTGATGATACCAAGGTTTACTGATGGGTGAAGTCTGAGACCTCCCTTGTATGGTCCAATGGCATTGTTGAACTGTACACGGAAACCTCTGTTGACCTGTACCTGTCCGTTGTCATCTACCCATGGTACTCTGAACATGAGCTGTCTATCTGGCTCTGTGATTCTCTCGAGGATAGCATTCTTTCTGTAAAGCTCCTCATTTGCCTCGATACAAGGTCTGAGTGAATCAAGAACCTCTGTTACTGCCTGTAAGAACTCAGGCTGATCTGCATTCTTCTTCTGTACTATCTCGAGTACTTCATCAACATATGACATAGTAAAAATCCTCCTAAACTGATTATATATCGTGACCTGTTAATTATTTCCTGACCACGTTCCCTATTATAGTATAGGAAATTAAGATTGTAAAGAAAAAACTTGTGAAATCTAAGTATTTTTTTGTTTTTGCTTAATTTTCCCCTGTATTTATCAATTACGCTTATCATTTGTAAACATTGTTCCTGGTTATGACCGTTGCCACGGAAGATAATCCGAGATATTTTTCCACTGATCTCAGCTTCTACTACTTGTCATCGTCATGGTGAAGATCATTCTTCCAGTATCTGCATCTGTGCTTTACATTTGTGGAAAATACGATCTGAGTCTTGGTCTTGCCAAATCTCTGAAGCTCTCCTACAAAATGATCAAGATCTGCCGTTGTCTTGAAACGTACCTCTATGAGCATTGAGTAATCTCCTGTCACGCAATTGCACTCCACAACATTTAACACGCTGTCTATATATGGATAGAACTCAGCCTTCTGCTCCGGTGAAACCTCCAAATTGATAAATGCCTTGATATAATGACCCATAGCCTCAGGATTCAGCTTGGTCGTAAATCCCTCAAGCACGCCCTCGGCAAGCATCCTGTCTATTCTTGTTCCAACCGCTGTAGGTGACATGGACACCTCAGCGCCTATATCTTTGAGTGATACACGTGCATTGTCCTGAAGCATGGCAAGTATCTTCTCATCCACCTCATCCAGTCTGTAGTATATCATTTCTTTCTTTTCCATAAGATATGTTCTCCTTCTCACTTTCTAAGGCAATTACAATATTATCCTACATAACCGCAATTGTCCTTTTTCCTATTCAAGCACCTTATCTCGTGGTGCAACTTGTGTTTCACAATCATATTAGCATATTTACTTAAGATTATAAATGTGTAGTGTCATTATATACCCTGCTCTGCGCAAATTACAACCTGATTTTTATGTATATTTACCGTTATACTCAACCTGGATTTTTACCCATAAGTTTTCGTCATTTTACGATATAATTATCCTCAAGCCAGTGCGCCACCCCATCCTCATCATTTGATGATATAACCGCCGTAGCATAAGAAAATATCATCCCTCTATCTGTCAAGTTGTTGATCACACTGTTTGTATACTCGGATGTGGTCTCATCGCTGCGAAGAAGCGTACCGTCCAGATCTGATACATATAAAGTTTTCATGTTGTCACCCACCTATCACAATTTTTCTGCAATACATACTATATTTCTACAACTCACACATTTTCATACAACGTGCATTATTTCTTATAATGCTTTCGTTTTCCCACAATTCACTCGATTTCCTACTCCCCACTAGATTTTCAATTTTCTGCTACATACTAGTTTCCATAACACTCTATCTTCTGTACAGGATTTCCACATCGCCGTCCACGAATCCAGCGGCAACAGCCTCGTACTTCTTAAGTTTCTCAGCATATTTTCCTTCTGTGAGATACTTTCTGATCATCTCACAGGAAATATCAAGTATCTTCTCCCAGCCTACACCCTGCTGCCATTCGTACAGATCTTCCCCTGTCGTGAACTCCTCGTAACAATTCCAGTCCTCGTCCTCCTCGTCAAAATAAGTTGAACTTATCAACTGGATCGACCAATGCAAGTCCACCTCTTCATATATATTGAAGTTGATCGCCACCCCCGGCAGCGGCATATTCTCATCTAAAATTCTGTCTAACCATTTTGCAAATTCATCATACATAACATACATAACTAATCCCCCGTATATAAAACAAGGCTGATGCGAAGTATTCATGCTTACACATCAGCCCTGTTTTTTATGACTCTATATAATTATTACTTGTTGTTCTTGATGTACTCATCAATTCCCTTTGCACCAGCTCTGCCAGCTTCCATTGCAAGGATAACTGTTGCAGCACCTGTTACGGCATCGCCACCGGCATATACGCCTTCCTTGGTTGTCTGTCCGTTTGCCTCTTCTGCAACGATACACTTCCACTTGTTTGTCTCAAGTCCCTCTGTTGTAGATGAGATAAGTGGGTTTGGTGAAGTTCCAAGTGACATGATTACTGTGTCAACGTCCATTGTGAACTCTGAATCTGGAATCACAACAGGTCTTCTTCTGCCTGATGCGTCTGGCTCACCGAGCTCCATCTTCACACACTTCATACCGCATACCCAGCCGTTCTCATCCTCAAGGATCTCTGTTGGGTTTGTGAGGAGATCAAATATGATTCCCTCTTCCTTAGCGTGATGAACCTCCTCAACTCTGGCTGGGAGCTCCTCCTCTGAACGTCTGTATACGATATGCGTCTCAGCGCCAAGTCTGAGTGCTGTTCTTGCTGCATCCATAGCAACATTTCCACCGCCGACTACGGCAACCTTCTTACCTCTCATGATAGGTGTATTTGAATTCTCGTCAAATGCCTTCATGAGGTTGCTTCTTGTGAGGTACTCATTTGCTGAGAATACGCCGTTGGCATTCTCGCCTGGGATACCCATGAACTTAGGAAGTCCTGCACCTGATCCGATGAACACTGCGTCAAATCCCTCATCCTCAAGGAGTGAGTCAATGGTAACTGACTTTCCTACTACTACATTTGTCTCTATCTTGACTCCAAGTGACTTGATGTTCTCGATCTCCTTGGCAACTACCTTCTCCTTTGGAAGACGGAACTCTGGGATTCCGTATACGAGAACTCCGCCTGGCTGGTGAAGTGCCTCGAATATAGTTACGTCGTAACCCATCTTTGCAAGATCTCCGGCTGCTGTCACACCTGAAGGACCTGATCCGATGACTGCCACCTTATGACCATTCATCTCCTTTGCAGGCTCTGGCTTGATTCCGTTCTCACGGGCCCAGTCAGCAACAAATCTCTCAAGCTTACCGATGGATATCGCCTCGCCCTTGATTCCTCTGATACACTTCTGCTCACACTGTGTCTCCTGTGGACATACACGGCCACATACAGCAGGAAGTGCTGATGACTCGCTGATGATCTTGAATGCCTCAGCGAAGTTGCCCTCCTTGACCTGAGCTATAAATCCAGGGATATTGATAGATACAGGACAGCCATTCATACATGGGGCGTTCTTACATCCTATACATCTTGAAGCCTCAGCCATAGCCTCCTCTTCATTATATCCATAACAAACCTCTTCAAAATTCTTTGCACGTACCTGTGGCTCCTGCTCGCGAACCGGCACTCTCTTCCAAACATCTACTTCTATAGCCATTACTTGTCACCTCCACAGTTTCCACATCCGCCATGATGTGTATCGCCCTCTTTTGCTGCAAGGAATGCTCTGCCCTCTGCAGTCTTGTAGAGCTGCTGACGCTGCATAGCCTCCTCAAAGTTCACCTTGTGACCATCGAACTCTGGTCCATCTACACACGCGAACTTAACCTCTCCGCCTACTGTCACACGGCAGGCACCACACATACCTGTTCCGTCTACCATGATAGGGTTAAGGCTGACAACTGTAGGAATCTCAAGCTCCTTTGTGAGCTTACATACAAACTTCATCATGATCATAGGTCCGATGGCAACACACACATCATACTTGTTGCCAGCGTCTACAAGCTTCTGGATCTCATTTGTAACGACACCCTTGCTTCCATATGAACCGTCATCTGTCGTGATATACAGGTTGCCGGCTACCTTCTTCATCTTGTCCTCAAGAATGATGAGTGACTTGTTTCTTCCTCCGACGATGACATCAGCTTCGATGCCCTGCTCGTGGAGCCACTTTACCTGTGGGTATACAGGCGCTGTTCCAACACCACCTGCAACGAAGAGGATCTTCTTTTTCTTGAGCTCTTCTATATCTTCTTTGCAGAACTCTGATGGACATCCAAGTGGTCCAACGAAATCCGCAAATGAATCTCCTGCCTTCTTATTCTTCATCATCTCTGTAGCAGCTCCGACTACCTGGAATACTATAGTGATGGTTCCGTCCTCTCTTGAGTAATCGCAGATAGTGAGAGGAATTCTCTCTCCATCCTCTGAACCTCTGACAATTACAAACTGTCCCGGAAGACATTTATTTGCAACTCGTGGTGCAACCACGTCCATGAGGTATATGGTCTCTGTCAACTGTTCAACCTTAGTAATCTTATACACTCTGTGCTCCGTCCTTTCCGACAGCCAAATCTGACTGTTATGATCATTTTATTCTGTAAATGGGTGCAAATGCCCCTATTTATACACGTACGTACTTAATTTAGCAAAAAATATCAACAAAATCAAGGTATATGTAAAAATAGCACTGCATTACTGCAACACTGTGTTTTCATATATGCACCGCATCTTCCATATATGGTACAAATTTATCCTTACAAGCACCTTATTTGTCTCTTCAGACACAAAACTCCCCTAATTATCCTCAAGCACAAAAAATCCCGCCAAAAGAGAAATTTTTCTCTCTGGCAGGGACTATTATGTCTCTAGTGATACAAAACTGCATACACTATTATTCTTTTGTCTCATTACACAATCTTACTGACACATTTCAGCGTCAATGTATATTACTAGCTTTTTCTATATCTTACTTTATATTAGGCTTACTTTATATTACTATCTCTTCCTCTTCGCCTTGGCCTTAAGAGCTTCCTCTTTTCTACGCTCATTCTCCATCTGAAGAAGCTTCTTCATGCCGTCAAGTTTTTTCTGGTTCAGCTTTATCTGCTCAAGCTCACTCTCAGCCATCTGCTGTGCCTCTTCACTCTGGAAGCTGACAAACTTGTCAAATGCTCCCGGATAGGCAAATGTCTTTTCTACATTATTATAAGAAAATACAATTCTTATATGGCTTCCATCACATTCCATCACACTGCCTTCACCAAACTTCACATGGTTTACTTTTTCATTCTCAAACATCTTTACATCCTCCTATCCATATTATTTCCATCTACAATACTATTGAAACAAACGCTCTAAAATTGCTATATGATACGCTTGTCTGTTTCGATTCGCAAGGCTGCCTTCTGTTCACTAAAGCTTCTTCTTGCTACTAAATATACTGTAACAAAAAAATCGGCACTTTTTCCAGTTAAAAATGCCGACTTTTTTATTTTCGTGAAAATAGTCACTGTGGGTCATTGTTTTTGTTCATTATTGTTTTCTCAAACACATGAAACATACAAAAATGTGCTCATATTTTTACCAAGCCATATTGTGCACTTTTAATCTATCTTGCATTTGCTTTGAGAAGTTCCGCAACCTCCGTCTCTGTTGCAAGTGAGAGTGCCTTTGCTGCCAGCTCATCTGCTTCAGCCTTCGACCACTTTGCTATGGTTCCTCTTGTCGCAAGGACTGAAGTGGCACTAACTGAAAACTCTCCCAGTCCAAATGATATAAGGAGAGGTATGAGCAACGGATCTGCCGCCGCCTCACCGCACATGCCTACCATGATGCCCGCTGCATTTGCCGCCTCGATGATATTCTTCATGGAGCGGAGAACTGCAGGATTGTAGGATGAGTACAGATAAGCAACCTTCGCATTACCTCTGTCGACCGCCATGGTGTACTGTGTCAGATCGTTTGTGCCTATGCTGAAGAAATCTGCCTCCTTTGCAAGCAGGTCTGCTATGAGACTTGCCGCAGGAGTCTCTATCATTGCACCGACCTGGATATCCTTGTTGTATGCTATATTCTCAGCGTCAAGCTCAACCATAAGTTCCTTAACAAGAGCCTTCACACTTCTGATCTCATCAACACATGTGACAAGCGGTACCATGATCTTGATATCGCCAAATGCACTCGCACGGAGAAGTGCCCTCAGCTGTACTCTGTATGAATCTTTATTCTGCAGACAATATCTCACTGCTCTGAAACCTAAGAACGGATTGTCCTCTTTCTCAAGTCCAAGGTATGGGATATCCTTGTCACCGCCCACATCAAGGGTTCTGATGATAACCTCTCTGCCCTCCATGGTCTCAGCAGCCGCCTTGTATGCCTGAAACTGTTCTTCCTCAGATGGGAGCTCCGATGCACCCATGAAAAGGAACTCTGTTCTGAAAAGGCCAACACCCTCTCCGTCGCATGCAGCAACCTGCTTTGCATCCTCCGGATTACCAATATTGCCATACAAATGTACCTTTACACCGTCAGCTGTGACTGTGTCTTTGCCTCTATATACCTCAAGAAGAGCCTTGTCGCTAAGATACTTCTCTCTCTTTGCCTGATATTCATCTACCTCTTCCTGGGACGGATCAAGTATGCAGATTCCATCGCATCCGTCAACTACTGCTGTCATTCCATCTGAAACCATGTCAACTATTCCATCCACGCTGAGTACCGCCGGTATCTCAAGTGCTCTTGCAAGAATAGCAGAGTGGGATGTCTTGCCGCCAACCGCGGTGATGATTCCTGCCACATTCTCCTTGACGATTCCCGCTGTCATAGAAGGGGTAAGATCCTCAGCCACAAGGATAGTTCCAGCTGGAACCTCTGATATGTTCATGTCCGGCGTGCCAGTAAGTATCTTGAGCATTCTCACCTTGATGTCGCCGATATCCGTTGCTCTCTGTCTTGTGAGCTCATCATCTGCCATCTGGAACATTCCGGCAAACATATCGCATGTACTCTCAAATGCAGCCTCTGCACAGGTTCCGCTCATGATGGCACCTTTTGTTATCTCATCCATTCCCGGGTCTGTGAGGAGCAGTATGTGTCCCTCAAGTATCTCCGCATTGTGCTCTCCGACACTCTCCTTCATAGCCTCTGCCATGGCATGAGTCTTTTCTGTAAATGCTGCAACTGCATCGTCATATCTCTTGATCTCTGCATCTGTATCTGTGATCGTTCTGTTCTCATATTCCGGCTTTGCGTCAGATATGATCACAACCTTTCCAACGCCGTAGCCAGCTGAACCCGCGATTCCTTTATTCATAAGAAAACCTCCAATTATTCTCTATACAACAAATGGTACTCCAGCCGAGTACCATTTGCCTGTAACCTGTACTGAAGTCTGATTTCAGATTTCATATATAAATAGTCCGCTTCGACGTCAGGGCAATGTACTTATATTACTCGCCGAATCCTGACTCGATGAGCTCAACTGCCTTTGCAAGAGCCTCCTTCTCATCCGCACCGTCACACTCTATTGTAACCTCTGCACCACACTTGATGCATGCTGCAATGATGAGCATTACGCTCTTGGCATTGATCTTCTTGCCTGCTACGTCGAGAGTTACTGCGCATGAGAACTTTGTCATCTCCTTTGCAAATACTCCTGCTGGTCTCATATGAAGTCCCTGTTCATTTACTACTTTTACTGTCTGTGCTACCATAATTTCTTCTCCTTCTTTTACGGACGGACCACCGGTATTCATTATGAAGCTTTGGGCTAATGACACATCCTTTTCAGGGTCGCTCCCGCTTATTTCGACCTGCAGCGGTACTAAGGTGCCGCTTATCGCGCCACCTAAGGACCGGCGGTCTCAAATTCCCTTCAAAGGATGTGTCAGTATCCAGCAGCCAATCTATTCTGTGCGTGGTCCTGTCTCTTAATAAAATCTTATATTTGTGGAATTTCGTGAAATAATCCTGTTTCATTCTAACCATATGGTATCACAGCCAGATGACCTGCCATCTTTACTTGATCCATATTTTTATCAGATTTCTTTCACAAACCCCAATTGTATAAATTATAACATTCTGTCGTTTTTTGTGCATTACTTTTGTGCATTTTTTACTCCTGCACTTTTCTCTTGATAAGACCGAGCATGATACATGTGATCACTGATCCAACAAGCCATGAAATGATGTATGGTAACCAGTTTCCTACTGTTGCGAATACGAAGATTCCGCCGTGAGGTGCCATCAGTGTACATTTGAACGCTGCTGACATTCCACCTGCAACTGCTGCGCCTACGAGTGTACATGGTATTACGTGGAGTGGATCTGCTGCTGCAAATGGTATTGCACCCTCTGTGATGAATCCACATGACATTACAATATTTGATACTGTTGAGTTTCTCTCCGCCTTTGTGAACTTCTTAGGGAAGAAGATACATGCAAGAGCAATTCCAAGTGGAGGTACCATACCACCTACCATAACTGATGCCATTGAGATATAGCACGCCTGAACTGCAGGATCTGTTATCGGTGTGCCTGCTGCTGTAAGTTCGGCAGCTGTAGAAAGTACTGTAACTCCATATACATATGCAGCCTTGTTAATAGGACCGCCCATGTCTATCGCCATCATACCGCCGAGGATGATTCCAAGTGGGATGAGAAGATTTTTATTTGCAAGGGCTGTCAGCATATCTGAAAGTCCTGTATTGATCAATCCAATAATCGGATTGAGTATAAATATCATAAGTACTGCAACTATAAACATACCAACAAGTGGGTATATAAGTGTTGGCTTGATTCCCTCCAGTGACTTAGGGAATTTGGAGCAGATCTTTCTAAGAAGAAGAACTACATATCCTGCAAGGAAACCTGCTGCGATACCGCCGAGGAAACCTGATACTGTATTTCCGCCGCCTTCTGCGACGAATCCAAACTTTGATATAAATGACTGGAAGCCGCCAAGGTTATCTCCTGCCCATACATAACCGGACAAGGCTGCATTTCCGGAAGATGCCAGGATACCACCAAGGAAACCGACCGCAAGTCCAGGTCTGTCTGCTATAGACTCTGCTATAAATCCTGCAAGCACCGGAACCATCACGCCCATCGCCAGGCCACCGGCATACTTGAAGAATGCTGAGAGCGGGGTCATGGAACCGAAGTTGGATCCACCTGTTGCACCAAATCCGCAAAGTGTATCTATAAGGAATGCAAGAGCTGTGAGGATACCACCGCCGATTACGAATGGGAGCATGTGTGATACTCCGTTCATAAGATGCTTGTATATTCTGCTTCCTACACTGCCATTTGCACTGCTTGACTCTTTTCTGCCGCCCTCCTCGTGGTGAACAGGAACCTGACCATCCACGATCTTCTGTATGAGCTCCTCAGGCTTGTGTATTCCGTCTGCCACTCTTGTGAAAAGAACCGGCTTTCCATCAAATCTTGCTGTTTCAACACTCTTGTCAGCTGCAACTATGATACCATCACAGTTTGCGATCTCTTCATCAGTAAGTATATTTTTTGCTCCGCCTGAGCCATTTGTCTCAGCCTTTAAGGCATATCCCATCTTGGCGCCGGCCTTCTCAAGTGCCTCGGCTGCCATATATGTGTGAGCTATTCCTGTAGGACACGCTGTAACGGCAAGCACTCTAAAGCCTTTCTTCTCAGGAGCCTTCTCAGCTGCCTTTTCCTCAGGCTTCTCTGCTGTCTCCTCTGGGAACTTTGCGTTCTCATATTTGTCAACGACTGCAAGGAATGCATCCTTGTCTGCCGCCTTCAGAAGCTCTGCTCTGAAGTCCTCATCCATGAGGAGCATAGACAGTCTTGAAAGTACCTCAAGATGTACATCTGATCCGCTCTCTGGTGCTGCGATCATGAAGAACAAGTTTGATGGCTGTCCGTCAAGTGAGTCGTAATCAACTCCATCTGGAACTGTCATAGCTGCAAGTCCAGGTCTCTTGACTGCCTTGTTCTTGGAGTGAGGGATTGCTATTCCTTCTCCTATAGCTGTTGAGCCCTCTTCCTCTCTCTTAAGTATTCCTTCTTTGTATGTTTTCTTGTCTGAGATGTTGCCTGCTGCATCGTGCAGGTTTACAAGGTAGTCGATCGCTGCATCCTTTGAATCTACCTTTACACCCAGAGCAATGCTTTCCTTTGATAAAAGCTCTGTGATTCTCATAAGCGTAACCTCCTCTTAAATAATCAGCCGCATCCACATATGCTGCTGTGCGATATCTGAATCTCCTAAGTATTCCCTCTCACGACGGAACACGTACGTTTTACTATAACTGCTTGTAGAGTTCTTCTACTTTGTCCGCTGTGGCAAGGCCTTCTGAAAATGCTGTGGCACTTCCGGTTGCTGTTCCTCTCTTCAGCGCTTCCATGTAATCATGATCCTTCAGGTAGCTTGCTGTAAAACCTGCCACCATAGAATCACCTGCCCCTACTGAGTTCACAACTGTTCCCTTTGGAACTCCGATCTTGTGAACCTCTCCTGTCTCTGTGATAAGTATTGCTCCATCCCCTGCCATGGATATGAGTACATTTCGTGCACCCATGACCTGAAGCTTCTTCGCATACTCAACGATCTCGTCGTCGCTCTTTAAGACTACTCCGAACATCTCGCCAAGCTCATGGTTATTCGGCTTGATGAGGAATGGATGGAACTTCAATACATTGAGCAGAAGATCCTTTGTCGCATCCACCACGATGTCGATATTCCTGTTCATAAGCTTCTCCATGATCTGCTCGTATATGTCAGATGGAAGTGAAGCAGGGATGGTTCCCGCAAGTATCAGGCAATCTCCCGACTGGAGCTTGTCCAGCTTGTCAAACATCTGCTGAAGCTCATCTTTCTTAATGTCGGGTCCCTGTCCGTTGATCTCCGTCTCCTGTTCTGCCTTGATCTTGACATTTATCCTGCTGAGACCATTCTTCAGCTGGATAAAATCTGTCTTAACTCCCATGGCCTTGACTCCGTCCTCAATCTCCTTACCAGTAAATCCGGCAACAAAACCGAGAGCTACAGAATCAACTCCTATGTTCTTAAGTACGGTCGAGACATTGATACCTTTGCCACCATAGAATATGGCTTCTGACTTACTTCTGTTCACCATTCCAAGCTCAAGGCTGTCCATCTTGACAACATAATCGAGCGCTGGATTGAATGTCACCGTATAAATCATTATCTGAGTACCTCCTTTACAACTGTGGCGTCTATGTACTTATCATTTACAAGTCTGTCCGTGATAATACAGGCTTTTTCGATTGCCGCAAATGTCACCGCTGTCACCTTGTCGAACTTGCTGCTGTCAGCAAGGACTATGCTGGCATAAGATCTGTTCACCGCTTCCATCTTCACCATAGCCTCTTCCACATCGACCGTTGTGAATCCATAATCCATATGGATTCCATTTGTTCCAAGAAAGCACTTTGTGAAATTGAACTTTTTCATGGAATTGACCGCCTCGGCTCCGATGATCGCCTCTGTGATCGGCTTTACAAGTCCGCCTATCATATACGTTCTGAGGTTCTTCTTGAGAAGCCGCTTGGCATGTGCTATTCCATTGGTGACAAATGTAGCATTTGTTTCGCCGATATAGTCGATCATGAGCGCCGTGCTGGTTCCCGCATCTATAAAAATGAAATCTTCATCATTGATCATCGTTGCCGCGTATTTTGCAATGGCACTTTTCTCTTCGACGTTGAGCTGTGCCTTGGCTGAAACCGGTGCCTCATTGGTGATGTATTCATGCTCGATCGCCTTGGCACCGCCATGGAATCTCTTGATCTTACCCATATCGTCCAGAGCTATCAAATCTCTTCTTATAGTAGATTCTGACGCTCCCGTGATCTCCGTGAACTCTGCAACTGTCATAGACTTTTTCTCTTTCAGTGCTTCTAAAATCGCTGTGTATCTGTCCTCTGTCATCATAATAATTGCCTCCTGTACAACAAGTACGTCTCCTGTATGTGTGTTAGTCTGTGTGTTTTCGTTGTAATTTCACTGAAATATATTTATATCCGTGATCTATAACTTCGTTTTCTTTAGGATATCATACCTTTTGACTGTTTTCAATTGTTTATGATTGTTTCAAGGTGATTTTCACTTGATTTCAGTCACTTTCAATCATTCTACATGCATAATATCACCGTAAATGAAGACTGTCAATCATATTTTTGAAGTTTTTTGAACATTTCTGATTGTTTTTGACTGTTTGTTATTTTCTACTCAAAGTGGGGACGGAGGGGACAGGCACCTTCATCCCCATCAGCTCCCGGTATTAATAAAACAAAAGACGTTGCCCCCACCGGTCAACGCCCTATACTTTTGAATTATTATTTTATTTATATTACTATGAAGCATCCGCAGGATTTACATGCACCATCACATGCTTTACCTTTGGGAAATTCTTCTCTATGCCCTCATGGACCTCTTCCGCTATCTCATGCGCATGTCTTAATGTATATGAACCGTTTACACCGATCTCCACATCTACATATATTTTGTTGCCAAATATCCTTGTGTGGAGAAGATCAACACTGAGAACTTCTTTCTGGGCGAGCACAAAATCCCTCATCTCTTTCTCTGTTTCATCATCGCAGGAATGGTCCACCATCTTATCCATGGCATCCTTGAAGATATCATATGCCGCCTTAGCTATGAATACAAAGATAACAATACTTGCAATGGAATCCATAACTGGGAATCCCATCATCGCACCACCGATACCGACAAGCGCGCCGACCGATGACAGCGCATCTGACCGGTGATGCCATGCATCTGCCATAAGTGCGCTTGAATCTATCTTCTTCGCATAGTGTCTTGTGTACCAGTACATTATCTCCTTTGTGACAATGGATACAACAGCCGCCACCAGTGCCAGCACCCCCGGTTTCTGCAGACTTTGGTAATTGCCACCGATTATGTCCTTAACCGCCTGCGAGCCGATCTTGATACCGGTATACAGCAGCACTATAGACAGCACGATCGCCGCCACACACTCAAGTCTCTCATGACCGTATGGATGTTCCTTGTCGGATTTCTTCGACGCCAGCTTCACCCCAATTATGACTATTATGGTGCTGAACACGTCTGATGCAGAATGTACCGCATCACTTATCATTGCATTTGAATGTGCAAATATTCCCGCAAATAATTTGAATATTGACAAAAGTATGTTCTGTACTATCGTTATAAATGATACTTTATTTGCAACCTTTTTAAACTCATCCTCTGATACGGCAGATTCCGCCATCGTGTTTATTTTGTTTGCGCTTTCCATATAATCAGCCATCCTTTCCTAATGAACACCAGTCTATTGATAATCACCTTAATCAAAAGACCGATGCTGTGCGATCAATAAATTTCAGAAAGCTCTTATCACTAAATATATGTGGGAGATTTTATAGAATGTCTAAAAGAGTATAAAAAAACACCCACGACTCAGTATTAGTAACTACTGTCCCGTGGATGTAAAGATTCCACTGCCATGATGGCCCGACTCCTTGGCTTTCGCCAATGGTCTGCTCAGTTTGTACTGTAGATTTATATGCAGTGCAAAGAGTTAATTTAGGTTACCATCTATGGCAGTCTATGTCAATATTTATTTTCAGATCAAAACTCTTTTTCAAAACTGAACTTAATATCCTTGAGGTCAAGTCCATTCGACTTCACATACAGTCGGAGCACATTGAATCTGCCGTAAAATTTGACCTCTTTCCTGATCACAACATCCTTACCGTCAGTTCCGTTAAATGTGAAGTTGCTCACAGGGAATCCGTTGAAAAACAGGGTACACGGCAGCTGGGCAAGCTTTTCGAGTGTCGAGCTTCCTCTCAGGCTCACCTCATACTCTCCCGGATGTTCAACATCAAGGGCTATGACATAATTCGTGTCGGCAGTGCTGGCCTTCTCTGTCAGATCTATAAGTATGTCTCTGTCGACATTGATATATTCCACATCATCAATTGAAAAATCGTCAGCCTGCTTTGGACGGTTTATTATCTCTATATTTACAGGTTCTCCCACAAGACGCTTAAATGCATTTGTATCCATGGCAAAGCTACACACATTCTTTGCGATCCTCTGAAGCTCAGCTCTCAATATCCGTCCATCCTGAAGTGCCTCTAGGACATTGTCTCCACCCATGTTCTTAGAGCCGTCCGGGCAGCACATATACATGTCATTCTGTGCCTGTATCATAGTCGCAAAGTCATTTGCATCCGGCTCCATACCTCTGCGGTTGATGGATGCCCACCAATCTGTCATGACCACGCCTGTAAATCCCCACTCATTTCTGAGTATCGTGGTATTCAGATCATAACTTCCTGCGGTGTAGAGACCGTTTACCAGACCGTATGTTGTCATGACCGAGTCGGCATATCCTGACTTGACAGCTATCTCAAATCCCTTCAGGTATACCTCTCTGAGTGCCCTCTGGGAGATGACCGAGTCCATTGTATGGCGGTGATACTCCTGATTATTTCCGCAGAAATGCTTGATCGTTCCGGACACACCACTGGACTTAAGTCCCTCTAACTGGGCAGTTGCAATGGAACCCGTAAGGTATGGATCCTCGGAGAAATACTCAAAGTTTCGTCCATTAAGCGGGTGACGGTGAATATTCATTCCCGGTCCGAGAAGAACCTCAACCTTATTCGCTGTCATCTCAAGTCCGAGAAGTGCATACAGTCTGGTGTTCAATTCTTTGTTAAATGAACATCCACACAGAGTGCCTTTT
>ERZ1026933.138-NODE-138-length-20088-cov-4.811910_pt1 | contig 20088 bp, 19 predicted proteins | sample MGYA00519252_ERZ1026933 | MGnify/ENA primary metagenome ERZ1026933 (study PRJEB26926, sample SAMN06164828) | human gut metagenome | biome: ENVO:00009003; feature: ENVO:2100002; material: ENVO:00002003 | host: Homo sapiens | place: USA | collected 2012 ... | reverse complement strand
ACGAGATGCTCAGGAGTCTCGTGGGCTCGGAGATGTGTATAAGAGACAGGCTGGTACTCTGGGTACTGGAACACCAGACCGACATGGAACCGGATCTGGCGGGTGAATTTGGGGTCCTCCCAGATATCGCGGCCATCAAACAGCACACGGCCAGATGTCGGCTTCAGAAGACCGTTCATATGCTGTACCAGCGTGGATTTTCCGGAGCCGGTATGGCCGATCAGGCCAACAAATTCACCCCGGCAGATCGTAAGATCGACGTTTCTGAGCGCCGCATGTTCAAACGGCGTATCCGGACTATAGATGTGGGAAAGCTTCTGTATCTCTAAAATAGGCGTCAAGGCTTCTTCCTCCGGGTTTTCTGGTTCAGCGCTGCGCGATGCGCTGTTGAAGCAGCTGTGCGCAAGCCTCCGGCGTCAGCGCGTCGGTCGGAATATCAATGCCGCGCCGCTTCAGTTCCAGCAAAAGCTGCTCGGTCTGCGGCACGTCAAGGCCGACGCTGCGCAGCAGCGGCTCCTGCGCGAAAACCGCCTGCGGCGTTCCGTCGGCGACGATCCGGCCCTCGGACATGGCAATCACACGGTCTGCGCGCGCAGCCTCGTCCATGTGATGGGTAATCAGAATGACCGTCATGCCGGTCTCATGGTTCAGTCGCTCGACAGTATCGAGCACCTCGCGCCGTCCCTGCGGGTCGAGCATGGCGGTCGGCTCGTCAAGCACGACGCACTGCGGCTGCATAGCAAGAACGCCCGCGATAGCCACACGCTGCTTCTGGCCGCCGGACAGAAGCTGCGGGGCATAAGTACGGTAGTCGTACATGCCGACTGCCTTGAGGGCATCATCGACGCGCTGCCGGATCTCCTGCGAAGCAACGCCGAGATTTTCCGGAGCAAACGCAACATCTTCTTCTACGACATTGGACACAATCTGGTTATCCGGGTTCTGGAAGACCATGCCCACATGCTGCCGGACGGCAAGCAGAAGCGCCTCGTCCTTTGTATCCATGCCGTATACCATTACGCTGCCGCCTGCGGGCAGAAGAATCGCGTTAAAATGCTTGGCCAGCGTCGATTTGCCGCAGCCGTTATGCCCGAGCACGGCAACAAAGCTTCCCTGCTCAATGGACAGGTTCAGGCCGTCAAAGACGATGTGCGTCTCGCCGCCGTCCTGTCCTTCGTAAGTATAGTGCAGATCGTTTACTTGGATCGCTGTGGTCATGGTTTCTCCTTTGTCCAGCGGCAGGTCGCGCCGCACGGTAGGGCAAGGCCCGTATCACGCACCGGCAAGCCCAGTTCGTCAGACTGGGTATAGCCGCCGTATTTCTTCGAGACGATTGTCTCCGTCAGATAGCGCATAACGGACGGGGCCAGCCCCGTCGTATACGAATTGATGATAAAAAACAGCGGATCATCGGAGAGTACACGGCTGACGAGATCCACGAACGGATACAGATTCTCCTCCAGCTTCCAGACCTCGCCGGACGGGCCGCGTCCGTAGCTGGGTGGGTCCATGATGATTGCATCATAGGTCTTGCCGCGCCGGATCTCGCGCTCAACAAATTTGGCGCAGTCATCCACGATCCAGCGGATCGGCTTGTCCTCAAGCCCGGAGACCTTCGCGTTTTCCTTTGCCCAGAGCACCATGCCCTTGGCCGCATCAACGTGGCAAACGCTCGCGCCCGCAGCAGCGCAGGCGATGGTCGCACCGCCGGTATAGGCAAACAGGTTCAGAACACGGATGGGACGGCCGGCATTTCGGATTTTCTCCATCATGAAATCCCAGTTTGCCGCCTGCTCCGGAAAGACACCGGTATGCTTGAAATTCATGGGCTTGACCTGAAAGGTCAGTTCCTTATAGCGCACCTGCCACTGTGCGGGCAGGCGCAGATTCTGCCACTTTCCGCCTCCGGTATTTGAGCGCGCGTAGCGCGCGTCATACTTCCGCCAGAGCGGATCGTCCTTCGGCGTGTTCCAGATCACCTGCGGATCCGGGCGCACGAGGATATACTTTCCCCACCGTTCAAGTTTTTCTCCGGCAGAGGTATCAAGGACCTCATAGTCCTTCCAGCTGTCAGCAAGCCACATGTTGCTCTCCTTGTGTTTTGATTACGGGGTTCTGTCGCCGTTTGCAATGCTGTCCCGAATCCGGTCAATTACACTCTGACTAGGATCTGTGTCTTCCTCGGAGTCTTCCTCCGGTTCCGGCTCGGGCAGATCGTCCTCGCTGTGGATATAGCACTCGACATTGATGGAATCAACATCCGGCGAAACGGCGGCATAGTATCCGGCCGGCAGATCGCCCGTCAGGATTGCATAGGCCTGATCAAGCACCACCACGCCGTTTTTGGGGAAAGCACGGGACACATCAAGCAGCGCAACCTTATGCGTAGCGTTGCCGGGAACCTGCGCACAGAACTCATTTGCCACATGGCCGGAGGCATTGCAAATCTCAACCAGCTTATGAGCCGTGCATTGCGTCGTCGGAACGTCATGCGCACTGAGCGTGACACGGACTGTGCGGTCGCCGCGCGGGTCGAGTGCACAAGCGTCGGACGGCAGAAGCCCACTGTCACGGCAGACCGTGACTTCAACGAGATTCGCAGGCTGCTTGAACGATTTATCCTTCAGGCTCTGATGCACCAGGTGCATGACCTTCTGCCACATGACAATAGAGGGATTGGTGTCGGAATCCGTCAGCACGATCTCTTCCGGGTCATTGTAGCCGCACCAGACGACGCCGGTATAATACGGCGTATAGCCTGCAAACCAGCGGTCGAAATCACGCGAGGTCGTGCCGGTCTTGCCGGCGACGGTCATGTTCTCCAACTGCGCCGCCGTGCCGGTGCCCTTCTCGACAGTCGATTTGAGCATATCGGTGATATACCACGCGGTCATGTCCTTCATGGCAACGTGGGATTCCTGCGTGTTATCCAGAATGACCTGCCCGTTCGAGTCCTTCACAACGGTGTAAGTCCGGGCTTCGCGCCAAACGCCCTCGTTTGCGAACGTGGCATAAGCCGCTGTCATAGCGCGGACGGTTACGCCCCTTGTGAGGCTGCCGAGAGCAAGCGCCCAGAGGTTCACATCGGACAGTTCTTCGCCGTTTGTGGTCTTATACGAGGAAACAAGTGTGGAAAGTCCCATTTTATCCTTGGCGAAGGAATAGCTGTATTCCGGCGTCATTTCCGCCACAAGCTTGACCGGGACTGTATTGATCGACTGCTCGACAGCCTCCTCCACGGAGACAAGGCCGCGGTAGGTCGAATCGAGGTTTTTGGGCCATGTCGCAGAATCAGTGAAGGAATACGGCGTATCGTCCATGACGGTCGCAGGCGTAATCAGACCGAGTTCAATGGCGGGTGCGTAGACTGCAACAGGTTTGATGATGGAGCCCGGAGACAGGAGGCTTCTCGTCGCACAGTTCCAGACGAGGCTTCCCTGCTTTTTCCCGACACCACCTGCCAACGCAACAATATCACCGGTCGTATTGTCAACAATGACAATGCCGGACTGCAGCTGCTGTGAACTTGCCGTGGCGGGCAGGCTTGAAAGATCCTCATAGACCTGATCGACCGCAGCCTGTACATCAGGATTGACCGTGGAATAGATCTGGTAACCGCCGGTCTTGACCATTGTATAAACGATATCGTATTCATAGCCGGTTTTGTCACACAGATCGTTGACTACATCGTTAATGACCTGATCGACGAACCAGGAATAATTATCGTCGGATTTCTTCTTTTCACGGCTTGCATTCGTGAACACCAGTTCCTGCGCGACAGCCTCGTCATACTGGGCCTGATTGATGTAGCCCTGCTTGAGCATCTCGGAGAGAATGACCTCCTGCCGTTCCTTATTGTTTTCCGCGCTGATATACGGGTCGTACCGCGAGGGGTTGTTGGTGATGCCGATGAGAGACGCACACTCTGCCAGCGTCAGATCTTTCACATCCTTGCCGAAATAGACGCGCGAGGCAGACTGCACGCCGCGGCAGTTTTCACCCAGCGGGATGATATTGAGATACAACTCCATGATCTGCGGCTTGGTGTGCGTTTTTTCAAATTCCAGCGCGCGGTAGATCTCGACCAGCTTGCGGCGGACGGTCACTTCCCGTTCTCCGGTAGCGTTTTTGATGAACTGCTGCGTAATGGTCGAGCCACCGGCTTCACTCTTTCCGAGGAACATTTTAAAGCAAGCACGCATCGTTGTGACCCAGTCTACGCCCTGGTGCTTTTCAAAACGCTTGTCTTCAATAGCAATGCAGGCGTTAATGAGGTTTTTGGGAATATCGTCATATTCAACGAATGTGCTGTTCGAGCCGCCGTAGATGGCCTGTAGGACCTCGTATTTTCCGGTATCCGGATCTTCATAGTAAATAACTGAGGTCTGCTCCATGGAGAAGCTGTCGGAAGCCCACTCTGCCTGCTGGGACAGATCGTTTTTCACATAGACCGCAAACAGGCATGCAAAGATCAGAGCCGTCAGAAACGCCGTCAGGAAGATCGTACCGACAACCTTTCCGATCACCGCGAATACACGTCCGGCGCCTCCCGCCTTTTTTCCGCTTTTGTCTTTTTCTTGTCTTGCCATACGGAACCTCCATGTTTTGTTCTGGCATACAGGCAAACGACGCACAGCGTCGCATTATCGCATTCTATCCTGATGATTATAACACATCTGTCAATTATTTTGAAAACAAATTTTGAAATCCATACAGTCTTTTTATTCTTCCTTTTTTTGACCGGATTTCATGCAAAAAATATCGGATACCCAGATATATTCGCAACAAATCCGGCATTGTACAGTGCGATTAGCGCAAACGGTCAGCAAATTCCTCTTGATTTTATATCGGCTTCGGGTTAGAATAGGAGCAAGAAAGCAAGCAATACGGAGGAAACGTATGGAGCAGCAATATGGCGACGATTTCATCAGCATCACCGACGAAGACGGCAAGGAATACGAACTCGAGGTTTTAGCAGAACTGGAGCATGAAGGCAGCCGGTATCTGGCGCTCGTTCCGGCAGGTTCCGGCGACGACGAGGCAGAGGACCTTGAGGTTAGCATTCTCAAATCCGTAGAAGAAAACGGTGAAGAATTCCTCGAGGCCATTGAGGACGACGCAGAACTCGAAGCAGTCTACAGCGCCCTGATGGATCTGATCTACGAAGATGAGGACGAGCCGGAGGCATAAACAAAGCCGCCGCAGCTTATAATAAAATATGGTATCGTAAAAGACGTGTCCCTGCGGGGTGCGTGACGGGTCCACTTAAACCCACATTATATTCAGGGGATGCCGGAACTTTTGCTGTCGATTGCAGGCCTCCCGCCCACGGCTCTGACCGGTGGTGGACGTTGGAAGCAGAGAAGCAGCAAAGAGGCAACCCACCTGCCCTTTCGTGCAGGTTATAATTGGATTCGCACGGCTTCTGCGGGGATACGTTTTTGCTAAAATGCGCTCTGCGGTAGCAGAGCGTGTTCTTTTTCTGCGTATTCTGCAAAATTATGCTTGCATATGGCGCAGCTTTTCGGTATAATACGCATTGAATTGCCTGAGGGGACGACTTCCCGCTTTTTTCGGGCAAAAACCCAGACTTATGAGAGGAATGATCCCAAATGAGCGCATCCCGTGAAAAAAACAAGCGCAAGGAACAGGCAGCAGTTCCTGAGACTTCCAATGAAGCAAAAAAAGGCATGAGCAAAGGCCTGAAGACAACGCTGACTGTAGTCTGTGCCGTTCTGGTCGTCTGCATCGTTGTCTTCTTCTACATGCTGACCAGCGGTTTCTTCGCCTCGCACGCCACTGCGGCAACTGTCGGCAGCCACAAGCTTACCCCGGCTATGGTCAACTACTTCTATAAGAACGCCTACAGCAGCATGCAGGAACAGTACGGCGATTTTATGAGTTATATCCTCGACACCAATTCTCCGCTTGATGAGCAGACCTATGATGCCGATACCGGCGAGACTTGGGCCGATTTCTTCACCCAGCAGGGTCTGACCACCGCTGCCGAAGTCTACACGATTGCCGACGAAGCCAAGGCCAACGGCTACACGCTTTCTGAGGAAGAGCAGGCCACCATTGATTCGCAGCTTACGTCTCTCGACCTTTATGCTGCCTATTCCAACATGAATCGGAACAGCTATATCGCAGCTGTCTACGGTACAGGCTGCAACGAAAAAAGTTTCCGTGAATATCTTGAGGTTACAACGCTTGCAAGCAGCTACGCGCAGTCCATCAACAGCGGCTTCACCTATACCGACGCGGAGATTGCCGCCGAGTATGAAGCGAATCCCAACAGCTATGACGCCGTGACCTACCGGCAGTTCCTCGTCTCCGACTCGCTGTTCCAGACCTCGACGGACAGCAGCGACGAGACAGACGAAAATGCTGAGTCCACTGAAGAACTGTCCGAGGAAGAACTGACTGCCCTCAAGGAAGAGATGGCTTCCAAGATGGCTGCCGATTCTGAGAACGACGAGCAGACCTTCATCAATGAGGCCTATGAAAATGCGCTGGATTCCGCAAAGGAAAGCTATGCGGACGAGAACTACACGCTGAAAGAAGACCAGCTGTACTCCTCGCTGAGCAGCGATGTTGCCGACTGGCTGTTCGACGCATCCCGCACTGAGGGTGACACGACCTATATTGTCAATGACAGCGGCGTTTACTACGTTCTGTACTTCGTTTCCCGCAGCACGAACGACTATCTGCTCCCGAATGTGCGCCACATCCTGATCTCCGTCAGCGACACCTCCGACGAGTCCGCAATGGAAGAGGCCCGCGCAAAGGCCGATGAGATCCTTGCGGAGTTTGACGCAGGCGACAAGACTGCGGCAAGCTTTGGCGAACTGGCCAAGGAGTACACCGACGATTCCAACGGCGACGAGGGCGGCCTGTATGAGAACATCATGCCCGGCCAGATGGTCACAGAGTTCAACGACTGGTGCTTCGACGAGAGTCGTCAGCCCGGCGACACCGGCATTGTCGAAACATCTTACGGCGTGCATGTCATGTACTTTGACGGCTTCGGCAACTCCTACCGCAACACGCTCGTTGAGAACGCTCTGCGCACCGCAGACTACAACGCATGGCACGACGGTGTTGTTGGCGATAATACCTACACGACCGCTTCCTTCGGCATGAAGTTCACCACGAAATAACTTGCATTTCAAACAGCCGCCCGTTTGGGCGGCTGTTTCGCGTATAAAATGCCCCTTCTCACGGCAGACTATGCCATGAGAAGGGGTGTTTTTTGATGCAGGAAAACGCGAAGACGCCGCGTATCGGTTTCAGTCTGCTGGCGGGCGCGCTGGCAGGCTTTATCAACGGATTTTTTGGTGCAGGCGGCGGCATGGTGCTCGTGCCGCTCCTCATCTGGCTTTGCAGGCTCGAAGATAAGGCAGCGTTTTCATCCGCAATCGCAGTGATCTTACCGCTGTGCATCGTTTCAATCGTGGTTTATGCACTGCATGACAGCCTTCCAATCTCGGATGCACTCCCCTACCTCATCGGCGGTGCCGCTGGCGGCATCCTTGCAGGGCTTCTGTTCCGAAAAATGTCTGCTAAAGCGCTGCATCTGATTCTCGGTGCTGTGATCCTCGCGGGAGGGATTCGTCTGATCGTATGTTGACGTTCGCTGCAGCCGCTGCCGCAGGGCTTGTCTGCGGCGTCCTATCGGGCTTTGGCATCGGCGGCGGAAGCCTGCTGATGGTCTGGATGACCGCCGTTTTATCCATGGAGCAGAAAGCAGCACAGGGCGTGAATCTATTGTATTTTCTCCCTTGCGCTGCCTGCGCGCTGATTTTTCATATCAAAAACAGGCAGATCGTATGGCGTGCAGTCTGGCCCGCAGCCCTCGCAGGCAGTGTCTGTGCCGTGGGAGGCGCGATGCTGGCCCAGAATGTGGACGCGGAACTGCTGCGGAAGCTATTCGGTGGATTCCTGGTTCTGGTCGGGTTGTCGGAGATTCTTCTGAAGGGGCTGAAGAAGGAGTAGGCCCAGCAAGCACACAGCTGTTCTGCGAATATCTTCGGCGAATCCATATGCACATCCCACCACGTTTGTAGGGGCCGATGCCCACATCGGCCCGTTGGGAAGTTACGAATTCGCCGAAGATTTCCGTTGAAATGGTGCATTCTGCCGGGTCGATGTAGGCATCGACCCCTACAGTCAAATGGGTGCGTGCATACGAATTCGCCGAGAATTTTTGATGATTCGGTTCATCCTGCCGGGCGGAGCGGAGCCCCGCCCCCACCAGCTGCATCTGTTTTTCGCGTTGATGGCATTGCCTGCATCGTGTATTAGCTGTTACCGGCTGTGCTCCTCGTCGCAGCAGTCGATGGCGAGAACGGTGCAGAGGGCGAGCAGCGCGTCCTGCGGGTTGGCAACCTCTAATGCATAGCGGTCGCCGAGGGTCAGGAAGGCGTGGGAAATGGCCGCAATGCGACTGCCGTTTTTTGTGATTTCGTAATCCAGACTCATAAAGTCGCCCTCGATCTCCCATCCCAACTCGTCCAGCGAATAACTGCGGGAAAAGAACGCGAAGTTCCGCGTCAGGTCATAGTCCCGCCCGCCGACGCTCAGCGCATAGGTGCACGGCAGCGAAAACGGTCTGTGCTGTACGGCGGCGACCTGCCGCCCGGAGGCGTCCTGCACGATCAGCTTTTTGCCGAAGTTAAAAAACTCACGGTCCGCGCTGTAGACAAGCCGGTCGTTTTCGTCCCAGATATCAAAGTGGTCGAACGACAGAAATTCCTCTTTTAAATAAAAAATCATGGTATTCTCTCCCTTCTGATGGGTTAGACGTTTGCAGATAAAAAGAGTTCCGACTGGATATCTTGCCGGATCTATGATATACTGAAATGACTTTCAGCACAAGGAGTATTCCCATGACAAATAAAGAAATCGGCGAACTGCGGCGCCGTATGAAGCCCGACCGCACCAATCTGACCGCCGTCTATGGCTGCTATGTCGCATCCAGCGGCGAAGTTCTGTCCACATTCCGCGAGCCGTTTGGCCTGATGGCAGAGGAGGACAAGGAAAAATATTTGGCAATCTTTCGCCGTGCGCTTTCCGGCACGCCAGATAAAAATCTGATTGACCTCTCGTTTACCACAAAGCAGGTTGCCGACTCCAACGAGCACCGGCTGCTCATGCGCCTGCGAGAGACGGCGCTGGACGACGAGGAAGCGCGGCAGAAGCTGTTCCAGACCATCATCGGCGCAGTCAACTTTGAAGAAAACTTTCTGATTTTGCTGGCGCATGAGCGCTATGACGTGCCGTTCAAGGCTAAGGACGGTGCGAAGCTGGAGGACGGCAGCGAGGTCTTTTCCTATTTTGTCTGCGCCGTCTGCCCTGTCAAGCCAGGCAAGGAGCATTTAAGTTACATAGCCGAGGAAAAAACCTTCCATAACCGTTCGGCCGGCTGGGCTGCCGGCATGCCGGAGGTTGGCTTCCTCTTCCCTGCCTTTGACGGGCGGCGGACAAATCTTTATAACTGCCTGTTTTACACGCATTCATCCGGCACGGACAATCAGCCCCTGATCGACGCACTGTTCCGCGTCCAGCCACCGATGCCCGCCGACGAGCAGCGCGACACCTTCGGCGGCGTTCTGCGCAATGCGCTGGACGACGAGTGCTCGTTCGCCGTCGTGCAGCAGGTACGGCAGGAGCTGAAAGACCGCATCGACGCGTGGCAGGAGGCAAAAAGCGATGATCCGCTGGTCGTGAGCGGAGACGAGCTGAAGGACGTGTTGGAGAGCTGCGGCGTGTCGGAGGACAAGCGGATGCAGTTCGGCGCGCAGTTTGACGAATCCTTCGGCGGCGGTGCAGTGCTCAATCCCAGGAATCTGATCGACGTGAAAAAGTGTGTCGTCAAAACGCCAGACGTGTCCATTACCGTCAATCCGGACCGGCCGGATCTCATTGAGACACGCACGCTCGGCGGCGTCCGCTATCTTCTCATCAAGGCTGACGAGGGCGTTGAACTCAACGGCATCGATCTGGCTGAGGAGGCGTAGTTCCCCCTGTATATATCGCTCCCCTCGCCGCGCTGGCAGCGCGGCGAGGGGAGTTTCTATGCTCTATGCGTTAAAAATTGCCGATGCAATTTGACTGCCGATGCTGCCGCCGGCTGCGCGGATTGCACTGGCGACGATGCAGGCCGCTATAATGATCGCAGCGGCGAGAATGATTTATCCAATCAGGGACTGATACTCTTTCATAAATAGCTTTCCTTTCCATCGCATTTTTTCGTTTTATGGCTCAATGACTGTAAAACCAATTTTAGTATAACAGGAAACCGGACAATATGCCAGAAATCCATGAAACGCGGCGCATTCTTTTTACTGTGCTTTTTCCGAACGTATAGTAGAAATATTTCCGGATCTGTGATAATATAAATTGGTATGCCGCCGTTGGGGGCGGCGAGTTTCCGGACGGAGGAACTGGTATGACCTATTGGACTGCCATTTTACTTGGAATCGTACAGGGGCTTGCGGAGTTTTTACCGATCTCCAGCTCCGGACATCTTGCAATTCTGCAAAACTTCCTGCGCATCGGCAATCTGGAAAACCAGATGCTGTTTGACGTGCTGCTGCATTTGGGGACGCTTGGGGCGGTAATTATTGCGTATCATACGGAACTGCGCGGGCTTTGCCGTGAAGGACTCATGATGCTGCACCTAAAAAAGCCAAAGCGCGGCGCGCGGCAGGATCCCCCCCGGCGGAGGCTGCTGCTGTTTCTAATCGTGGCAACGCTGCCGCTTATTCCGGCGGCGTTTCTGAACGATTATCTTGACCCGCTGTTCTACGATACCTTCTTCATCGGCTTTGCACTGATTGCGACGGGGTTTCTGCTTCTGGCTGCCGACCGGTTCGGCCATGGCAACAAGACGGAAAAGGCTATGACGCTCTCGGATGCGCTTATGATTGGTCTTGCGCAGATGCTCGCGGTTGTGCCGGGCTTATCCCGTTCCGGGACGACGATCTCCGCCGGGATGCTGCGCGGATTTGATCGGACATTTGCCGTTAAATTCTCGTTCTTCCTTTCTATCCCCGCCGTGCTCGGCGCGAATCTTCTATCGCTTGTGAAAGCGATCTCCGCCGGAATCAACTGGCCGGAGGTTCCGATGTATCTGTGCGGCGTTGCTGCCGCGTTTGTCTCCGGATATCTTGCCATTTTCGCGCTCAACCGCATTGCGCAGCGCGGGAAATTCGGTGGCTTCTGTTACTACTGCTGGGGCGCAGGTCTGTTGACGCTGATTCTGTCCCTGATCTCGTGAGGTGTTACGGTTCCATGGCTTCTACGAACAAAAGAAAATCCACGGCTTCCCGTGGACGAAAAAAAACAGCGAAAAAGCAGGCTGCGCCCATCCGGCGCGAGATCGGCGCAGGCGTATGCGCCGTGTTTGCGCTGCTGTCGGTTTTATGCTGCTTTAAGATGAACGCGGCGTTTTTAAATCTCTTGACGTCGGTTTTCCGCGGACTTATCGGCGCAGGCTTTTACATCCTGCCATTCTCATTCATCATGAGTTTTCTGATTCTGTTTCTGCACGACGGCAGACCTGTCGCGCTGCGCGTGACGTGTACGTTTCTGACGGCCGCACTCATCGGCAGTCTGGTGCAGCTGGTCGGCGGAAAATTTGACGCGTCCGGGGACTGGAGCGTTATTGCCGCTCTTTGGGACGGCGGTATCGACGGAACGGCAGGCGGCGTGCTGGCGGGCGGATTTGCAAGCCTGCTTGAAGCGCTCATCAGCCGCATCGGCGCGGTAGCGGTTGTGATCATCGGCATGCTGCTGAGTTTGATTACAAGTCTCAATATGACGGTATCGAGCATCGTGACAGCCATCAAAAACCGTCCGCGCGTGGAATATGCCGAGCCGCAGCGCGAGCACAAGGATCCGGCGCAGGTGATCGTTGATACCGTTGCAAACAAGCACATTGAGCATGTGCAGCGCACAGAGCAGCGCCGTGCCTCCCGCATGAGCGAGTTTGATCTTCCGGTTGACGATCCTCCTCTGCCGGAGCAAGCAGAAAAGAAGCCTTCCGGCAGAAAAAAAGCGCCGATGCGCCCGGACGTTTTTCTGGAAAACAGCCGCCGCCAAGCAAAGAGTGCCGAAGCCTCTCCTGCTGCACCGCAGCCGGAACAGCAGACTGCTGCCGCTTCGGAACCGGAGGAGCCGCCTGTTCATACCGATTACAAATCACAGTTTGACGCGCTGATTGCAGCCGAACCGGATGCCCCGGCAGAGGAACCGGCAGAAACAGCACCTGCGTCAAATGTGATTCCCATAAGCCTGCCGCACCAGATGCCGCCGCTTGTGATCGACCATTTTGATGCGCCGAAGCAGGAGTCGAAACCGGCCCCTGCTGAACAGCCGCTGCCGCCGGTTGAAATCCCAGAGCAGCCGGAAAAACTAAAGAAAGCGGATGTACAGCTGGAAGCGGCCCAGATTGCGCAGGAAATTGGCCAGCAAGAGCCGCAGAAGCCGGAATATGAATTCCCGCCCGTGTCTCTTTTGAAAGCAGGCAGCGGACAGTCCCACGACGGCACGGAGGAAATGCGGCAAAACGCCGAACGGCTGGGCGACACACTTCAGTCTTTTGGCATTGAAGCACATATCATCAACGTTACGCGCGGTCCGTCGGTCACACGGTATGAGCTGGAGCTTGACCGCGGTGTTAAATTATCCAAAGTTACAAATCTCGCAGACGATATTGCGCTTGCGCTCGGTGCTTCCGGCGTGCGTATCGCAGCCATTCCGGAGAAAGTCTCTGTCGTCGGCATTGAGGTTCCGAATCGCGTCGTTTCGACCGTTTTTGCCCGCGATGTCATTGACTCACCGGAGTTTAAAAGAAACAAATCAAAGGTTGCGTTTGCTGTCGGTAAAGATATCGGCGGCAACCGGATCATCTGCGACATCAATAAACTCCCGCACTTGCTGATTGCCGGTACGACCGGCTCCGGCAAATCGGTCTGTATGAACAGCCTGATCATCTCTCTTCTGTACAGGTCAACGCCCGAAGAGGTCAAGCTCATCATGATCGACCCGAAGATGGTCGAGCTTGGCATTTACAACGGCATTCCGCACCTGCTCATCCCCGTCGTCACCGACCCCAAAAAGGCTGCAGGCAGCCTGCAGTGGGCCGTGACGGAAATGATGCGGCGCTACCGCATGATGGCGGACGCAGGCGTCCGCGATCTCGAATCCTACAACAAGCAGGCGCGCGCGTCTGCGGATGATGAGCTGGAGCCTATGCCGCAGATCGTCGTCGTGATCGACGAGTTGGCCGACCTCATGCTGGTCGCGTCGAAGGAGGTCGAGGAATCGATCTGCCGTATTGCCCAGATGGGCCGCGCGTCGGGTATTCATCTGGTCATCGCCACACAGCGTCCGTCCGTGAAAGTCATTACCGGCCTGATGAAGGCCAATATCCCCTCGCGTATTGCGTTCGCCGTCGCTTCTGCGATGGATTCGCGCATCATTCTGGACACCATGGGTGCGGAAAAGCTCGTCGGCAAGGGCGATATGCTCTATGCGCCGCTCGGGCAGGGCAAGCCCAAGCGCGTGCAGGGCTGCTTCATCACCGACGGCGAAGTGCAGGACATCGTCACGTTCATCAAATCGTCGAGTGAGGCAGAATACTCCGATTCCGTTATGGCGGAGATCGACAAAAAAGCGGCAGAGAGCGGAAAATCCGGCTCCGGCAGTTCCGGCAGCGCAGCCGCAGAAACAGATGGTTCTGACGGCGATGAAATGCTCCCGGCGGCAGTCGATGTTATTCTGGAAACCGGACAGGCCTCCGTCTCTATGCTTCAGCGCCGTCTGAAGCTTGGCTACGCCCGCGCGGCGCGCATCATGGATGAGATGGAAGAGCGCGGCATTGTCGGCCCGTTTGAGGGCTCCAAGCCCCGTCAGCTGCTCATTACGCGGGAGCAATGGCAGGCTATCAAAGACGGCGCGCCCACTTCCAGTGAACCGGTCGAGGAGGAAATTCCGTAATTCTTCCTTTGGCCAAGGTATAAATAGAATGACTGCACGGAACAATTTCAGTGTACAGATTGCGCCAGCAGATTTTTTGCCAGGCAAACAAAAGCCGGAGGAAATCCTGTATGGATTTCCGAGGATTTTTGTGAAGCATGGTGAACAAATACAAGCAAGCTGTGCGCTGTAATTGTGTAGCGCTGTCAAATAAAATTGCGTTGCATCCGAGAGAATTCGGAGTGACAGCAGGAGGTACTTATGAAACGCAGTAACCACGCATCCGTCGTCCGTCTGACCTCGCTGGCCTTGCTGGCCGCGCTGGTCGTTGTCTTGCAGACCGTTGCAAGCGGTATCCGCATCGGGCCGGTCCCGATCTCGCTGACGCTGGTTCCCATTGTCGTCGGCGCGATTTTGTTTGGCCCAGGTGCAGGAGCCGGTCTTGGCGCGGTATTCGGGATCGTCTGCCTGATTGCAGGCATCACGGGCGCGGATCAGTTTACAAATGTTCTGTGGGTCGCAAGCCCATTCTGGCTCGTCGTCGTGTGCGTCGGCAAGGCCGTTCTGTGCGGGCTTTGCGCGGGACTCGTGGCAAAGGCGCTGCGGCAGAGGCAGACGCTCAGCTGCATACTCGCCGCGCTGACGGCCCCGTTCGTGAACACCGGCGTGTTCGCCATTGGGATGCTCACGGTCTTCAAGCCCGTTCTGCAGGACTATGCAGGCGGTACGAACATTGTCTATTTCCTTTTCGTCGCGTTTATCGGCGTGAACTTCCTCGTAGAATTCGCCGTCAACGCCGCTTTAAGCGCTGCGATCGCACGAATTGTGCAGGTCGTGCAGAAACAGCTTGAGAAATAACACAGCGGGCGCGCCATTTGGCGCGCCCGTCCTTTATTTTGCGTAGATCAATCCAACCAGCCAGTTCAGTGTCTTTGCCGGGAGAATCTTAACGAGGAAGCAGAAAAATTTGTATTGCAGGCCGATGGTGTTGACGGGCCGGATTCCCTTTCTCGTCGCAACATGCGCAATAAATGCGCCTGCCTTCTCCGGGTCCATGCCGTTCTGCTCGTCGCGTTCCATACCTGCGACGGAGCGCGCGATACGTCCGCCGTAAATATCGTCCCCTTCCGGGTTCTTTTCCCGCGCGGCGGTGAAGCCCGTGCGGATATCGCCCGGCTGGACGCAGCAGACCTGAATGCCGAAGGGCTTGACCTCATTGGCAAGCGCCATGGTGTAGGAGTTGATGGCGGCCTTGCTGGCTGAATAATAGGTCTGGAACGGGATAGGGATTGCGCCTGCAACAGAACTCAGATTCACAATGCGGCCATAGCACTGCCTGCGCATCACCGGCAGCACCTGCCGATTCATGCGTACCATGCCGAAAAAGTTCACGTCCAGCTGGTGCTGTGCGTCCTCTGTTTTCGTGAATTCGACCGCGCCGGAAATGCCGAAGCCAGCGTTGTTGATCAGCACATCGATATGGTCTTCCCGCTTTAAAATCTCCTGTATAGCTGCGGCAAGCGTCTCTTCTTTTGTAACGTCGGCCGCAATATGGTTCATGCCGGGCGCTCCCTCGGCTCTTCTGGAAAGTTCATAGACCGTGTAGCCCTTTTCGAGCATGGCTTGCGCCGTACACAGGCCGATACCGGATGTGCCGCCGGTGATGACACATACCTTCTTTACAGGCATCACAGGTCATACCCCCTTAAGACATCTGCAATGATCGCAACAGCCTCGTCGATCAACGCATGTGTGTGCGTGGCCATGAGGCTTGTGCGGAGCAGGCACTCATGCGGAGCCGCCGCAGGCGGCAGAGAGGAATTGACGTAGACACCCCGTTCGTAGAGTTCCTTTGCAATGGTGAGCGTCGGAATTGGTTCATAGGTATAGATTGGGATAATGGGAATACGGTCGCCGTTGGACGGGCGCATTTTGATGTTTCGTTCGTTCAGAAGACTGCGCATGTAAAGTGCATTCTCCTGAAGACGCGTCACCAACTCCGGATGCGCTTCCAGCTGACGCAGTGCTTCCAGAGCCGCAGCAGCGTTCGCGGGCGGGATGGATGCGGAGAAAATAAAAGGACGGGAACTGTGGCGCACAAAGTCCGCCACGCGGCTGCTGGCTGCCATATAACCGCCGAGCGAGGCGAGCGACTTGGAGAACGTGCCCATGTAGATATCGACCTGATCCTCGAGCCCGTAATAGCTTGCCGTGCCGCGGCCGCCCTCGCCGATGACGCCAAGGCCATGCGCATCGTCAACCATGACGCGCGCACCGTATTTCTGCGCCAGCGCGCAGATCTCGGGCAGATTGGCAATATCGCCGCCCATGGAGAATACGCCGTCGGTCACGATCAGGCAGCCTGCCGTTTCCGGCACCTTCTGCAGCTTCTTTTCAAGGTCCGCCATGTCGTTGTGCTGGTAGCGCAGCATCTTGCCGTAGGACAGCTTGCAGCCGTCGTAGAGGCTGGCGTGATTTTCGCGATCCATGATAACATAATCATGCAGGCCGACGATGGCGCTGATAATGCCGAGATTGGACTGGAAGCCCGTGGAGAAGGTCACGACCGCGTCCTTGCGCAGGAACTTTGCAAGTTCGTCCTCCAGCTCCAGATGCAGCTTGAGCGTGCCGTTTAAAAAACGGGAGCCGGAGCAGCCGGAGCCGAGTGTTTCGTAGGCGTGCATGCCGGCTTTGACGACTGCCTCACTCGTCGTCAGACCGAGATAATTGTTCGATCCCAGCATGATGCGGCGCTTGCCCTCCATAATGACCTCGGTATCCTGCCGGGATTCGAGCGCGTGGAAATAGGGATAGATGCCGAGATCCCGGACTTCATCCTGAATATAGCGCTGATTGCATTTTTCAAAAATGTCCATAATATCCTCCTTCGTTACAGAAGCGTTCCGAGGGCCAGCAGCACGCGTTCGGCGCTGCAAAGTTCTTCGGGTGTAAACTGCGCGGAGAGTGCAGCGACTTTTTTCTGCATTTCTTCCTCATTTTCATCAAAATAACCGGAAAATTTCTCCGAGGTCGTCAGCACGATCTCGCGCCGGTCGTGCGCCTGCACTGTTTTGCGCAGATAGCCTTTTGACACAAGTTGATTGACCTTATAGGTTGCATTTGGCTGAGAGATCCCGATGGTATCGGCAAACTGGGAAATTGTCGGACTTCCAAGCAGATGAATGATGTCTGCGGAAAAGGCCTCCGTCGCGCTGAGACTGCCCGGTTTTTCCCGCACAGCAGAAAACAGCTTCTGGTAGCAGAACAAACGGTATTTGCGAAACAGCGCCTCGATGGTCTGAAGCAGCATGGCAACTCCTTTCATTGTATAAAATATTTTAATTAAAAAATTTTAAGTATCACAAGTATAGCGCCCGCATCTGAATCTGTCAAGAAATTTTTGTGCAAGTTCCGGCTGCATATGCTATACTGGACTCGAAGAGGAGGCTTGTTTTATGAAGGTTCTTGCCATTATTGACATGCAGAAGGATTTTATTGACGGCGTGCTGGGGACGAAAGAAGCCGTTTCCATTGTGCCGAGGGTTGCCGCACGGCTGAAAAAAGCGCGGGAGGACGGCGAAACCGTCGTCTTCACGCGCGATACGCATCATGCGGAGTATTTGTCCACACAGGAAGGCCGGAATCTTCCGGTCCCGCACTGCATAGAGGAAACGGAGGGCTGGCAGATTGATGCGGCTCTGCCAGTTCTGGACGCGCCGGTCTTTGATAAGCCCGGCTTTGGTTCCCCTGCCCTGATTGAATATCTCAAGCGATTGCCGGAACTGGAGCGTGTCGAATTCATTGGCCTCTGCACGGATATCTGCGTCATTACGAACGCAATGATGGCAAAGGGCGCGCTGCCCGAGGTTCCGCTTTTCGTCCGTGCGGACTGCTGTGCAGGTGTGACCCCCGAAAGCCACGAAACGGCGCTGAGCGCGATGAGGATGTGCCAGATTTTGATCCTTTAAGCAAAACAGAACCGCTGGAACAACTCTTCCAGCGGTTCTGTTTTTACAATTCTCCTGGGAACAGCGCGTCGATGGCAGCTGCGGCTGCGGCCTGTTCAGCGCGTTTTTTACTGCTGCCGCTGCCATTGCCGCAGGGCTTGCCGTTGAGCAGAACCTCGACCTCAAATTTCTTGTCGTGATCCGGTCCGGACTCTCCGGTGAGTTCATAACGGAGCACCTGATCCTTTTTCCGCTGCACCAACTCCTGGAGCGCGGTCTTATAGTCAAAATTATGCGGCTTGCCCGCCGGAACGTCGCTGAGGATCAGACGGTCGATGATCTCCTTTGCAGCGGAAAAACCGCCGTCCATGTAGCTGGCCGCAATCACGGATTCCATGGCATCGGAGACGATGGAATCGCGCTTGCGTCCGCCGCCATGCTCCTCGCCGTGGCCGAGCAGCAGAAAGCTGCCGAGTTTGATCGTCCCCGCTGCGCGGGCCAGATTTTTTTCGCAGACAAGATCGGCGCGGATGCGTGTCAACTCGCCCTCCGGCTTGTCCGGGAAATTCCGGTACAGGTAATCCGCCACGACGAAACCCAAAATCGAGTCGCCTAAGAATTCCAGCCGTTCGTTATCGTGCAGGCCGCGTTCGCGGTTTTCATTGGCATAGGAACTGTGCGTCAGCGCGTTTTCGAGAATGCTCTTGTCCCGGAACGTGTAGCCCAGCCCGGCTTCCAGTTCACTCAGCATGTTGATACTCCTTTGGTATGACCATATGGTCCATATTTGCGGCCAGCGTCGCGGCCACGTCCGCCTCGACAGCGCCGATGGCCTGCCGGATGGCGTTGCGGATGGCCAGAGCGTCGGACGAGCCGTGCGCCTTGATAACGGGCTTACTCAGGCCGATAAGCGCCGTGCCGCCCGTCTCGCGGTAGTCCATCTTTTTCTTGAATGCTTTTACGCCGTCCATGCACAGCAGCGCCGCCAGCTTGGTCAGTACGTTTTTCTTGAACATATTCTTCATCATGGAGGCCATGAAAAGCGCCGTGCCCTCAATGCCTTTGAGCAGGATATTGCCCGAGAAGCCGTCGGCAACAACCACGTCCGCGCCGCCCAGCGGCACGTCGCGCGCTTCAATGTTGCCAGTAAAGTTGATTGCACCGGTCTCGCCTGCCTGCTTTAACAGTGGATAGACGGCCTTCTGCAGTTCGCCGCCCTTGGAATCCTCCGCGCCGATATTTAAAAGCGCAACGCGCGGGTTTTCGATACCCAGCACCTTTTCGGCGTAATAGGAACCCATGAATGCAAATTGCAGCAGGAATTCCGGCGTGCAGTCGGCCGTTGCACCGCAGTCGATGAGCACGGCCTCTCTGCCGGTCTTCGTCGGAATCTGCGGGGCCATGGCCGCGCGGCGGATGCCCTTGACGCGCCGGACAGTCAGCGTGGCCGCAGAGAGCAGCGCGCCGGTCGAGCCCGCAGAGACGAACGCATCTCCGCCGCTCTCCTTCAGCATATTCAGGCCCACGACCATGCTGGAATCCTTTTTCTTTTTTACAACCGTCGCCGGATCATCGTGCATATCCACGACGTCGTCCGCGTTGGCAATCTCCACGCCCTTGGGAAGCGTTTCGATGCCCTGATCCTTCAGCGCGCGCAGGATTGCCTCGCCGCGTCCGACCAGCACGACCTCGCAGTTGAAGTCCTTTGCTGCCTGGATCGCGCCCAACGCAATCTGATCAGGGGCGTTATCGCCGCCCATGGCGTCTACCAGAATTCTCATGTTGCTTCCTCCTGCCCTGTCATTTGATCGATGATTGCAAGCGACCGCTGTGCAATGGCGAGATTTTTGTTGGCTTTTCCCTTGACGCGGTGCTCGAGCGGCGTCAGAATGCCGAAATTCACGTTCATCGGCTGGAACGAGCCGACGCTCGTATCCGAAATGTACGCCGCCAGCGCGCCGATGGCTGTTTCGCGCGGGAAATCGGGAAGCGGCTCGCCCTTGAGCTTTGCCGCCATGCTGACACCCGCAAGATAACCGGAGGCCGTCGATTCGACATAGCCCTCCACGCCCGTCATCTGACCTGCAAACGCGACCAGCGGGTTCTGCCTATCGGCTGTCTCTTATACACATCTCCGAGCCCACGAGACTCCTGAGCA